>ENA-UOJO01004462-UOJO01004462.1-human-gut-metagenome-genome-assembly--contig:-P57-NODE-4462-length-12010-cov-26.747804_pt1 | contig 12010 bp, 17 predicted proteins | sample MGYA00242351_ERZ723898 | MGnify/ENA metagenome assembly ERZ723898 | reverse complement strand
TGTATAAATTTAGGTTGTATATTGTATTTCCCCTTCCGACATATAGTATACGCGCATATATACGGAAATAGCCTTTTAAAGCCTTACAAGGCACCTAAAATCGACTTTATATTTGTTATTGATAAAATACTTGATAACATATATAAAATGCCTTAAAATCGATTTTACGGCGAAACTTTACATTTTTGCTTTTTTGTATAAAATAAAAATAAATTGCTTAAAATCGCTTGACCTTCGTCTTTCTGCCTTGATATAATCAAGGCAACGAGGGTGGTGACCTACACCACACTTTACTACGGTAAAGTAATGAGGTTAGTATGAACAAGAATCTTAAAAAAGTAGCAACCTATGGTATTGACGAATGCACACCTATTTGTGACGTTAAGACGGCGCGTGAGCACCTTAAAGACTGCAAGCCGTATATCGTTGACGATGCTGTAAGCGCGTTTGAATCGGTAACATTTCACGAAATGCTTGCAATCGAATACATTGACGTTAGATGCGGGCGCGTTGTCAATGCGGTCACTTGTTGTGGTTACGTGTGGACGGGTGCGCGTACAGCCGGTCGTTATTGGTTTTGCTATACGGAAAATGTGGGCACGGGCAAGAAACGTATTTTGATTTTAGACGATCAGGAAAACAAATACGAATATCAATTTTAAGGAAGGTGGATACAATGAAAATCAGCGAAATGAACGCAAGGCAAAAGAAGGCTTTTTATAACGTCTACTGGGCAGCAAACGACCTTATTGGCGGGCTTGAAAATACGTTGCTTGACTATCCGGAAGATAGCGAAGACTACAAAAGCGCATACGCGTTACTGCACGACCACGATAGGCTTGTGAAAACGCTTTACGAAATGGCAACGACAGCATTTTACGACGTAGGCTTTTGCGGTTTTGGTACGGCATACCAACATTATATCCGGGATATAAACTTCTGCGGTAAGGAATGGATAATGGAACGTTGCGAAAAACGCGTTACAAAAGAAGGATATTAATCCACTTTAACACAGTAAAGCATACTATTTTAGTATGCTTTACTGCTATAAAGCACTTTAATACACTAAACAGGTAAACTCTACCTGTATAGTATACTTTATCACGCTAAACTGCTAACGCGTTAAACTATACCGGGATACTATACTTTATTACATTAAAGCGTTAGCGTACGAAAGTGTTGCACGTCACTATAACGCGCGAAAACTTAATTTTGAAGAACCTTGCTTAAATTCTTGTTTAGAAAATTAAACAGGGTTTTGTAAAAAATCGCTTGACAATTTCCCCTTGTGGGTTTAATATGTAATTATACGGGTTGCGACCAACGCAAAAGGGCTTGCAAATGCAAGTATAGGTTATCAATTATGGCAAACATTAAACTTGAAGTTATCGTTAGAAACAAAACTAACAGACACAACGGCAAACAGTTTAAGACTTATGCAACGAAACTTAAAGACGGAAAATGGTGTGAAGTACGTTTTACGCGTGACGTCACGGAACTGCCGGTTGCTTACAGTGAACTGATTTGTGAGAGTGAGAACGTGAATTTTGACAGGCGCAATAAGTATCCTATCTGTTGGATTAAAGGTGTCGTGTCTATTAAACAGTTGGAAAGACCGGTTGAAGATATGACACAGTATTTTGAAGAAGTAAATGAGTGATTCGATAGAATACGGTGTACTTAAAATAATGCGTTACAACGCGTTGAACGGAACGTGGTACAGGATAGCGAAATATAAAGATACTTGGTATTTTGTCCACGTATCTCGAAAGAAGTTATCAAGTTGTCCTTGCGGGTATACACGGAATGGTAAGAAATACTACCTTTACAAAGGCTGTTTTATCATTTCGTCCGCGTCGACAATTGATATAATTTGATTTGTGATAGACAGAAGGTGTATAATATTGACGTGGAATGTCAACGCTTTAAATAGTCCACGCAAGTGGCACGTCGTGACAAAAAATATTATATGCACAATGCTATCGGGTGGCGGTGGGACAAATAACTTATGGCACGAATATCTTGGCGAAAACTTGGAATAGATAGAATAATATCGCAGAATATAGAGCAGAATCCTTTGATTGCAGCAAACGCAGGGAAGATTTGGGAAAATGCTTATAGGCAAGCCTTGCGACGCGCAAGAAAAGCAGGGATAAAGGATATAAATATATCGCGTGAATTATTTGTTTCAAGTTTTTATAAGACAGAAAGCGCGTTATTTGAGTTTAGCGAAGGCACGTCTTTTGCGGAAGTAAACCGCATACAGATTGCCGATAAATTTAAGGAAGACACGCAAAAGGAATTTATTAAAGCGAGATTCGCAGGAATGGCGGAATCATATCCAAAAGTCAATGAAATTCTTGACGGATATTTAGAGGGCGATATTTCATACGAAGAATTTCGTGATAAGATAGACGAATTTCGTGAAACAGACGCGGAATATCTTATTCGGTCAGGAAGTAATTAAATATAGGCTACTTTATACTTAATAGGCGGTTACAATGTGGGAAAGCAGTAAATTTTTTAGTGATAAATATATATCAATAGGTTGGAATCTTAATTTCGCAAACAGTTTTCCCCATTGTGATTACGTCGCTTGTGACACTGAAACAAAATTATATTATGACGGTGAGTTACTGTCGGAAGATAAAGCATACGAATTATACAGGGATAATGGGCAGCAATGGGTGCGTAATAATCTTGAAGTTAAAGCGTATGCTTTTATGATTTCGGACGGTGAAAACTTTGCTTTATTTCAAAACGCAACAGATTTCTTGACGTGCTTGTCAATGCTAAACGTTAAAAGGGTATTTTGGTATAACGCAAGATTCGACTTTGCAATATTCGATTATTATTTTTTAACGAATAATTGGAAAGATATTTCGACTGAAATTGAAGAATCGAAACGTTATAAGAAAATGCCGACAAACACTTTTCAATCATTAAACGGCGAATTTGGGCAACGATATTCGTTGAGAGTATGGAAAGACTATATCAACAGAAGGTCACAACGTAAAGTACATAACTTTACAATGATTGATATATGTAACATATTTTCCGGCGGATTGAAGAAAAACCTTGAAGATTGGAAAATTAAAGACAGGCAAGGCAACGACGTTCGCAAGTTGGAAATGGATTACGTCGAAGGTAGTGTCGAAGAAGACTTACAGTATATGATAAACGACACGAAAGGGCTTTATTTGCTTGCGGAAAAAATCAATGAAACAATGAAGAAGATTACAGGCTATTCGTTGTTTGAAGGTGATTATATGACAGCAGGCGGATTAGCAAAAAAGACGTTGTTAAAGCATATGTTTTGGCACAGTGATTATGACAACGTACGCGCCTTTAAAATGTGTTTTCCTATCACAGCAGACGAAGACAAAGATTTTCGTTTTAATCACCTTTATTTAGGCGGAAAATGCTTTGTGAATCCCTATAAGGTGGGCAAGGCACAGGCAAATATTTACAAGTACGACGTCAATTCTATGTATCCGGATAAAATGCGAAATATGTTATATCCGGTTGGTAAGCCGACGAAGTTGAAAGATTTGCCGGAAGATAGGAAAGGAAAGTGTTACGTACTGAAAATTAAAAACCTTTTCGGTGCGTTGAAAGAAAATTGTGTCCCGGTGTGGCAAGACGTTTTGACAGGTGATTATGTTGAAGTTATTCGTGAATCCGAAATACGTTATATTTGGCTTGAAGAACTTGAAGAACTTGAAAATTGGTATTGGTTGGAATATGACGTAGTGGAAGTGTTAGAATATCAAGGACGTTATCCACGTGGTGTCAAGAATTACGTTGATACGTTTTACGAAATGAAGTGCAAGGAAAAAGGCGCAGTTAAGCAGGGTGCGAAACTTTTGTTAAATAGTGCTTATGGAAAACTTGCACAGAAGATTGAACGTCAGCAATGTAATTACGAATTAGACGAATACGGTGTCGTGCACCTTGTAAAGAAGGGTGTCGAGATTGACGAAAATGCAATGTTATCAGTAGTTGTAGGCAGTAGAGTCACAGCATTAGCACGTGTTAATCTTATGACGTTTATTCGAAAGATATGTGCGCCAAACATTAAAGAAAATTTTGTTTATTGTGACACTGATAGCGTGCACGCGTTGACACCGTTTGACGATTGTGACGATAAAGCATTAGGCAAAATGAAATGTGAAGGTGTGTATGAACGTGGATTGTATCTTGCGCCGAAAACCTATTTAATGTATGACGGAAAGTACGAAGTGCATTGTAAAGGTGTAAATACAAACGTTGTAGCAAAAGAAATTGAAGGCAAAAGTTTTGACGACGCGTGTGATATTTTTAAACCTTTAAGAACGTTTCGGTGTCTTGCCGGATTAAACGTTAAAGGTGGAAAAGCATTAATATACGTCGATAAAATGATATTAAACGACAAAAATATGTTGATACAAAAAGAAATTAGGGGTGAACTTGAAGAAGTGTATCCCGAAGGATGGTAATATGACAAAACAAGAAATGATATTTGAAATTGCAAAATGTGTTTGTAATGTGTGCGAAATGGGACGTTGCTATGGTGGTGATTGCGCCGCAGGAAACGATTATAAGTGCTGTGGAATTTCTATTAAAGCAGCGAATTGCATTTATGAAATTTTTTATAGGGCGGTGAATAAATAATATGGAAAGCAAATATGAAATGAAATTGAATGGCTACAGAGTGGAAGTATTTTTTGATTCGTCGGAAGGTTGGTTTGTTAGATTAGGTGACGTTAAGGATATAATCGACCGACTGACTTATATCAATGATAACTTGAAACACGATTGTGAAATGTGGAAGAATGGTTATCGCAAAGTATATAAAGAATTAGGCGAAGTGAAACAAAATGAACGTCAAAAATTTTTTGACGAAATTAAAAATTTGTTTAAATAATGCTTGACAAATGTATAAAAAGGTGATACTATGAAAATAGAAAGTAAGTATGATTGGTTATATGATATTTTCACGGATAAATTCTGTCAGCCGTTAGATTGTGACGAATGCCCGTGTTATCGGGATTGTCACAGAAGTGAAGGTAGTAGGTGCAGTGAGATTTGGCGAAAATACTTGAAAAGGAAGTTAGAAGAATGAGTGAAGAAATAACTTACGACGAAAAGACAGTACAGGCAATCAAAGACGCTTACGAAGAAAAGTTAGCAGAGCAGATTAAGCAATTTGAAGAAGAAAAGAAAAAAGCGTTAGACGAGCAACAGGAACGGCACATTAAGGAACTTAAAGAACTTATTTTAGGTCGTGAAACAAAGCCGAAAGAAGAAAGCGAAGAACTGTCGTATGAAGAAGATTTGATTTCTAAAATACGGCAAAAAATAAAAAAATAAAAGGTAGGTACAAAAATGGCAGTAGCAAACAATTTCAAGCCCGTTGTAGACGGTGCAACATACCAGCCGTCCACTGTTGAAGAATTCAACAATATGATCGGTAAAGTTGGTAAACAAATGATTCGTGAAGTCACCGCGTTGAATCCTTTGAATGTGTTCAATAAAGGTTACATGGAAAAGGGTGATACGTTGGAAGTCGTTGTGACAAAACTTGTCGAAGCAAGTGCGTATGACAGAACCGGTGCTAACGCGTTGGCGCGTAATACGGTTGAAAAACTTTTGGCGCGTTACAACAATGCGTGGTTGCGCCGTGTGTTCGAAACGACTGTTGATATTCCCGAGATTCGTCAAGTCCTTGTGTCCGGTAGTGATTCGTCGGATATTGCAACGAAGATTGTTTCGGAACTTGCAGAATCGCGCACGGACGACAAATATCAGCGTCTTAAAGCCCTTTTGAAATGGGGTGCAACGAACGGCAGTCTTGATTCAACGCATACAGCTTTTGTCAATGCAGGTAACGTTAAGAAAACCGCAGACGGTGGGCTTGACTATAAAGGGATCCTTAAAAAGATTAAAGACACTGTTTCCGGTATGAAGTACGTCAATACGACTTTCAATGCGGTAGGTCTTAAACGTAGAACTTATGCAGACGATATTTATATTGTTATGCCTTATACGATTAAGAACGCAATCGACGTTGACGAATTGGCAGGTGTTTTCAACCTTTCCAAAACTGAACTTGCAGGTAGAATCATTGAAATTGATTCGGAAGATACGTTTATCTATATCGTTGATAGAAACGCAATCATTGATATTACGCGTATTGACGAAATGATGTCGCAGAAGAACGCAAAAGGTCTGTTCGTGAACTATTTCTATCACGTAGAAGATATGATGACCATTTGTCCGTTGTTCGACGCTTGTTTCTTTGATTACGCAGCAGCAGCAGCGTAAAAGGTGAATTATGGCAACGAGTACACGACAAGCACGAAAAGACGCAGAACGCTTGCGTCAAGACTTATGCGATACTTACGATAATTGGTTTAGGTCACTATTTTCGAACTCTGTCGTTGTCGATAATTTGCCGTTAGAATTGCCGAAACGTTACTTACTTAAAACACTATACGAACAAGGCAGGATAGGTTATGACAAACAAACACACCTGTTCTTGCCTTGCACGGGTGTAGGTGTTGACGCTTACGGTTTACCGACCGCTTATAATTTAGTTGGTTATAACGGGTTAGTGTTACACAGAAAAGCAGACGAAGTCGATATATTAAGAATCAATGATACGGCAAGTGGTTTAATGCCGTTTGTTGATTTACAGATAAATAAGATTGTAGAATTTGATATAACGATTCGTCAGAATTTAGACGCGATCAAGACAATGACGATTGCAGAAGTCGCAGACAGGGCAACGTTGTTATCAATGGCAAACATTGCAGAATCACGTCAAATAGGTGCGACAATAGCCTTTGTCAATAAGTCAGCGAATTTAGGTAATAACATTGCAACACAGCCGACAGGCGCGCAGTTTTTAGTTGATAAATTACAGCAAGCAAGAGCAGAAGTTATCGACGAAGTATTGCAGTATTTAGGCACAAGCGTTGCAAATACCGAAAAGCGTGAAAGAGTACAAACGGCAGAAGTCAATGCAAGTCAAGGATTAGCCGTAGACTGTATTTCTGTTATGATTGATACGTTTAATCACGACGCAGAGATTGCCGGTTTAGACTTGCGTTTACAGGCAAATACAAGCCTTATGAAGGACAGGGCAACAGCAGAGCAGGAATTGAACAATGAACGAGATAAGTAAAGTATTAATTACAGCAGTATGCACGTTAGTGCCTTGTTTTGTTGGTTTTATAGTTAGTTGGATTAAGTCACGTCAGCAAAAGATAGAACAGCAATCTGAAATAGATAGCCTTAAACAAATGCAGCGCAAGCAGGAAATTGAAATAGAGCAGGTCAAAAAACAAGCAACGATTTTACACCTGTTTGTAAATTGTCCGAAATGCGGTGAAGAAATTGATTTGTCGAAGGTCGAAATTAAACAACGAGGGGTGATAGAATGATAGGATATACACCGTCGCATTTGACAGAAAATGAAGTGATTCTTGAAAAGTTGAATAAGATTATTGACTATTTATTGAAGAATCCGTCGTATCAAGTGTATGCTTATAATGGTAGTTTTGTTGAAGGAACGTTGACGTATGCAATCGCAAATATTACGGATTCACGCAATATCAATGTTGGTGATGTTGTAATTTTTGATAACGGTTATTACGGTGTTATATCGGAAATTACAGAAATACATTTTACGTTATCAAAAGGGGTTGCGCCTATGGGTGCACAAGGTGTTTCAGTTAAATCAATATCAATAAAGGAAGTGTAGAATTATGGCAGATAAAACTTATAAAATGACAGTTACATTATCTGACGGTAGTACCGTTGACGCAGGCACGTTCGTTGCGCCACAAGGTGCGCAAGGAATACAAGGTGTGAAAGGTGACAAAGGTGATACGGGCGCACAAGGAATACAAGGTGTGAAAGGTGATAAAGGTGATAAAGGTGATAAAGGTGCCACGGGTGAAAAGGGGGCAACAGGTGCAACGGGTGCGCCGGGTGTATCAATTACTAGCGTTACTATTACAGAAGTTACGGGGTAAACTTATGGCAGATAAAACTTATAAGTTAAATATATCAAAGTCAGACGGTAGTTTTAATGATTCGGTGCAATTTACTATACCGGAAAGGGAAGGAACGTACAAGATTGAATTTGAACTGTCAAACGGAAATAAGGTAAACGCAGGTAGTATTAATGTTTCAACCGTTGAAAAGACTTATAAGGCAGAATTTCAGTTGTCAGACGGAAGTAAGATAGAAGGTGGCACATTTACTACACCTGTTAGCCCACCTAAATGGCGTGTTGTGTGGGAAGACCAACAGATTTTATCTACTAACTTTTTCAAAGTGCAAGGTAGTAAAGTTAAAGTTGCAACAGGCACGATGTATATACAAGGTGCAACAATAGATTTTAGTAAACCAACACGTTTGACGGGTTATGCTGCTTGTAGTTATGGTAGTCCGGATAGACAGGATTTTAGCGCAGTAGAAATTGGAAATGAACTAACAGAAGTTGTTGCGTATCAATTTACACGTTCCGATTCGGGTAAAACATTTTTGAATAAAGTTTCTCTTAAAAAGGGTGATAATTTGGAATATAGCACGTCTTTGGAACAAGTACCACAAACAGCGGGGTTTATGGGTTTTGCAATAGACTTTGTTTTGACTAAAATTGAACAGTTATATTAATTATGATCACACTATATACTATGACTTTTGCAGAGTTTTTGCGAAAGAACGGCGATTCGGCAGAATGGCAGGCAGTCAAGGCAAAATTTGAACAATTTCCTAACTTTACATTGGGGAATATGAACTTAAAAATGTATGATTTGCTTGTCGAAAAGTACGATATTTGGGAAATAGGAAGTGAAGACGAAAACATTTTCTATCACGAATTTAATGAAAAGGTGAATGAACTTTTAATTAAATACGTACCTAAAATTGAATCGTATATCGCGTCTTTCAACGACTTACTGCAACGAAAGATAAACCTTTCACAAGGTGGTAGCACAACGAACTATTTATATCCGGTGTCAACGCAAGACGGTAAGATTTCTAACGAAGTAAGGTACAACGGAAACAAAGATTCTTTGTTACTTATTTTCAAAAGCAACGCAGAACTGTTGACGCAGGTTATGAATTTAAAGGATATTTACCTTGATTGTTTAGAAGAATTTTCAAGGTGTTTTATGACGATATACTGATATGAAAATTATACTTTACAAAAAATGTATTTTATCTAACTCTTACAGTGAAGTATTCGACGTATTTCATAAGACGAAAGATCCACGCACAAACGAAGAAACGGTAGCGTTACAACGCTACCTTTCGTCGTTGACGAAATATGAAATAACAGCGGATAATGTGTATGTACCAAATAGTGGTAAAATTACACTTGAATTAGATTTTGATTATGAAAATGTATCTAACAATATCTATGAATACAATTATATGTATTTAGAAGATACAGACAATAATTTCCGTAGGTATTGCTTTATTGACGATATTACAGTCGTCAACGGTCTTGCAGTTATTTCATTTTCGGAAGATATATGGTCTAATTACGCAGGCAGTATGGAAATTCGCAAGTCGTTACTTGTAAGGTCACGTGCAACGAAATACGGTGATTGGTCGATTCCGTTCTATGCGCCGGGTATGGCATATGAAGGGAATAATACTGTTGTAATAAAAGATATAGACGGAAATATAATAGATAATAATTATACAAGGACGTCAATATTTCAAGTTGCGTGCGCCGTTAATATGCAGTTATATAATCTTACAGCGCAAGGTGTTGCAAATAACAGAATATTGCTAACAGGTGTTTTTGCTTTTTCTTACGGCGGTGATAAGCATTTATACGGTTCAACGGATATGTTATTGCAATTAGTACGTGAATTGACACAGTTATCAGCAGGAACACAGGTTTCATATAATGGAAAAGACTATTATTATGATTTAGTGAGTGTTAAAGCAATACCTGTACAATTTGGTATTTTCAAAGATATAATAACAGGGAATCCGACAGTAACAATACAAAAGTCAGACACAATTTCATATTATTTTTATTCCACGCAAGCAGGAATATTTAATAATGTAATATCGCACGGGGTACTGCATAAAGTTTTGGATAAGACGATAGAAAATGATTATACAAGACTTGGAATTGGGGTTATATCTAACATAATTCCATTAAAAAACAATTCTACGTCAGTTGATTATTCGATTTTCGTTAAGTGGGATATAACGTCTTGGAAATTATATATTTCAGTCCAAAACAAACTAATAGAAATATCGGACGAATTTGATATTTTAATCCCTATTTCAGTACAATCAGCCGACGTTACACAACAACAAGCGTCAGCAAGAGAATTAAGAGATTTGAATGCTAAACTTGGTATTGCAAGTGGCTCATTAGGTATTATGAATGGTGTAATGGAAACAGTCACAGGGTGGTCAACGGTAGGTTTAGGTATGGCATTAGGTAACCTTGTAGACGCTGCGCCTTTTGCAGGAACAGAAACAGTGCATAAGGGTTTCAGTGGAGTATTTAACGGAATGGCAAAAACAGGTGACGGTATACTTGGCATAATAGGTAGTAATAAAGAACTTGAAATTGCAAACAGAGAAATGTTTTCGACGTCAAAGGCAATTAAAGTAAATTCCGACGGTATATTGAACGGGTATTACGGTATTGTGCAATACTTTATTTCACCGGATAACGCGTCAGAAGTACAAGCGAACATAGATAATACCGGTTATGTTTGTAATGAAATTGTGGACGATTTGTTTAATAAACCTATAACAGACACAGTAGCAACAGCATACAACGTAATGCGATTTGATTTTGCAAACGTGTTCGGAAACTTTACACAGAAAATTGCAAAAGCGTTACGTGCTATATTGTATAGCGGATTTAAGATTTGGTACGACGAAACAAAGATAAATGTTTAAGAGTTATTTTTCAGCAAAGCACGTACTTGACAAAGGTGCATTATTTAATTACGTATTGTCGGACAGGTCGGACGGAAAAACGTTTGACTGCAAAGTACGTGCTTTGTATGACTTTAAGAATAAAGGCACAATATCAATCTATATGCGACGGTTTAAGACAGAACTTACAGCGTCAGTTTATGAAAGTTTTTTTAACGACGTATTAGGCGATTTAAAGCCCGAAAAAGAGAAGTATAGACAAGATTTCAAGGATTGGGAATTTCGCGGTTTTAAGCGTGGTGTACAGGCTAAAAAGCCTATGTCCGATAAGTGGGAATGGATTGTATTTTTTATACCGCTTACAATGTCGGGAAAAATGAAGTCACAGTTAGATAGTTATATACAAAAAATTGAAACTATAAACTTTGACGAATACGTGCCATTGGATAGTAGATATGCACCGAACGAAATGACGTTATTGCTTGAATTTTGGAAGTCAGTTGACCGTGACCGTGAAAAGGTGCAACTAATTATATTGGGAAACAGAATAACGTCGTTTACACCGTTTTTTGACTATTTCGACTTGCATTTGGAAATTACACAAGACAAGATAAGAACGTATCGTAATGGCACGTTAGCGGTGCAAATATATTCTAATAAAGAACATAGGCAAGAGCGCGAAAAAGGAAAATTTGCGTCGTTAGTAGAAGGCACAGAATACGATTCGTACAATTCAGGCGGTGTCCTTGAAACGTTACAATTAAAGGTTGCGTCGCATATCGGAAGTAAATACTTTTCGTCTTTCAAAACAAGTTTAGGCGAAGGCACAATATGGACGAACGGAAACGGTTTTATCATATCACAAGCAAAACGCAAAGACGGTTTTGTAATTTGTGACAAAATGTATAACACAGGTCGAGAAGAATTTTTAGTAACGTATGCAAGATTCGCAACGAACTTTAAGCACATATACCGCACAGGCAGAATGTATTTTGAAGACGAAGGTGCATACCACTTATTTGAAGATATTCTTAAAAAGATTTGGTGACCGGAAATACGACAAAAAATTGTAGGTCTTTAGACCTACAATTTTTATTTA
>ENA-UOJO01004456-UOJO01004456.1-human-gut-metagenome-genome-assembly--contig:-P57-NODE-4456-length-12027-cov-4.873204_pt1 | contig 12027 bp, 10 predicted proteins | sample MGYA00242351_ERZ723898 | MGnify/ENA metagenome assembly ERZ723898 | reverse complement strand
TTATGCTCCTTATGATTATGTCGTCATTGAAAAAATTGCAGTAATTGATGAAGTTGCAGAAGATTTTGAAAAAATTTTATAAAATTAAATAATTGATACAAATTTTATTTTTTCCATGTTATTATATTAAAAAGGTTATTAAATAGGAGGTAAAAGATGTTTGGATTTGGTAAAAAAAAGAAAGCTAAGGAAGAGGAAGCAAGAAAATTAGCTGAACAACAAGCTGCTGAAGCTAAAGCTGCCGAAGAAAAAAAGGCCCAAGAAAAAGCTGAAAAAGTTGAAGTAAAAGAAGAAACTGAAGAAACAGTTGCTTCTACTGAAGATAATGAAGAAATAAACGAAGATTCTGAAGAAGCAAAAAAAGAAGCTGCAAGAGTTTATCATATTGCAAGAAGAGCGGCTGAAAATGAAAGAGGATATATTTGGATTGTTCGCTTCGGTGGTTCTGATAAAGTAATTAAATCTTTTGCTACACAAGCTGAGGCAATTGCTTTCACAAAAGAATTGGCTAAAAAATATGATCGCCGTTACGTAATTCATAAAGCTTCTGGCGGTTTCCGAAAAATGAAATATTAAAAAAATAAAAAAGAATGCTAATAAAGAAAAACTTTAAATAGCATTCTTTTTTTTGTGAGAAAATTTTTTTAGTTATTGCTTTTAAAAATGTATTTTTGCATCAGAGAGTCTAAAGAAATATTTGTCTTAGCAAATGGAATTAGGAATAATAAAATTGAAATTGTTAATGTGAGAAGAGGCGGAATTAAAATATTCATATATGTTTGATGGAGAAGACTGATAATTCCTAAAAGAATTGATATAGCAACGCGAAAAATTGTAGAAATCATTATCGATTTATTATTTCTAGTTATTGAAAGTTCGTTTGGTGCATTAGTATTACCTAATTTTAAATCTAAAATCTGATTAATATAATTTAATGCTAAAGAACTAATCATCGCAGCAATAAAATAAATAAATAGTTCAAAAATATGATAAGGAAAAACTATAGCATATATAAAGAAATATAAAATTATCAAAAAATAACTTATTGTAGTAGAAGGAAATAGTTTAGCCCAAAATAATTGATGGTTATCGACAGGTAAAATAGATAATCCTACTATTGTTTTCATATCTTTTGAATAAGATACGCAGGGGAGAGTGTTTACGATATTTAATATAGGGGCACCAATACCAAATATCATTAATGATAAATAGTCAGAAAATATTGGAACAGTTTTTAATGATATAAGACTAATTGGTAAAATAATAATTATAACTATTCCAAAAAATAAGATTGGTACGACAAAAGAAAATAAATATGTCCCTGATTTTATGATTGATTTGAATTCTGAAGAAACATAATTAAAAAATAATGATTTTTTCGAATATTTTTTTTGAAAATAAATATCAAATTGTTGATCTAATTCTTTTTCAGAAAGCTTTTTAGAGTGAGATAAAGTAGAAACCTGAAGAGATTTTAAATAGGTAAAGCGTGCCAAAAAGTAAATAAGAGCAAAAGATAAAATACCGATAAGCAATGTAATTATTCCAGAAAAAATATTGCTTCTTCCAGTAAATCCAAGAATAAAGTGATTGAAAGTATCCATAAAAAAGCGACTATTAATATAATTTATTTCAAAGCCGAAAATGCAAGAAAAAATTAAAATAAGAACAAAATAAATCGCCAACATTACTTGTTTGTGGTTTTTTAATTTGCATACTTCTGATAAAAATATACCAAGAAGAAAAATAAGACTAGAAATTAAAAATTGAGAACCAATATAAAACAAAAAAGGTGTTAAAAATGTAAAGAAATTAAACCTTAGACCTTTAATAATAACCACAATCCAGTAACTTAAAGGAGCAGATATTGGAATTAAACAACCTAGGATAAATGAAGAAAAGAATTTTGCTGAAAAAATTGTTTCACCACTAATAGGTAAATGAAGATAATTTAAATCATCGTTATTTAAAAAATAAGAACTGAAGATATACGATGTTGAAAATAATAAAGTAATGGATATAGTATTGTTAAAAGCGAAAGAAGCATAAGTTGTTAAAATGTCATATCCAGCAACTGAAGGCAATGTCAATAAAAAAATAATTCCGATAATTGTGAATATTAAAGTAGTGAGAAGACTATTGATAAAAGGATTGGAAAAAGAAAGAGTAATTCTTCTTTTTTTTGAATTAGAACTATTCCCAAGGTTGATGGATTTGACCATCATTTTAAATACAGTTAAGAAATTATTCATTATTTGTCATCTCCAAGAAAATGTCTTCTAATGATTTTTTATCTGAATGGGATTGTAATTCTTTCATTGTTCCACAAAATAATAAATTACCCTTATTAATAATTCCAATTCTATCACACAATCTTTCAGCAGTTTCTAAAACATGGGTTGAAAATAAAACAGATTTACCTTTTTGAGCATGTTCTTTCATAAGTTCTTTAACAATATGTTGGCTTTGTGGATCTAGTCCAGTTAATGGTTCATCTAAAATCCATGTTTGTGGATCGTGAATTAGAGCGCTGACTATCATTATCTTTTGGCGCATCCCATGAGAATAAGAATCGATTAAATCATTTAATACATCATAGATTTCTAATCTTTTTGAGTATTCATTAATTCTATTTTTTAAAGTTTCTGCATCGACTTTATAAATTTTTCCAATATATGTTAAAAATTCAATTCCTTTTAAACGCAGAAATGAATCAGGTGAATCCATAACGTACCCAAATTCTTTTTTGGCGGCGACAGGAAATTTTGAAATGGAAATATCATTGATAAAAATTTCACCTTGAGAAATGTCAGTTAATCCAGTAATCATTTTTAAAGTTGTACTTTTTCCAGCTCCATTAGGACCTAAAAGACCAAATATCTCTCCATCATTAATTGTTAAGGAAAGGTTATCGACGGCTACAAGTTTTCCATAATTTTTACTAACTTTATCAATTTTTATCATAAGTAAAATCTCCTTAGTCTCAATAATTATACAAGGTAATTTATAAAATTAAAACTTAAGAGATGGATAAAGTTCTTTAAATCTATAAAATTATTACTTATAATAAAAAAAGAGGTGAATATGAATAATATAATTAAAACTGAGAGACTTGATCTTGTTCCTCTTGATTTGAATGATCAAAATCAATTGATCGATATATTGACTAATCCACAAATGACTACATATCGTGAATCTGATTTTACTATTTCGGAAATTTTTGATTTAATAAGTTCCTCATCTTCATCAATATCTAGAGGGGATGTTGGATTACATGCTTTAAAATTAAAAGGTAGCGATATTATTATTGGCGTTATTGGTATAAGAAAAGCAACTATGGATAATCAAGAAATATATGAAGCATTAGCTTATTTAGATCCAAAATATTGGCATTCGAAATATGCTAAGGAAGCGTTGTTTGCTTTAATGCAAGATGCATTTGATCATGGAATAACGGATATCCACGCATTTATCAATATGGAAAATTATAATATGCAATTTTTACTAGAATCTTTAGGATATATAAAAATAGGAGATCAAACAATAAATCTTAATTACAATATTGTAACAAGAGCACATTATATTGCTCATCCAAGTGAAAATAAAAAAACAGCGGATGATTTATTTTTTGTGAATTTTTAAATTTAAAAGCAATTGAAAAAGCTGCCAGAAAATTCTAGCAGCTTTTAGCTTGTTATTTTTTAGAAGTGGTGAAATTGTTAATAGACTCTTTTTGAGCATCCTCAGCATCATACTCATCTTCAATCTCACCGACCAATTCTTCAATTATATCTTCCATAGTAACAATACCAATATTAGTATTAGTTTTATAATCATGAACAATAGCCAAATGTTGTTTTTTCTTTTGAAGCAGTCGGAATAAAAGAGAAATCTTATCATCAGGTCTAACAAAGATAACTGGTTTAACTATGTCTTCGATTTCACAATTTTTCTCAAGGAGCATTTCATAAAAGTCTTTCTGATAAATTGCTCCCAAGACCATGCCATCTTCAGAAAGATAAGGAACACGAGAATAGTTATTTTCTTCGAATAGATTTTTAATTTCAATATTGTTCATTCTTTCATTGATGACGACAACTTTCTCTTTTGGAGTCATAATCTTTTGAACAAGAGTATCATCAAAGATGATTGATTTTTGAATTAAGTCATGTTCATTATCGTTCAAAACACCTTCATCTTTAATATCGGTAACAATCATTTTAAACTCATCTTCTGTCAAAGTCGGTTTCTTTTTATCAGTTTTGAATATTTTGGAAAGCAATATTTTCCAAAGATCGAAAATTTTTGTTAAAGGATAAAATAAATAATAGAAGAAGACAAAAACATAAATTGTTAAGCATAAGAATTTTTCTGGAAATTCTTTGGCAAGCATTTTAGGGGTGATTTCACCAAAAATTAAAATTACTATAGTCAAACCGACAGTAGTAATAATTGGCGCTATATCAGCATTGAATAATTCGGTAAATAAAATGGTGGAAATAGTAGTTGCGGAAATATTAACGATATTATTACCAACAAGAAGACATGACAAAACTTGGTCGTATTTACTTGTAAATTTAAGCACTAATATAGCTGATTTTTTTGATTCAGCAAATTTCTTCAAACGGACATTGTTTACTGCTGTAAAAGCTGTTTCCGTACCTGAAAAATAACACGAAAATGTAATAAGAAGAATAAGAACGATTGTTAGTGGAATTACAATTCCTAAATTAACATCGGCATAGATTAATAATGATCCTAGACTAGGGTCGTCCATAGAAGAAAAACCACCTTACCTTTCAATTGCCTTATATTATACAAGATATGCACATTTGTTGTCAAACTTGAGAAACTTTTCTGATAAAAGAGAGTAAAATAAAAATATGGAAAAAGAATTTAAAGATATTGTTTGCCAAATTATAAAAAATTCAAATTTTATTAAAATGGATGAAAGTATTCATCATGGAAATGTTTCAACCTATAAACATTCTTTGCTTGTGGCTTATTTGTCTTATTTTTTTGTAAAAAAGCATAATCTAAAAAATATTGATATATATTCTTTGATTAGAGGCGCAATGCTTCATGATTATTATTTATATGATTGGCATAAAAAGAAAGAAGGACATAGATTTCATGGATTTCGTCATCCTTATTTTGCATTAAAAAATGCTTTAAAAGTATTTCCAGATTTGAATAAAAAAGAAAGAAATATAATATTGAGACATATGTGGCCTTTGACTATAATTCCCCCTAGATATAAAGAAGCCTGGATAGTTCAATATTGCGATAAAAAAGCTACATTTCACGATTATTTTTCAAAGAAGAAAAAAATAAAAAAATAGTTCGTGTTTTACACTTTACAACATGTATGATAATATATACTAAAGGTTAAGCAGATGAAAAAAATAGTTAATGTATTGCCATTATTAATTTTATTAAGCCTAGCATCATGTTCTTCGTCAAGAAGTACTATTTTAACTTTTGATGCTAATGGAGGATATTTTGATGACAATGAAAATATAACAAAAATATTTTCTAAAGGAGTTATAAATACTGAAGTAGCAGAAGCTGATTTAAAGATTCCATTAAACAAAGATGAAAATAAAATTTTTGTTGGATGGGTTGAAGAGAATTCGATAACTATACTTCCTGAGAATTTAAGATATCCATATATAGATTCGACAATTTATGCATATTGGTTAACAAAAGTTTCAATTACTTATGTGACAAATAAAGAAAATGTTTCACATAGTGATGAAATAGGATATGAAGGAAAATATGTTTCTTTATGGATACCAGAGCTTTCAGATGATGAAGGTTATGTTTTTGAAGGTTGGTATATAGATAAAACATTTGAGACTAAATTTGATTCTAAAGTTTTTCCATCCCAAGATATAACTTTATACGCTTTGTTTGAAAATTATCCGACGATTAATTTGCATTATTCTGAAAATAAGGTTGTTGAGTATAATGGCAAAGCTGGTTCTAAGATTACTTCAACTTTTGAAAGTTATAAAGTTGAAGATGATGAAACATTTGAAGGTTGGTTTTATAAAACTATCGAAAATGGAATAGAAGTTGAAAAAAGATTCTTTTTTGATTACATGCCAGGAACATCACTTGATTTATATCCGAAAACATCTAAGGATAGAAAAGTGACTATATCATTTGATTTAGGAAATGATCATCAAGGAAATATAGATTCATTAGTTGGTTTGCCTGGTGAAATAATTTCAAAAATACCTTCACTAGAAAATATAGATTTTAAAAATTTTACATTCGAAGGCTGGTTTTATATTGTAGATGGACAAGAAGTGAAATTTGATTTCAGCAAATTTCCAAATACTGATCTTAAGTTAACAGCCAAGTGGAAAGAATATCCAACAATTTCTTTTGATACTTTAACATTAGGTAATCAAAGTTATGCTACAATTCAATTAAAGGCTGGTGAGAAATTACCAGTTCTTCCAATCCCAACAAAAGATGATGAAGAATTTCTTTATTGGACATATATAAAAGATGGCAATCAAATAAAATTTGATTTAAAAACAATGCCGGAAGAATCAGTTGTTTTAATACCTGTTTTCCAAAGTAAAATCAATATTACCTTAAAGTATATTTATAAAGGCACAGAGCTTTTAGAAAATGAAAAGAATGTTAAATTATCTTATAATCAAATTATAGATGATACATTTATTACTGAAAATGTTAATGTGCCAACAGGATATGTAATCGAAGGAATATATGATGGAGTATATAATAAGGAAAATCAGAATTCAGCAAATGAAATTTCTTTGCCATATCTTCCGAGTGGAGATGAAATAATTTATATAAATATAGTTAAGGAAATAACAATTAACGTTTTTACTGTTACTGAGGCAACTAATCCATTGTGGTATTTAGAAGAACAAACTTTAAGTGTTTCTAATTTTAGAAAGGTAACAACTCTAGTTGGCGGAGAAGGTCAAAATATAGTTTTTGATAAAAACTTAGCAGCAAAATATGGATACGAAATTGAAGGTTATTATGAATCTGATGATACTAATAATATTTCTTACGATAAAATAAATAATCTTTCGATATTTCCATATGTTGAAGACGGAAATTTAACAGAAATAAATGTCTTTATAAGATATATAAAGAATAATTAAAGTCAAAAAAAGTTCAATTTAACGTTAAATTGAGCTTTTTTTCTATATTGAAAGCAGTGTCGAAAAATAAAAAACAAGTAAATTTTAATTATATTAAAAAAATAAGCATTTTTTATCTTCAAAATTAATAAAATATAAAGACTATCAACTTTAATTTTAATGGTTGATAGCGCTTACTAAAAATGTAAAAATAAATGTGATAAAAGCGCTATCATTTGCCTTTTATCTTGCTAAATGCAATAAGGAGGAAAAATGAAGAAACTACCAAAAATAGCATTATCAGCAATGTTCATGATGCTCCTTGCCGGATGTACAACTAATACACCAACAAGTAGCTCAAGTTCTGCAAATCCATCATCATCTTCAACAACTAAGGGTTCTACCGCCAGTTCGAGTTCGACTCCTGATTCAACTCCATCTAGCGCTAGTTCTTCTTCAACAACTAAACCATCAACTTCATCTTCTAGTTCTAAACCGACAGTTACTGTAACTTCAGTAAGAATCACAGGTTATGATTCAACTCAAGTTATGGATAATAGTTCTTTAACATTAAAAGCTGAAGTCGAAGGAAGTGCAAAAAATTTACGTGTTAATTGGAGCACTTCAAATGAACAAGTTGCTACAGTAACAAATGGTATTGTCAGATTTAAAGGCGTCGCAGCTGATTCTGAAGTTACAATTACCGCAACAAGTAGAGATGATCAAACAAAATTTGATTCTGTTACATTCCAAGTCAAACATGGTATTATCAATACCGCAAATTCCCGCGGAAGCATTGATACATCAATGATTTTTGAAGATGGAACTATCACTACAGACATTGGTGATACCGCTCTTCTTTTTGCTGATGTTTATGGTACAAGATGGTATGTTGAAACTACCATTACAATCAATGAATTCTTAGAAACTGAAAATTATCCAAAAATTGGTCTTATGACTGGTACAGATTCTAATGGTTTCTGGAATGGATTAGATATGAAGAACTACTTCTTCTATATCGATGCTTTAAAGGCACAATCTTCCTGGACTAACTTTAATTTTGTTGCACAAAACGAAGCTGGTACAGACTGGGATTGGGGACATCAAAAAGCTCCATTCACTGTCGCTGGTACAGATAAAGCCGAAAAAGGAATGCCATTCAAAATGGGTCTTTTAAGAGATGGTGCAGATTATTTCTTATTTGCAGAAAAGACAGTTGATGGCGAAAAACAAATGTATGCATATGCACATACAAATATCACCGATATTGCCGCTGATGAACCATCTTATGCATGGATTGGTGGTTGGTCAACAAGCTATACAATTTCTGATTATAGAGCTTTAGTTGGTGAACAAGTTGATGGTATGTATGGTGAAGTTACAGAAATTAACTTACCAATGGAATCAACAGTTTTATTCACTGGTGAAAGCTATAAATTAAATGCAACAACAAATACTATTAATTATGATTACAAGAATTTAAAATTCTCTTCAAATAATGAAACAGTTGCTACAGTTGATAAAGATGGTAATATCCAAGCTACAAATACTCCAGGAAAAGCTGTTATTACAGTCAGCTATGGCTCATTAAGCAAAGAATTTACTGTCGAAGTTACAGATGATGCTAAGTTCAAAGTTGACATTGATGGTAAAATGGATGATCTTATTTGGTCAGAAGAAGTTAAGAACAATAAATTTCATTATGCCCTTAATGGTGAAGGTGAATATATTGATTTCTATGCTGCCAAAAACTCCAAAGGTGTTTATATCTATGCTGACTACTATGTAAATGAACAAAAGAGTGGAAATACCTCTGGTAACTGGTGGGAAAACGATAACTTTGAATTTAGATTTAAAACAGTTAGTGATCGCACTGTCAAAACTATTGAAGGTTTAAATACTGATGCTACTGGTGGCCAAGGTTGGGTCAGTGGTAACAAGACATCTAACCTCACAAAATACTATGTTTCTACACCTGAGGTTCTTGAAAATGGAAAATCTCACTTAGTCTTTGAACTCTTCTCTTCATATGAAGATTTACAAAGAAGAGGTGAAACTGTAAATAAGAATACTCCAATTGGTTTCCAAGTTGGTTCTAACCCTGCTTCTGGTTGGAAAGCTTGCCAATGGTGGGATTCAAATGATTTCTCAGCATATCCAAAAATCACTGAAGATGGTTTCCAATATACAGTAGATGAAACTCTCATTTGCCCTACAGGTGAACATGATTATACAAACTGGACAGTTGAAAAAAAAGCAACATGCACAGCTGATGGAACTGAAGGACATCATTGCAGACTTTGTGGACATCACGAAACAAGAGTCATTCAAAGCAATGGTTCTCATACTTATGATGAAAGTCAAATAACAGTTGTTACACCAGCAACTTGTATTGCTGAAGGTAAAGGTACAGTTAAATGTACTTCCTGTGGCGAAGATGTTGAAGTAACATTACCTATTGATTATTCTAACCATAGTGGTAAGTATGAAAATGGTGAATGGACATGCTGCCATGAAAGACTTGAAAAAGCTGTTGAATTTAATTACCCAGCAGGTAAAAACTGGATTACTAATAACTACATTCTCGGCGTAATGCAAAATGATGCCGACTGGACAGTCGAAGTTGATGTTGATATGGTTCGTACAAATGGTGAAAAAGATGCTGCTCGTGGTTGGGCCGGTCAAATCCAAGTCGAAAATGACGATGGAACATTTGATGACAAAGATGCTCATAAATGGTGTTGGCGTCAAGACTGGTGGGGTTGGGGTTACTACAACCTTGCTCCAGGTGCTGATCAATCTGTAGTAAATAAAGAAGGAAACTGCGGTGTTTGGGACGAAAGTGCATTTGATAATGGATTCAATGATTATAAAGATTCTGTTCTTGATAACTGCAATCTCAAACAAACTATTTCTTACAGTCATGAAACTGGTGTTGTAACAATTGTTACAATTGTTACTGCTAAAGCTGGTTCACAAGCTGGTAAACATACTACTATTACATATACAAGTCGTGCTTTCCCATCTGACAAGAAGGTTGAAGTTGCATTCGGTATGTTATGGAATATGGAAGGAACTCACAAGATTAATTCTGTTAAATTAACAGGTAATGTTGTTGAAGGTCCTCATGTTGGTCAAGGTGTTGGCTTAGTTGCTTAATCCATTAGAAATTTTTCGAATTTAAAACCCACGCAAATTGCGTGGGTTTTTTGCTAAAAAAATATAAAATTATTTTTCTATATCCTTATAATTTCGAAAAAATGTTTTCATATAGGGTTTTAAATCCTTAAGAGAATATTTCCTTAATAATTTTTGAACAGTTTTATCAACTTCTTCTCCAGCACCTTTCGGAATTTCGGTTTTAAAGTATTCATTCATTTTTTCCCATATTTTTAAAAAATGATAACGTGCTAAAACAGAACTACAGGCAACAGAAGGATATAATGATTCTCCCTTTGTTTCAAAATGTATTGGCAAGTTAGGTTTATTTGTAACAAGATACTTAAAATATAAATTTTCATTAGAAAATTCATCGATATAAATTTTAGTTGAAGGATTTACTTTAATTTTTGAAAGTAAATTATTTTGAGCGGTATTATGTAAATTTGCCATGATTTTATGCATATTCCAGCCATTGTTTTTTAGATCAACTAATTTTTTAGGAGAACATAAACAAACTTCATGGAGAAAATATTTTTCCACTATAGGTCCGATTTCTAGAATTTTAGTATCCGTCAGTTTTTTTGAATCTTTGATTCCTAATTTTTCGATTAAATTTAAATTTTCAGGGGTGACATAAGTAGCAGCGACAACAAGAGGACCGAAAAAATCTCCGACACCGACTTCATCAGTTCCGATTTGATATGAATTATCTAAATAATCTTTATTGATTGTTTTTTCATCGATGACAACAGGATTGTCAATGAAAATCAGTGCTTCATCTATTATTTTGTTTCTATCACCTGAAAACATTAATGTATATATTTCTTTACTTTTATAGCATGTGACTTGAACATTGTCCAATGTTTTAACTTGAAATACAAGATATGGATTCTTTTTATTTGGATAAGATGGAGCTTCGTAAAAATCTCGAATTTCTTCCATCAGTGCTTCATCAGCAGAAAATTTAATATATGGCATAAAAATATTTTAGCAGTTTTTTTTATAAAAACTATATTTTTTAAATATTTTCTGAAAACATGCTATAATCGGCACATGAAATTAAAAATTTTTACTCCTTTTGAACTTACTATATGGTTAGTCGGAATTGCTGCTATGGCAGTGAGTTTTATTGTTTTTAAAAATAGTCAAATCTATTATTTAATAGGTTCCATACTTGGAGTAACTTCTATTTTATTTTGCAGTAAAGCAAATCCAATCGGACCATTTTTAGTGATAATATTCAGCGTGTTTTATGGAGTTATATCATTTTCATTTAAATATTATGGTGAAATGATCACATATTTAGGAATGACAGCACCAATGGAAATATACGCTTTATATACATGGATAAAAAATCCATCTAAAGAAGGAAAAAATGTCGTTAAAGTCAATAAAATATCTATTAAAGAATGGGGAATATTAGTTCTTATATCATCATTAGTAACAATTGCTTTTTATTTTGTTTTAAAAGCACTTAATACAAATAATCTAATTATTTCAACAATATCTGTTTTAACTTCATTTGTGGCAGTATATTTAACTGCAAGAAGAAGTAAATATTATGCCTTATTTTATGCTTTTAATGACGTTGTACTTGTCGTAATGTGGTCTTTAGCAGCTATGGAAAATTTAGTATATATTCCTATTGCAATATGTTTTTCAATTTTTATTTTTAATGATGTTTATGGCCTTTATAATTGGTCAAGACTTGAAAAAAAGCAAAAAAATGAATAAA
>ENA-UOJO01004455-UOJO01004455.1-human-gut-metagenome-genome-assembly--contig:-P57-NODE-4455-length-12027-cov-6.242733_pt1 | contig 12027 bp, 7 predicted proteins | sample MGYA00242351_ERZ723898 | MGnify/ENA metagenome assembly ERZ723898 | reverse complement strand
TACACGCACAGGTTGCTGCCCCATTCCTCTGCCACGATCTGCGAACCGGACAGGTGATACGTGTGTTCAACCCCTTTGACCACCTTCTTGGTACGGATGCCTTCGTCATTGTAGTCATACGACAGCACATACGTTCCTTTCGCTGCCGTTGCCAGTTGTCTGCCATTCTTCCAGGTGAAGCTAGAACTGGAACCGTTGTAATAATTCAACGGATTTCCAATGGCATCATAGGTAATTGTATGCCCGTTGAACGATGTAAGAAGATCGCCCCAGTCAGCATCATTGTAGCCGTATGTGTTCGTACTGTACAGCGTTGATGGTGTTTCTCCCTCCGCTGTCAAAGCATAGGTTTTCTTGGACAGAATGTTTCCGGCATGATCGTAGGCATATACATACGTGCGGTTTTTGACACTGTTGTCCTCGCGGAGCAGTTGTCCCAGGTCGTCGTATACGTAACGGTATTCTTGACCGTTGCTCAGCGCGATCTTGGTGATGTTGCCGTTCCCGTCGTAGGTGTATGTGCTTGTTACGGCAGCATCCTTGTTGACGCCGCTGGTATACGACGCCACCTGCGCGGAGCCGTGCTTGCCGTTCGTACTGAAGGTGTAACTGACCGTATTGGTAAAGCGCTTGGTGGTGGAAGCGCCTTTTACATAGAAATCGTAGACCTTGCTTGTGACTCGCTTATACGTGTCGTAATTGTAGTGTATTTTCCCGTTGGTCACGTCCGTATCAACCCAGCAGGAACTCAGACTGCTATCGGGCAGGTACGAATAACCGTAATAAATACAATGGTCAGCAGTTCCGGAGCCGAAGGCATAATCCATTGTGTAGAACAGCGATTCAAGTCTTCCTTCCCCATCGTAGTATATGGAGGATGAAAGCGCATTGACCATATCGTCGGTATCATATTCGACAAAGTTTGTCATCTTCCCGGCGGTGTCATACTTATAAATAACGCTTTTTCCCGTCAGCAGGTTATCATAACGGTAAAGCTGACCGTAAGCCGTATATGTGTACGTATACGCTTTTGTTTCAGAACCGCCTTCATTGTACCATACCTCCGATACATTGTCAAGCTTGTCGTACACGTACCGGACAGAGAATCCGTTTCCGTAATGGATGGTGTTCAGTTTGCCGTTGCGGGAATTGTATTCATAGCTTGCAAGCTCTCGGGAGCCGACTGCAATTGAATCCGTATTCCCGAATGCATCGTATGCGAAATGGTAGGTGGCGCCCTCTGTGGAGATACTTTCAAGCATATTCCGCTCGTTATAGTCATATGTGACCTGTTCGGCACCGGATACTGCCGTATAATCGGAATCCGATACATACTGTGCCGGCATCACGGACACAAGGTTGCCGATAGCGTCATAGGAATAACAGGTACCGTTTCCTTCGTTCACATTGACGCTGGCGAGAAGTCTGCCGTTGTCGGAATTGTAATAGTAGCGCGTCACTCTGCCCAAGCTGTCTGTTTCCTGTAGCAGGGCGCCGAAAATTTTAGATCCGGCAGATACCTCGTAATTGTTGTACGAGTAAATGATCTTAGAACCGCTTTTGAAAGCCAATGTTCCGGAGTCATTATATTCGACCTCAGATGTCCGTGTCACTGTGACTTGACCGAAGCGATTGTAGCTGTAAACTGTTTTGGTTTGCGGCGTTTTCGTAATCAAAGCATCCGGATCTGCTGCAAAATAGGGATAGAATTCTACGGAAGATTTGTAATAAATTTCGCTTGTGATATCCACTCCGTTTGAATTATAAGAGTAGTCATGAATATCTCCGCAACTGTTCGCAATTCTTGTTATCTGGCGGTCATCATTATATTCGTAAATTTCGGTATAATATCCGCTCTTTTTACTGCGCAATAACCCATCAAGCGCTTCGTTGGCGGGTCTGAGGTCTCCGTCAAGTTCCTGACCGTAATACTCATATTTTACGACGCTTTCATCCGTGCTCCGGACAAATGCGATGTTGTCAAACATCGCATATCCGGAGGGTTGATAGGCATACTCACAATAAATTGTAATGGAATGAACCAATCGCCCCTTGAGCGTTTCTACATTGCCGCAAACAAATTGCCATTCGGTGGAATTCGTTTGGAAGTCAAAATAGTACGGGACAACAACATCGTCCTGGTTCTTTCCCATATAATAAGCAACATCCACGCGCAAGCGGAACGCACTGTGAGGTCCCGGCACCTGTCCAGTTCCTTTGGCAAACCCGGAAATCACGTATGTCTTGGCAGATGAATCAAAACCACTTCCCATCCTGTCATAAGAGGACAGATCGGCAGCCGACGCCTGATAAACCGTTTGCTTCAGATATTTTGCTTCCGTAATAGAGCCGGACAGATACCCTGCATAGTTAAAGGGGGCGGCTGACGACCCACGTGTCAGAGTTCCGGAATCGCTAACCCAGAAATTTGCGCCGTTTCCAAGATAGGTACCGTTGGAGTCAATCGAAAATTTATCAAAATTGCCCAACTGGACAAGACTATAGTGACTATTCCCGACTCCTTCCTCAAGCATAACGTTATCCACAGATATCGACACCTCACCATCAGGTAAGGAACTGCCACCAACCGTTTTGACCGAAATTTTAAATGCTTCCCCGCCCGAATTTATATCGGCAGCATCAAATGTCATGCTGAAACAGGAACAGGCTCCGGACGCATAATACTCATTGATGGGCACCTGTTCCGTATAAACATGCGATGCATCATCCAATGATTGTGCTGTAACGTATACGCGAACATTCTTGCAATTGTATGTGTTCACGCTCATGGATACCGTGTATGTCCCCGCAGGCAGTCTTGTGTATTGGGAAATCGTATCGATTCTGCCTGGTTCAATATCAAAATACGCGCCGTAACGTTCGCCGTAGTCGTCATAGGAAGACAAATAGCTGATTCGGGAAGACGATTTTACCCAATGTGCCGCGTTTCCGTCCGCATCAATCGTTTCAAATCCGCCATTCAGCAGGTAATTGGTCGCACTTCCGCCAATCGCCGTTTTTGTCTTGATATTGTTCTTAATCTTGTCCTCAGACTCATATTCTCCGGCAGTGGCTCCGAATATCTGTGTTTTTGTGGAGTCCGTTGTGTATATGCTGACGGCGCGTCCGCTTTTGTCAAATGTATATCTGGTGATTAGGTCGTCCGCGTTATTATAGATGTCGTCGGTCCCGCTGTTTCTGATCTCGGTATATCCACTGTGATAGCTTAATCCGACTATCTGTCCAAGGGCGTTCCCTCCGAATTCTCGGGCAGACGTTACCTTGCCGCCGGAGTAAGTATACCTGATCTCATATCCGGAAAGTCCGTCTTTTGCTCTCGTCAGATAGCCGGAGGAGTTATACACATAGGAGGCTATTCCGTCAACCGTGATATTGCCGGTGTTATTACTGTCATTATAAAAATTCAACCAATTACTTTCAGTTACATGGCTGTTTCCATGCGCATATACAAGCTGTTTGAGGTAATTTGTCTGCGTAGTCGCAATAGCACCCGTTGGCGTAGTGGAATAGCGGAAGATGATCGCCTCTTTGGTTGTCGGATTCCAGATCATGTATGGCACACTGCTTGCATTGTACTTGATTTCCAAAAAGTCAATTGTGCTGCTGTTGTTTGGCTTAACACTGATCTTTACCGGATTTTTGCTGGCGTTAAATTCGAAAATAACGGCATTGTTGTTCTTATCTGTGATGGATGTCAGATACCAGCCTCCGTAAATATCACTGCCGGCATTTGATGACAGCTTAGAGAACGTTTTTACGGTTTTGCTGTCGTCCGTAAGGGTACATGTGGTATCCGACACTGTCAATTTCAACTGCAATCCGTCCTCGTCTTCATACTCCGTGGTACTGGTGCCAACCGGCATAAACGCATGTTCGGTACCATCAGCATCGGCCCATATATAGTAATATACATCGGAGCCCTCTGCGGATGTATACTTCTTTTTTACAAGCGTCTCCTGAATGTTCAGCTTGAATCCAAAGGGCATATAGCTGCCCCAATAGCTAATCTGAACATTGGGATATTCGTATTCCTGTGCTGCGAGTGCAGAGTTATAGACAATGGTCGGGGTATACGGTATCAGATTGTCTGTTGTTGAGAGCAACGCTTTGCTGAGAATCAACGTCCCCGTTGCATTATTGATATAGCCTGTCCCGGCAAGTCCGGCACTTTGACTGGTATAGCTCCAGTAGGACTCAATCCCTTTCATGTCCTGATAGGATACTGTAAATTGCGGTCGTTGTGCCGTTGCGGTGCATTCACTTGAATGAAATATTGCATTGCCCGAGGCAGTTGTACCGTCAACAATTTTGAATCCTATCCCATAATTGGGAGTTGCTCCTGAGCGCCATGCTTCATACAGGGATGTGATATCCCATGTGTAACGGTTATCGGTAACGTCCTTCCCATCTATGCAATTATAATCCAAAACGGTATCAGACAATACTCCATTCGGAGACGTCTCTGCGATTGTCTTGTTCCATGTCAATGAGGTATCCCAATTGGTAGTAACATTATAGACCCCGACGTAGTCACCGTTTGCCCCCTTAGCACAAAGGGAAATTGTGGCTTTTGTGATGTATGCAGTGGACGGGATGGCAGGAAGTGTGGTCATTTTCCAATAGCACCGCCAGGTGCTGCCCACAAAAAGCGTAGCGGAGGTGTTATAATTGTTGTTCGGGTTACCGGATGAAATATCAAGATCAATAACTGATGAAGTTGATACACTGATGGTCGGGTCAATCACGACAGGAAACGCTCTTTCATTTGCGTTCATCCACTCAGAGTCAACGGTAACAGTGAGCGAATATGTATGATTGCCCGCTACAACGAGAGAATAGCTCGATACCGTAGCCGGAGCGTACTCTCCATTGGCGTCATATACGATCGGCGCCGGGATATGATAGACATCCTCTTTGGCATCCGGATCGAAAACCGAGATGCTTCCATCTTCATTCGACCTCGCGTCCAGATTGTTCAGCTTCAGTGTAAAGGTGTAGTTGTAGGTATCCTTTGACTTTTTGACAATAATGTTTTCTTTGATATTGCCGGAGTTGACAATATACTGAAGGTCGGTATCCGCAAGAATATCTTTATATAGGATCTCAGATGTCAGTTTGTCCAGTGTCATCAATTTTTGAAGTCTGGACTCTGACCGGTTATCGGCGGACGCATTCTGAATTTTTCCTTGCGTCTTTTTTATGGCGTGATCAAGGCTTACGGTAATTTTCCGATTTCCGTCATGAATTGTGAAGAGGCTTTCATTTCCGGTAATCTTCTTAGCAAACTTAATTCTGGCATTGGCAGACGAATATTCGTTCCCACTTGAGACAAGTGTATTATCAATATCCTGCCATTCACCATTTTCATCGAGATAGTGAACCGGGACATCGTATTGAGCCGCTACATAGGAGCCGTCTTCCAACCGAAAGTGTTTTACATTGCTCTCTCGGAGTTCTTTTACTTCAAATATGTCACTTCGGCGTTCGAACGTACTGTGGTCAACATTTTCGCTCTCATTCCCTATCCCTCCGAAGAAATCTGCAAAGACCGTCAAAGGTAATGTCATACAGATCATCAAAAAGGACAAAAGCATTGCAAGAGACTTGATTCCGAATGATTTTAAATTCTTTTTCATGGCAAATCCTTTCTGTTTTTGAATGATAAAAATGATTGGAGAGGAACTTGATTTTTGTTTTAAAAGTTACGTACAGGTTTTGTAAACCGTGTTAGGAATTGTTTCGTCTACGCCGTTTTTAGTCACGACGAATGTATAGTCAGCGCGATAATACGCTCCTTTATCGGAGTAAATTGACAACTTATCGTCAGTGAACAGCTGTTTACAGTCTTATGCGCTTCCCCAACATAGATCCACGCGGAGCCGACCTGTTTATAAACATAGACATCAGCTTTGATTTTGTTCGCGGTGGGATGCCCCATTACATGAGCCTCGGCGTATCCATAGCCGCCATCAGGAAACCCGATTTTTCAAGAAACGGCGCCTGTGTTTTGCCAATATGGCGCAATTTCGTTGTTTGATGCAGCATTTATTGCCAACGGGGCAATTGAGAATAACATCACAGATACCAAAAGTATTGATATTATTTTTACTTCCACATTTTCCTCCTTTTTCCTCTCCGTTAATATATAACAATCGAGAACATAAAAAATTTGTCGGTTTCAAAAGTTTTTTGACGTTTTTTCTTTTTCATACAACTACTAAAAGCCCAATCCTTTCTATGAACAGCATCAGTATAAACAACGGCTTCATAACTTCCATCCGGAAGTAAAAAGTGTTTTACATTTTGCTCTCTTTTTTCCTCTATTTCAACAATTGTTTCATAATCGTTTTCTTGTTCTTCAACAGGAGCAAATTCTGTTGCATATGCAGAAAATGGCATCAAAGAAAACACGAAACTCATAATCAATATGACTGCAATCAACTTATAGCTGTTATGTTTGATTTTTTTGAATAATCATGGTAAACCTCCTTAATCAATCTTGAAATACAAATTATTTGCTATTGTTAGCAAGCAGCTTGGTTGTGAAACAAGGAAGCAAGAGCAGAAGGCATCTGCGGTCGGTGAACGGGTGAACACTTTGGTTGAATCTCTTCATCATAAGGCAATCCCTCATTGATTAATGATGTTCAATAAAATAGCGCATAAAGAAAGCAGGCAACATCCCTACCATCTTTATGCGCTCATGATTTTTGCCAAATAGTCTCGCCTTGACTCCTCGCTCCCTGCGAGAACAACTCAGCAGCAATCAGCAGGACTTGCGCATTGCTTGCAGGGTTGTTGTTCGTTTTCTCTCGGCTATTGTATTGCACTTTTATAGTATATCACAGAATCAGATGTTTTGCAATAGGAAATATTCGCATTTTGCACCAAAATCGGCTGACAAAAGTTAAACCCTTGTGAGCTTGCGTTCTGACATAGATAAACGCAATTCCCTCAGATGAGCCTGATGCTAACGGTTTCGGTTCCGGAATCAAAGGATTTCAGCAGGATTGCCAACGACTATTTTATAAGCACCCAGCACACCGGCGTTTTCTTTCCGCACCATGAATAGATTGTTCAGTTCCTTCAAATACATCCTGCTCAGTGCCGAACTGCCGAGATAGGCTTCCATGTTCGTAATCGGCAGAACACACCAATTGCTGTCGGTTGGTTTGTTGGCGATATAGTATTCAAGCAGTGTCCTTGTTACATTCAGGGGAACAGACTTCGGTGTAACCTCCGCAAGCCACTGTTCCTGTTCGGCGGTCAGTCGGATGGATTCTATCCGAAGCGCACCAAGTTCCAACGCATCGGCGATCACATCGTCAAAGCGGAGAATGAGATCACCTTTCGTGCCTGCCGAGAAGATCGGGATCTGAAACTGAATGACCTTTTTCCGCCATGCGTTTTCGAGCTTTTCCATGTTGTCGGCAAGTTTATGTGTGGTTTTGCCCACTTTGTCGCGGTTGGCGTTTATGAAATCCGCGATTCCGCGCAGGTGTCGGATATACCACCCACATCCGCCTTTGTCTACAAGCTCGGGAAACGCACCGTGAAGCTCCCGGAAATCCGTTCTGAACTGCCACTCCGCCCTCGGGGTGGCATTCTTTTTGTCAGGAATACTGCACCACGCGCAGAGGGCGCGGCGGGCATCGTCGGTGCGCTCATACGGGTCATCGGCTCTCTGTGTTCCGTCCGGGTTGTGAAAGAGATATCCCCTTGCAAGGACAGTCAATATCCGCGCGAAACCGTAGTTTTCCATGAGCATATCCATGGTAAACCGACCGAGAAAGCCGTTGTCCTTTTTGTTCCGGACGGCATAGGTCGGCTCTTTGGTATAGGCGAGAAACTCCGCCCATTCGTTTGTTATCGATTCCTCTATCATCCGTTTCCGCCTCCGATCAGATAAAATTCCGCTTCTTCAAGCAGTACATTAAAGATAAAATCCCGCCTGTCCATCGCCTCGGCATAGCGGATTGCCTGAAACGGCGGCGTGATTCTTGCAATGCAAACTCTGCAAGTCTCTGCCACCGCCTCGCGGTAGTCCGTGCCGGGGATGCGGTTGTTGTAGGCATCGATCATTGCCGTCATTTCCGGCGTGTCGTGCTTGTAGTGCAGCTTACTTTTGCCAGCCTGTCGGTTGTCATCGTCAATATCGCATAGGACAGCATTGCCTGCACCGACAGCCGTCGTATAAGATATCTGAGTTTCGCCATGGAGACCTCCGTGATTGTTTTTTTATAGTATACCATAGATTGCCGAGGAAATCAATTTGTATTTTTATAACTACCCCCATATTGTTAAGAAAAAGAGAAAGCAAACAAACTGGTATCTGTATAAAAATGGCGTAACAAGCGGAACAAATAAAACTCCGGTAGCCGGTTTTTGTTTCGTTTGTTACGCCAAATTCAGATAAGCAGGCGCTTTCTTTTTGCATAATTGTATTTATAAATACTGCTCCCATATTATCAGAAAGGAGGTAAAGCAAATGATAGTAATTGCGGACAATGTACACGGGTCGTAGCGAGACGACTTCCCGCTTTAGCGGTGGCAAGATGCTTGCCCGCCGTCGTGGCACGCCACTCCGCCAGGGCAAGCAGAGCGTTTGGACTCCCACCGCCAAAGGCGGCTGGAGCCAAACGTATTTATTTTTGGGGCAGAAGCCCCAAACCCCACTTTTATTACAGAATGGAGATGATGATTATTTGACCAAACAAGGTCGCAAACGAAACAGAAAAAAGTCCTTTTGGGTGACAGAGGGCGAATGGAAAGCAATCGAAAAGATTGCCGCCGGTACCGGCATGGGCATCGGTGAATACCTTCGCATCTCTGCACTCGGTAAGACAATCTATCAGATTGAAGAACTGAAGCCGGTTCTTCATGAGCTGAAATGTATCAGCCGCAATCTCAATCAGCTCACCATGCTTTCACATCAGGGCGTGGTGCGGACGGTCAATCTGACCGCAACGGCGGACGGCATCGGTCGGTGCTATGAGGCAATCAACAAGCTGTATGCCGACACCGATGCGGTGATACAGGGCGGAGGTTGATGTCCTATGGCAACCGTTATTTTTATCAAGGAGAGCAAGCAGACACCAAGTGCCATGCGTGGTTGCATCAACTATTGCGTGCAGGAGAAGAAAACCGTTGACGAAAACGGGCGGCAGTATGTCGGCGGTGTCAACTGCCTCGGTCAACACGCTTATGAAGAATTCATGGCAACCAAAAATCTTTACGGCAAAGCATCGGGCACTTACTTCTATCAGTATGTGCAGTCCTTTCTGCCGGGGGAAATTCAGTCCTATGAGGAAGCCCACCGCATCGGTCTGGAATTTGCCGGGAAGTCTTTTCCGGGATACGAGGTTTTGGTCACCACGCATCTGGATGCACATGACGACAGCGGCGTTCAGAGAGTACACAACCATTTTATTGTCAATTCGGTCAGCTTTGAAGATGGCAGAAAGATTCACTTCACGCCCAACACCTTACAGGAGCTTCGGAAAATCAGCGATGACATCTGCCGTGACCACGGTCTGTCTGTTCTGCCGCCGTCGGAGCGCAGAAACGGTCAGGGCATCGGTACGCGGGAGTACCGTGCAACGATGAGAGGCGAGGGCTGGAAGTTCGGGCTGATCAATGACATTGACACTGCCATGACGCAGGCAGGCGACAGACGCGAGTTTTGTGATATCCTTGCCTCTGTCGGTTATTCCGTCACCTGGACGGATGAAAGAAAATATATCACATTCACCTGTCCGAACGGCAGAAAAGTCCGGGACAACAAATTACACGACAACAAATACAGAAAGGATATTTTAGAGTATGAATTATCAATCAGACAACAGCTTACAGAACAACACGCCTGCGGCAAGTCCAATGGACCGGCTGAAAGCGGCATCCAAGACAGCGGTCAGGACAATCGAGGAAACACCGTATCAGCCGATTGTTTATGCGATTCCGAAGGAGGACTGGAACGCCTTTCGGGAATGGACGAAACAGGCGGTGACCTTTCAGCCCACGTTGTATCAGCAGATAGCGGCACTGACGACCAAGGAAGAATCGCAAGCGTATACGGACGAGATATGGAACGAAATCCGGAATTGGGCGGAGGATGTGACCGGAAACGTGCAGAAAACAGCGGAGAGCATTGTACCGAGAGTGCAGACGCTGTTGAATCAGAACAAGGAGCTGCTCGAACAGGATGGGAGGATGCGCGAGCAGTTTATCTCAGGTCTCGACTTGAAGGAAACCAATCGCATCAAAGAATTTACCGACCTGCTTTCGGATATGAAGCGGTGGATAATAACGATGATGGTGTCGACCATCGGCGGTTCGGCGATTTTAAGCACGGTGATCTGTCTTCTGATGAGATAACAGCGTTCTTCAAAAATGAACGGCAGGAAAGCGATCTGCCCGATGACGAACAGCCCGAAACGGACGGATGGGCAAAACAGAAATATGACGACCTGCGGGAGCAGGCGGAGCTTGGCAACCAATATGCCGGGTATCGTCTCTCCCGCATTTTGTTTGATGAGGACAGTCCGTACTTTGACGAATATGACGGTGCGTGCTATCTCGAATCATCTGCCACAAAGGGATATTCCATGGCGCAGTATCGGCTCGGCAAGATGATCTGTGAGGGCGGTTATTACCGTCGTATTCCCGAAAACGCCGCGTATTGGCTGATCTTATCTGCAAAGCAGAAGAATCCTAACGCAGAGATGCTTCTCGGTCAACTGTATATCCTTGGAGATTTTCTGCGCCCTGACCGCAAGGCGGGCGTCGATCTTCTGTACGATGCAATACGCCACGGGAACGCTCACGCCGCCTATACGCTCGGCAAATATTACGCCGACGGCAAGTGCCTGAAAAAGGACATTCCGAAAGCTATCGCGCTTTTGGAGCAGGCGGCGCAGATGGGCGACATTCATGCGGAGCACAGGCTTTCCAAGATCTATCTCTTTGAATCGGACTGTTTTGATTGGCAGAAAGCCGTGGAGTATCTGAACACGGCAGCGCACAAGGGCAACGAAAATGCCTATCGGGCTTTGCAGAACATGAGCCGGAACACGGTGATCTCTATCACCACCGGCATTGCCGACCTGGTCGGCGATCTGTCTGCTATGTTCGACGAAAGACCGGCGGTGGAAGACTGCACCACTATGCCGGAACACAGAGAAAGGAAGAAATATGAGTATGAGCAGAGTTTATAAAACAACCAATGCAACACATTTTTATGAAAGGGAGTGAGGTTTATCGGTAAGCGGAAAGAAACGATGCAGGATATGAAGGAACGGTTTGGCGCTATGCCGACCGGAAGTCAGATAATCGTGATCGATGGTGTTAACTATACCGTTGTCAGCCATTACACCGGCGGAAAGATATTGACCATGTCATCCGTGCGCTTGCGGAAAAGCAGGCGACGGCGGAGATGAACAGTCAGGTCGAAAAAGAAAAAATCCCGGCATAAAACCGCCGGGTTAACAGTTAACAGGTTGCAGCTTGATTTGTCATGTGCTTTGTGGTATCATAGAAGCACATACAGATCAGGCTGCTTTGACATGAGAGAAAGGAGCAAAATGATGTCAAAGCAAATACAAAACAAAAAAGCAGGTCTTTATTACAGACTGTCCCAGGAGGACGAACGGGTGGGAGAATCCCTGTCCATTGAGAATCAGAAAAAAATCCTCGAAAAATATGCCCGTGAGAACGGATTTGAGATCATCGACGAGTATATCGACGACGGCTGGAGCGGCCCAACTTCAACCGTCCGGGTGTACAGAGACTGCTGGAGGATGCCAAGAACGGCAGAATCGCGGAGAATGTTTGAAATGCGGGCGTCCGGCATCAGCCCCAACCATATTGCACAGACCTACAACAATGAGGGCATCCTTCCGCCGGGAGACTATAAGGAGCAGAAGCTCGGTATTCCGAACACACGCAAGTCTCACCATTTATGGTCAAGTGCCACAGAGAAGCAGGTTTTGACTACCCCAATTTACCTCG
>ENA-UOJO01004450-UOJO01004450.1-human-gut-metagenome-genome-assembly--contig:-P57-NODE-4450-length-12037-cov-8.970956_pt1 | contig 12037 bp, 10 predicted proteins | sample MGYA00242351_ERZ723898 | MGnify/ENA metagenome assembly ERZ723898 | reverse complement strand
AACAGACGCATCAGGTCGTCTTCGAGCGAGACGAAGAACTGCGACGAACCCGGATCGCCCTGTCGGCCGGCGCGGCCGCGCAGCTGGCGGTCGACGCGGCGGCTTTCGTGGCGCTCGGTGCCGATGATCGCAAGACCGCCGGCCGCCTTCACTTCGGGCGACAGCTTGATGTCGGTACCGCGGCCCGCCATGTTGGTGGCGATGGTCACCTGTCCCGTACGGCCGGCTTCGGCCACGATCTGCGCTTCCAGCTGGTGCTGCTTGGCGTTCAGGACGTTGTGTTTGATCCCGCGCAGTTTGAGCATACGGCTCAGCAACTCCGAAATCTCGACCGACGTCGTACCGACGAGTACCGGACGGCCCGCTTCGACCAGCCGCACGATTTCGTCGATCACGGCGTTGTATTTCTCGCGCTTGGTCTTGTAGATCAGATCTTCGCGGTCGTCGCGCAGGATCGGTTTGTTGGTCGGGATGACCACGACGTCGAGCTTGTAGATGCTCCAGAACTCCGAAGCCTCCGTCTCGGCCGTACCGGTCATACCGGCCAGCTTGTGATACATGCGGAAATAGTTCTGCAAGGTGATCGTGGCGAAGGTCTGCGTCGCCGCTTCGACCTTCACGCGCTCCTTGGCTTCGATGGCCTGGTGCAGGCCGTCCGAATAGCGGCGGCCGTCGAGAATACGGCCCGTCTGCTCGTCGACGATCTTCACCTTGTTGTCCATCACGACGTATTCGATGTCCTTCTCGAACATGGCGTAGGCTTTGAGCAGCTGGTGCACCGTGTGCACACGCTCCGATTTGACAGCGTAGTCGTTGATGAGCGCGTCGCGCTTCTGCGCCTTCTCCTCGACTGTCCCTTCGCCCTTTTCGATCTCGGCCACTTCGGCGCCGATGTCGGGCATCACGAAGAATCCGTCTTCATTGAAGTATTTCGACAGCGCCTCGTGTCCCTTGTCGGTCAGCTCCACCGAGTTGAGCTTCTCGTCGATGACGAAGAAGAGGTCGTCGGTGATTTCGGGCATACGGCGGTTGTTGTCCTGCATGTAGATGTTCTCGGTCTTCTGCATCTGCGCCTTGATGCCCTGCTCCGAGAGGAACTTGATGAGCGGCTTGTACTTGGGCAGACCTTTGTGGGCGCGGTACAGCTTGATGCCGCCCTCTTCCGTCTTGCCGTCGGCCATCAGCTGCTTGGCCTCGGCCACGAGTCCCGTCACCAGATTCTTTTGGAGATTGTAGAGATTCTCGATGGCGGGGCGGTACTGCTCGTAGAGCTGGTCGTCGCCCTTGGGGACGGGACCGGAGATGATCAGCGGCGTGCGGGCGTCGTCGATGAGCACCGAGTCGACCTCGTCGACGATGGCGTAGTGATGCTTGCGCTGCACGAGGTCTTTGGGCGACGAGGCCATGTTGTCGCGCAGATAGTCGAAGCCGTATTCGTTGTTCGTGCCGAAGGTGATGTCGGCCATGTAGGCTTGCCGCCGGGCGGCGGAATTGGGCTGCGTATCGTCGATGCAGGCCACCGACAGTCCGTGGAATTCGTACATCGGGCCCATCCATTCGGAGTCGCGCTTGGCCAGGTAGTTGTTGACCGTCACCATGTGCACGCCCTTGCGTGCCAGTGCGTTGAGGAATACGGGGAGCGTCGCCACGAGGGTCTTTCCTTCGCCCGTGGCCATCTCGGCGATCTTGCCCTTGTGGAGCACCACGCCGCCGAAGAGCTGCACGTCGTAGTGCACCATGTCCCATTTGACGTCGTTGCCGCCCGCGAGCCAGTGGGTGGCGTAGACGGCCTTGTCGCCGTCGATCGTGACGAAATCCTTCGAGGCGGCCAGCTGCCGGTCGAAATCGTTGGCCGTGACCGTGACCGTTTCGTTCTCGGCGAAACGACGCGCCGTATCCTTCATGATGGCGAACGCTTCGGGCAGGATTTCGTCGAGCTTTTGTTCGATCTTCTCGTCGATGCGTTTGGTGATCTCGTCGATCTCCTTCGAAATCTTCTCTTTCTCTTCGAGTGCGGTTTCGGCGCGTTCCAGCTGCGCTTTCAGGGTGACGATGCGCTCCTCGTCGGGGGCGATGAAATCGGCGATCTGCTTCATCAGCGCCTGGCTCCGGCCGCGGAGTTCGTCGTTCGAAAGTGCGGCGATGGAGGGGTAGACCTCCTTGATTTTGTTGACATAGGGTTCGATGGCCTTGCGGTCTTTGTCCGCCTTCGAACCGAACAGGAGTTTGATTATACCGGTTACAATATCCATACGGATGGGTCTGTTTTATTGATTTTCGATCTTAGAACAACAAAGATAATATAAAAATGCGAGATTGAGAAAAAAACGGGATCGGATTGGCGAACAGTCGGTTTTGAAATGCCGCTCCGGCGCTTGTCCCCGTTTGCCGCAGCATATCGGGCGGGACAGGCTCGGGGCCTTCCCGGTCGGAACGCCTGCGGCTGCATCCGTGCGGCCGTTCAGGGAATCGGTTGCGCCGTTGTTTGAAAATGAGAGGATTGCATGGCCTGGCCGTCACCTCTCCGTGTATTTCAAATAGCGGAACGCGGGTATGCCCAGCGCCATGATCGCCTGCGGGCGGCCCGTTATGCCGGCGATCCGTGCGAACGCATTTTTCCTGCCCATGCGGGCGGCCGTGAGGACGAATCCCATGTAAATCTGGCTCACGCCCAGCGACTCGGCCATCAGCGATGCGTTCTGGTAGGCCAGATTCGCATCCTCGCATCCGAATCGGTTGGAAGCGGGCGTATGGATGATGAGCAGGGCAGTCGCCCTGCGTAAGATCGGGTCATTGCCGGCTTCGTGTTCGCGTTCGATCTCGGCGAAGCGCGCGGCATAACGGTAGAGGTCGGGGCGCAAAGGTTTGAGCAACGTTCGTACCACCGGATGCAGCAGTTTGCGTGCCGTCGAGGCGAAGACGCCGACGGTGAAGTCGGCGATGCGGAGCAGTTGTTCGGGCTCGGTGACGAGCGTGAAGGAGACCTGCCGGGAGTTCGAGGCCGTGGGGGCGTAGCGTGCCGCTTCGACGATCCGTTGCAGGGCTTCGTCGGGTATGGGGCGCGGCGTCAGCGCGCGGTTCGAGCGCCGCGCGCGGATCAGCTCCAAAACCTGCTCCGGTGCGGGTAGACGGCCGGTATCGACGGTGTGTACGCGCTGCGGCGGAAAGTCGCTGTGGATCACCGAACCGGTGGGACACACGTCGACGCAGTGCCCGCAGCCGATACAGCGGTCGGTCCGTACGGCTTCGATCCCTTTTCCGTCCGTGCTGCGCACCATGATTCCGGCGGGGCATACCTGCACGCATTTTCCGCAGGCGATGCAACTTTTGTTTTCGATTCGTAGGGTCATAACGTCAATGTCGGCTGAGGGATTCGTCGGCGGGGACGGACTGTCTGAGCGCTGCCAGCCGGCGGCGACCCACCGGACACTCCGCGCAGCGGCGCCGGTCGCAGTATTCGGTGGCCAGTTGCAGCAATGCCTGCGACTGGAAGGCGTTGGCCGGATGCAGATCGTAGAGACGCCAGCGGCGCATGAAGCGGTTCTCCTCGGCGGGAATGGCTTCGAGCAGCGCGAAGGCCCGCTCGCGCAGCCGCTCGTTGCCGTTGTAGGCACCGTAGGCGTACTGGATCAGGGAGACGAGGTTGATGCCCAACAGGTCGGACTTCATCCTCCCGATGCGCTTGGGCAGCTCGCGGGTGGGTGTCGCCGGAATGTAGTGGGTGTACCAGTAGTCGGAAGCTTCGGCCGAAAAAAGGCGGCGCACCTCCTCGGCCGTGCGGCATTCGACGAGGCGGTCGATCAGGAAATCGTTCGATGCGAGGAACGCTGCCAGCTGGGCGATGCGCAGCAGCGGGTGATTGGCCGGCCGGATGTCGCGGAGATTCCATTCGGCGCCCGTCATCGGTGCGATTTCGTATTTGCGGGAGAAGTAGTCGAAATCCTGTTTCAGCGAACGGGTGTAGGCGTCGTCGCGGTAGTTGTCCAGCAATCCCGAAGCGCCGATGAGCATCGCCTCGACGGCATGCAGCGAGGCTCGTTCGCGCAGCACCATGCGGTAGCTTACACGCCGCGCTAGCGTGAGGAATGCGTCGCGGTTGGTCACGTCGCCGATCGTGCGGAACAGCAGGACGTAGAAGGTCTGGTTCCAGTTACTGTCGCTCTCGGCGAAGAGTTCGCGCACGACGTCGTACTTGCGTTCGAGCCGGTCGTAGGCCAGCCGCGTGTAGAGGTCGTTGCGGTGCAGCGCGTCGAGGCGCACGATATACCCGCCGCAGGCGTAAGTCGCGGCTCCGGCCAGCAGCCGGTGTTCGGCACGTCGCAGCTCCTCGTCCGTCATGGCCTTACAGCAGGTTGAGTTCGAGCAGCGCCTCTTCGGACATCATGCTTTTGTCCCATACGGGGTCGAACGTGAGGATGACGTTGACCTCTCTGACCCCGTCGACCTTGGCTACCTGCCGATTGACGTCCTCGACGAGTTGTTCGGCCATCGGGCAGTTGGGCGCCGTGAGCGTCATGCGGATGTTGGCTGCGCCGTCGGGCGTATAGTCGATTTCGTAGATCAGCCCCAGGTCGTAGATGTTGACGGGGATTTCGGGGTCGTAAATGGTTTTGAGCGTAAGGACGATGTCCTTTTCGACTTTGAGTATCTCTTCGGGAGTCATTGCTTTGCAGTGTTTATGGGTGAAGAACGGAAAACCGGCCGTCGTCCGAGGCTCAGCGCTTCATTTCCGACTCCTTTTCGAACGCCAGTGCGTAGAGCCGCATCTGGTTGAGCATGGCCAGCAGCCCGTTCGACCGCGTCGGCGAGAGGTTCTCCTTCAACCCGATCGCGTCGATGAAGTAGAGGTCGGTTGCGAGAATCTCCTGCGGCGTGCGGCCGTTGAGTACGCGGATGAGCAGCGCGATGATGCCCTTGGTGATGATGGCATCGCTGTCGGCCGTATAGTAGACCTTGCCCCCTTCGAGCCGTGCGTCGATCCAGACCCGCGACTGACAGCCGTTGATGAGGTAGCGGTCGGTGCGGTGCGCCGCGTCGATCGGAGGCAGTGCGTCGCTCAGTTCGATCAGATAGTCGTATTTGTCGAGCCAGTCGTCGAAGACCGAGAACTCGCCGATGATTTCGTCCTGAATCTTATCCATTGGTTGAATCTTCTATTTTCTGAATTCTTCCAAAACCGTGCCCTCCGAAGCGGCCGGCTCCGGAATGTCGAGCAGGTAGGCCAGCGTCGGGGCGACGGAGGTCATGTCGACGCTGCGTCCCACCCTGCGGGCGGGGATGCCGCCGCCGTAGAGGACGAGCGGCACGGTAGTGTCGTAGCCGTACATCGATCCCGATTTCGACCGCACGTCCGGCCGCTCCTCGATGCAACCGGGCATGAGGTTGACCACCACGTCGCCCGAACGGCGGGGATAGAAGCTGTTCTGCATCTTCTCGCCGTAGCCGCTGCCGAAGTAGCTCGACCGCATGGCCGTCGACGACAGCGCGTGCGACACGCCGCGGAACTGCATGGCGAAGGTCGCCGCCTCGTTCTGGATGGCTGCCAGGTCGAGCCCCTTGTTGTAGATGAGCGTATGGTTGAGGTAGAGATTGTTGTCTTCGTAGTCGACGACCCACTCCCCGGGCCCGTGCTGAGCGCAGAGGAAACTGTTGACGATCACCTGGAACTGAGCGGCGTTGAAGCGGTCGCGTTCGACGATGCCGGCGTCGTACGACGGGCTGGTGCCGTGGTCGGAGGTGAGTACCACGACCACCTCTTCGGGCGCGATCTGCGCGTAGAGGTAGTTCAGGAACTGCGCCAGCTCCTCGTCGAGCCGGTAGTACATGTCTTCCACCTCGATCGATTCGGGGCCGTAGCTCTCGGCGATGCGGCGCGGGGCATCCAGGCAGATGTTCAGCAGATCGGGTGCGGTGTCCTTGCCCAGCCGCATCTGCGTGAGCAGCTGCTTGGCGAAGGCCAGCGTGACTGCGTTGCCCGAGGGCGTGTAGAGCATCCGTTCGATGCCGGAGGGGACGTTCGGTGCAGGCTTTTCGGGCTCGACCGACGTCAGACGGTGGCGTTTGCGGCGCAGGTGTTCGGGTTTGTTGAGGTCGATGACCGTGCTCTGCGAGTTGCGGTAGCGCTCGCGGGGGTATTTCAGTTCCCACGCGAAGGGAATGTATCCCAGAATCTCGCGGCTGAGGTTGTATTTTCGGGCCCACACGGGCAGCGTTTCGGCATAGAACGACGAGGTGATCCAGTTGGCGCGCGGGGCGTCCATCCAGAATACGTTGCGCGTGTACCCGCCTGCCACGACGGCCGATGCGGGGTCGAGCGCCACGGTGGCGACGAGGCTCTTGGGCGAGCTCTGTTGGAGGCTTTCGCCCAGCGTCGGGGCCACCAGATTGCGGGGCGAACAGTCGCCGATGCCGGCGTCGCAGTCGATGCCCATCGCGGAGCGGTCCTTGATGAGTTCCACGACGTTGTTGTTCACGTAATCGATCCACCGCTCGGCGACGATGCCGTGTACCGAAGGGTTGGCTCCCGTGGTGAGCGTGGCGAGCGAAACGGGGGTCGAGGTATGCAGGTAGTCGTAATGGCTCTCGGGATAGAAGGTGCCGCCGCGTACGAGCCGCAGGAATCCCTCGTCGGAGAAGTTGTCGGCGTAGCGGTTCAGGTCTTCGGCGCGCATCGAACTGACGACGATCTGTACGACCAGCCGCGGCGGTTCGGCCGCCATCGTGCGGAGTGTCGCGGACAGAGCGAGAAAGGGGAGGAAATAGCGGAGTTTCATCATAGCATCTATTGAACGGCAAATTTAGGAATTAATTTCGATTCGGCTGCGAAAAAATGCCGTTTCTTCGGTGAAATCCACTCCCGGCAGCCGTTCGATGGCTTCCAGCTGGCGGCGGCAGAAGGCGCGGTAGGCCTCCGACGCGGGGTGCAGCGGCCGGTGCCGTGCTGCGGCCGTTATCTCGGCGATGCGGGGCAGCAGCGCCCGTGCGTCGGGCGTGAGCAGCGCCTCGCAGAAACGTTCCCAGACGTAGGCGACCGCCTGCGGCGAGGGATGCGTCAGGTCGTCGGCGTAGAAGCGGTAGTCGCGCAGGTCGTCGCAGAGAATTTCGTAGGCGGGGAAGTAGGCCACCTGCGCATGGCGTTCGCTCAGCTCCTCGGCCGCGAGCCGCAGCACGGCCTTGCTTACGGCGTTGCCCGCCAGTCCGTCGCCCAGATGACGGACGGGGCTGACGGTGAGCAGGATTCGTTTGCCGCTCGATTCGTCCGGCAGAACCGATTCGATCGCCGAGACCACCTCTTCGACCGAAAGTCTGCGACGGCGGAACCGTTCGGCGGGTTGCCGGTGGCAGTTGGCTACTACGTCGCCCGTATCCGTGCGTTCGTAGACCCATGCCGTACCCAGCGTCAGCAGGACGGCCGACGCTTCGTGCAGTGCGCGGGCGCCTTCGGCGACGGCGGCGTCGATGCGCGTCAGTGCTTCGTCCGCCGTGTCGCCCGCCAGCGAACCGTGGAAATCGTAATGGAACCACCTTCCGTCGGCGTGCTGCAACTCCTCCTTCGCAACGGGGAGTCCGTCGCGGTAGCGCCGCAGGGTGCGCACGATCGACAGCGGGTTGAACAGCACGCCCGAAGGATTGACCGCGATGCGGAATTTGGCTTCGGCCATCCGGCGTCCGATCTCCGTGGCGAAGCACGAGCCGAGCGCCAGCAGGCGGTCGTCGTAGGAGAGTTGCCGGTCGTAGGGGAGGATTTCGATTTCGGTACGGAATTTCATAGGGCAAAGATACGAAGCTCCGCAATTAAAAAAGAAAAATTGAGAGTTAAAAAATCAGATTTCGCCATGTCGAACGGAACACAGCGAAGCGTGGGAATCAATCGCTTTTCTTGCGGCGCGGCCGTGCAGATTTGCGGCCTGCTAAACCTCTTACATCCTGCTGAGGTATTGCGGTGCCCGTGGCGCCGCGCGGGCTTCGGGTGCCACCTTTTGGCATCAAGAGGTGGAAAACTGCTGTTCGCAGGAAACGTCCAAAGAGAAGGTTCGGGATTCTTCCATGCTTTTCACGGTGCGACTGGGTGGATCAAAGGCTTGCTAAATCCGATTTTGAAAGATTCGTTCTTCGGGTTAACATGCCGTCCGCGAGTATGGCTGTATAGAGTTCTGTCACGGGTGCGGGAGAGGAGCCTTGAAAACGCGACAGACGGGATGAATTTCGGGGGTGCGGGTTCCGGTGTCGGGAATTTATCGTAATTTTGCCGACAAAATCGCAACGTATGAAATTACGAGCCAACTGCAAGATCAATATCGGGCTGGACGTGCTTCGCCGTCGGGCCGACGGATTCCACGACGTGTCGACGGTAATGGTGCCTGTGAGGGAGTTGTACGACCGGTTGGAGATCGAGCCTGCGATCGAAACCGAACTCGTGCAGCTGGGGTTGCCGGTCGATTGTCCGCCGGAGGACAATATCTGCCTGCGGGCCTGGCGGCTGATGCACGAACGCTACGGTGCGGGGCCCGTACGAATCGTGCTCGACAAGCGTGTGCCCTACGGGGCCGGGCTGGGCGGCGGCTCGGCCGATGCGACGGCGGTCGTGCAGGGGGTCGACGCATTGTTCGGCCTGCGGCTCGCGGAGGCGGAGCTGATCGACTGCGCGGCGGCACTGGGCAGCGATACGGCCTTTTTCGTGCGCAACGCTCCTCAGCTCTGCACGGGCCGCGGCGAGGTGATGCGGCCCGTGAAGCCGGCTTTCGGAGGATATACGCTGCTGATCGTGAAGCCCGATGAGGCGGTTTCCACGCGCGAGGCGTATGCAGGCGTGCGGCCTGCGGTACCGGCCGAGTCGCTCGAAGAGTCGATGCGGCTGCCCGTGACCGCCTGGCAGGGACGGGTGAAGAACGATTTCGAACCGCACGTCTTCGCCGCACATCCGCGGTTGGCGGTGCTCAAAGAGAGTTTGTTGAAGGCGGGCGCCGTTTATGCCGCGATGTCGGGCAGCGGCTCGGCTCTTTTCGGATTGTTCGACGATCCCGTGCGGGCGCAAAACTATACCCCGCCTTTCGACGGGGTATTTCTCCACAGGGAGCGGTTGTAGGGGCCTTGCGGTCGCATCCGTTTCGCAGCGAGTGCCGTAGCGAAGCAAGCTCGATGCCGGGCGGGCCGATCTATTCGCGGCCCTTGACGGGAATCTTGGCGATGCGGCGTTCGTGACGGCCGCCCTCGAACTCGGTAGTGAGGTAGGTCTCGATGAACTCCACCGCTTCGTCGTTGGTGATGAAGCGTGCCGGCAGAACGATGACGTTGGCGTTGTTGTGTTTTTTGACAAGTTCGGCGATCTCCTTGCGCCACACCAGACCGGCGCGGATGCGCTGATGCTTGTTGAGCGTGATGGCCATTCCTTCGCCCGAACCGCAGAGGGCGATGCCGCGCTCGAATTCGCCCTTTTCGATCGCTTCGGCCAGCGGATGCGCGAAATCCGCGTAGTCCACCGCTTCGGGCGAGTCGGTGCCGAAGTCGTAGACATCGTACCCCTTGGCTCCCAGATAACCGATCAGGAACTCCTTCATTTCATAGCCCGCATGGTCGCAGGCGATTCCTATTTTTTTCTCCATACAGCAAGATTAATTTCGTGACGGGTTCGTTTTGGCATGTTTCCGGATACAAAGATAGTGCAAGCCGAGCGCAGAACCAAATTTATTTGGGATTTGCCGAGGCGCCGCCTATCTAAGCGGAGGCTTGTCCTCCGCAAAGTCGTGCAAGCCGAGTGTAAAAGCAAACTTGTTTGCGGATTTGCCGAGGCGCGCTTTCGCGAATCCGGACGGCAGTTCGTCCCCGGCAAAGATACGAACGAATCGATAAAAGCGTTATTTTTACTGCGTGAAATCTCCGACTGTTCCTCCGCGTGTTCCACGTCCTGCCAAACCTGCGGGCGGCTCCCGCCTCTCGCGGGCGGGCTGCATCCTGTTCGGGTGGGCGATGCTCGTGCTGGGTGTCGTCGGGATTTTCGTGCCGCTGCTGCCCACCACGCCGTTTCTGTTGCTGGCGGCGTGGGCCTTCTGCCGCTCTTCGCCGCGGTTGTACGACCGGTTGCTGGCACATCCCTGCCTGGGCGCCTACGTCCGCAATTTCAGGGAGTACCGCGCCATTCCGCTGCGTGCGAAGATCATCTCCGTCACGTTGATCTGGGCGACGCTGCTCTACTGCATCTTCGGAGTCGTGCGTGCGTGGTGGTGGGCGCAGGCGGGGTTGCTGCTGCTCGCCGTCGGGCTTACGTGGCATATTCTCTCCTATGCGACGCTGCGGCGGCCGGAATAGGCGGCTGTCCGGCAAATCGAACGGGCGGAACCTTCCGAAAAAAGTTCCGCCCGTTCGATTTCGGTCGTTTCAGAGATAACGCTCCGCCGCCGAGATCAGGAAACCGAAGAGCAGTGCGTTGAACACCACGACGGGGATCGCCTTGCGCTCCTTGCCCGAAAAGGCGAAGAGCAGGGGAACGGTCAGCATCATGACGACGGCCATTCCCTGCGCCCACCACGGCAGGTAGGGCAGACGGCCGTTGAAGACGAGGACTGCCGCGAAGAGGTAGACGAAGAAGGCCGAGAAGCACGACCGTGCCGACGACCGCTGGAAGATCATCGGAATGGCGACCAATGCGCCCGCGACGGCGCCGACGGCAAGCGACAGTGTGACGTGATCCATCGCCTCTCCGGATTATTTCGACGCGCGTTTGCGGTCGACCTCGTGCAGCAGAATCTTGCGCAGACGCATGGCATGGGGCGTCACTTCGACGTATTCGTCCTCCTTGATGTATTCGAGCGCTTCTTCCAGCGAGAAGATCTTGGGCGGGGCGATCGACGCCTTGTCGTCCGAACCCGAAGCGCGCATGTTGGTCAGCTGTTTGGCTTTGGTGACGTTGACCGTGATGTCTCCCGCGCGCGTGCTCTCGCCGATGACCTCTCCCTCGTAGACCTGATCCATGGGGGAGATGAAGAAGCGGCCGCGATCCTGCAACTTGTCGATCGAGTAGGCATAGGCCGTACCCGTCTCCGATGCAATGAGCGAGCCGTTGGTGCGCATTTCGATCTCGCCCGTCCAGGGTTCGAAATCTTTGAGCCGGTGTGTCATGATCGCTTCGCCGGCCGTGGCGGTGAGCATGTTCGACCGCAGGCCGATGATCCCGCGCGAGGGGATCGAAAATTCGAGCCGCGTGCGGCCGTTGGCCGACTCCATGTTCGTGAGCGTGCCTTTGCGCTTGGTCGCCAGTTCGATCACCGTGCCGGCCGATTCGTCGGGGCAGTCGACGCTCATCTCTTCGATCGGTTCGCATTTCACTCCGTCGATCTCCTTAACGATCACCTTCGGCTGGCCGACCTGCAACTCGTAGCCTTCGCGGCGCATGGTCTCGATCAGCACCGACAGGTGCAGCACGCCGCGGCCGTAGACGACGAACGAATCGGCGTTCTGTCCCGGTTCGACGCGCAGGGCGAGGTTCTTTTCCAATTCGCGGTCGAGCCGTTCCTTGATATGGCGCGAGGTGACGTATTTGCCGTCCTTGCCGAAGAAGGGCGAGTTGTTGATCGTGAAGAGCATCGACATCGTGGGTTCGTCGATCTGGATGGGCGGCAGCGGTTCGGGGTTCTCGTAGTCGCAGATCGTGTCGCCGATCTCGAAGCCTTCGATGCCCACCAGTGCGCAGATCTCGCCGCAGGCAACCTCCTCGACCTTCTTTTTGCCCAACCCTTCGAAGACCATCAGATCGCGGATGCGGGTCTTCTGCATCGTCACGCCGTCGCGCTTGGCCAGCGTGACGTTCTGGCCGGTGCGGAGCGAGCCGCGCGTCACCTTGCCCACGGCGATCCGTCCCACGTAGGGCGAATATTCGAGCGAGGTGATGAGCATCTGGGGCGTCCCTTCGACGGTTGCGGGTGCCGGAATCTCGTCGATAATGGCGTCGAGCAGCGGGGCGATCGAGTCGGTGCGTTCTGTCCATACGTGCGACATCCAGCCCTGTTTGGCCGAGCCGTAGATCGTCTTGTAGTCGAGCTGC
>ENA-UOJO01004449-UOJO01004449.1-human-gut-metagenome-genome-assembly--contig:-P57-NODE-4449-length-12042-cov-5.101694_pt1 | contig 12042 bp, 9 predicted proteins | sample MGYA00242351_ERZ723898 | MGnify/ENA metagenome assembly ERZ723898 | reverse complement strand
GCCTGGGCCTTAAGGGGATGCCTGATTGCAGGGGGGATTGTCCAGGGTGCCATATCCTCAGGAGGAAGCCTGATACTTTTATATGCGCAGCAGGAACTGGAGGAGAAAAACAGATTCAGGGCCACCATGGCGCTTTTGTGGACAATTGTCAGCCTGATTACGGTGCTCCAGTATATGCTGATGGGAACCCTGAACCGGGAATCCCTCCGTCTGTTTGCCGCGGGCGTGCTTCCTGTGCTATCCGGTATCTTTGCGGGAGGGCTGCTTTGCAGGCGTCTGGGCCAGCGTGCATTTGCCTATGTAATCAATATACTGATCATGTTCGCGGGAATGATTTCCCTGTGCAGGTAACAGGGGTCAGGTTCAGGCAGGAAGGGTCACTTCTAAATCCAGGCATATTTCCTTAAAGTCTAAAAGGGCATTGGTGAAGAACTTGTTTTTGTGATACACCATATAAAATTTTCTTGACAGCGGACCGCCTTCCAGGGCCACCTCCACCAGGGAACCGTGATTCAGCTCCTGCTCCACAATCCTCCTGGAGATGACGGTTATGCCGTAATTATTGATGACAGCCAGCTTGGTTGTCTCCGAATTATTGCAGAACCAGGTGCTTTTCAAAATATGGTTGTGGATTTCCATGAAGTTCGTAAACAGTTCCGGCGTGCTGCTGGGCTCACGGGCAATGTAATTTTCCGCGCTGATTTCGTCCAGGGTGGCGTATCTGGTTTTGGCAAATTTGTGGTCAGGGCTTACCACAAGGACCATCTCATCGTCAAGAAATGGTTCAACTATCAGGTCCGGGCTGGTGGGGAGGCTTTCAACCAGCGCGATATCAAGTTCATTCCTGGCCAGGGAGGGGCCCAGATAGTCCGGGGTGTTGATGGATACCCGTACCTCGGCCTGAGGATAACAGGATTGGAATTCATGCAGTATATGGTTCATCAGACAGGTGCCGATGGTAATGGTGGCCCCGATCTTAACTTCCGTATACGCGGTTGTGTCATTCATCTGCTGTTCCAGTTCGCCAAACAGCGAGAGGATGTGCTTTGCATAAAAAAGAAACTGGCTTCCGGCCGGCGTGATATAGATTTTTTTGGACAGCCTTTCAAAAAGCCGTACATTATAATGGTTCTCAAGTTCAGAGATGGCCTGGCTTATGGCTGGCTGCGCAATATAAAGCTGCTTTGCCGCCGCGTGCATATTAAGGGATTCGGCCACTGCAACAAAGATGCGGAGATGGCGGAGGGTCATGGTCTGCTCCTTTCCGGTGATTGATAAGTAATAACATATTATCTATATCAATATAATAATCTTTTTTATTCATTATATCAATGCTAAAACAAGGAGGGGATTAGGGATGGTAATTGATTTTAGGACAAGGCCTCCGTATAAGAGTTTTGTAACAAAGGGAAACTTCTTTCCCAGGCCCATGGAAGATAATTTTGAGAGACCGGAGGATGTGCCCGGGATATACAGGGATAGCGTAGGGATTGAATCAGCCCGGCATGGGGACTTCCGGTTATACATGGATGAACTGTCGGCGTCCGGGATTGACATGCAGGTCGTACAGGGGAGGAAGGTGCGTCCGGGCATGGCAGCCGTGGATAATGAGGATGTGTGCCGCCTTCAGATGCTGTACCCGAAACAGTTCATATCATTTCCCGCAGTAGACCCCGCGGATGTGGATGGGGCTGTGGCTGAGATTGAATATTATGTTAAGACATATGGGATTAAGGGGATTGCCATGGAGCCGGGATGGTCCATGCCTCCGGTTTATGTGGATGACAGGAAGCTGGACCCGGTTTACGCTGCCTGTGAGGAACACGGCCTGATATGCGCATTTACATTAAGCGTCCTGGCAGGGGAGGATCTGTCATACTGCAATCCCATCGCGGTGCAGCATACAGCCCTCCGTTTCCCCAGGGTCGCGTTCACCGTATCCCATGGCTGCTGGCCCTTTGTGGAGGAATTCCTTGGAACCGCGCTCCAGTGCATGAACGTATACTGCTATCCGGATTTCTTCTTAAGCCTGCCAAACATGCCCTTTGCGGACCAGTTTGTACGGGCGGCCAATTCATTCATGCGCTACCGTATGATGTTTGCCACCAGTTACCCGGTCAGGCCCTTAAAGCAGAGCCTGGAACAGTTCAGGGCCCTGCCCTTTGAACCGGAGGTGCTCGAACTGCTGCTGCATGAAAATGCAGAAAGGCTGCTGGGCTTAAACAAAAGTTAACACCCATGCATATAAAAAAGGGGACTGCCCTGCGGCAATCCCCTTTCCGTAATTATAATTTAGCCATGGCAGCTTCATCCGCAACCACAATTACATCGCTATGTAACTGCAGGATGGAAGCCGGAACCTCTGGGGTGACAGGTCCGCAGAGTACATCGTGAAGGATCTGTGCCTTGTCTGCACCGCTTACAACAAGAAGGATCTTACGGGCCTTCATGATGGTTCCGATACCCATGGTATACGCCTGCTTGGGCACGTCGTCAACGGATGCAAAGAAACGCTTATTGGCCTCAATGGTGCTCTGGGTCAGGTCCACGCAGTGTGTGGTCCGGGGGAAATCCTTATCCGGCTCATTAAAACCAATATGGCCGTTGTGTCCAAGGCCCAGCAGCTGAAGGTCAACGCCGCCGTAAGCTTCAATTACATTCTCATACCGGGAGCACTCTTTTTCGCTGTCAGGTTCTGTTCCGTCCGGAACATTGGTATTCTCCATGTTAATATTAATGTGTTTGAAAAGGTTATTATACATGAAATAGTAGTAGCTCTGGTCGTTATCCCTTGTCAGGCCCCTGTATTCATCCAGGTTCACGCTCTTTGCTGCTGAAAAGTCCAGGTCGCCCTTTTCGTACCATTCAATCAGCTGCTTATAGGTGCCGATTGGGGTGGAGCCGGTTGCCAGTCCAAGTACGCAGTCAGGTTTTAAAAGGACCTGTGCTGATATGATGTTGGCTGCCTTGCGGCTCAAGTCGTCATAATCTTTTGCTTTGATGATTCTCATAATAATTGCCACCTTTCCATACATTAATAATAGTTGCAGATGTCCGTCTGCCGTGGGCTGCGCCTGAAAACCCATTCCCGCCGACGTAGGGAACGAAATTTTCAAACAGACCCTGGAAACTGTCCGGCCATCAACTTGGAAAAAAATTTTATTTCTGTTTAAATATAGGATAACATTTTCCTAACATACTTTCAAGGGGTAATTGCATAAAATATTTATAAAAGCAGATAGGCCGTTTTCGGGGCAGCTGCAGACTATGGGTGCGAGGAGTGAAAATATGACCAATTATCGGAGATTGATATCTTATATCTATGCCTACGAAGGGGAAGTCAAAGGCAAAAATATCGGGTTTGCCAAGCTGGAGTCCAGGAACGGGCAGTGCAAGCTCAGCGTAAATGTAAAAAAAGTCTACGTGGGAAGCAGCGACCTTGGGGTTTATCTGTTGGCTCCGGGCAAGGAAATACTGTTGGGAAATATATTTATCAGGGGCGGTTCCGGGGAATTCAGGGCAGTGGTGTCCGTGGAAAATGCTGCTGATTCCGGATACAGCATGGACCATTGTTATGGCCTGACCATCCATGAAGCAGATGATTCATGGCGCGCATATACAACTATCTGGGAAGACGCAGTCGCCCATGCGGCAGAGGTGGAACTGGCAGACGTGACCTCAGGCAGGCTGGGGGATTCCGAGCAGCAGATACATAAAAAGGTGGAGGAACTGGCCAGGGAGATTGGCGATAAGAAGATTCCCTTACTGGAGTCATCCAGAAACATGGAACCGGCTGGCGTCAGGAACACGGATGTCCCGGAAACCGGCACAGCGGCAGCATCCGGCACAGGGAATGACCAGATGAAGCTGGCAGGAGTGGGGGCCGCGGATATGGAACTGGCCGGCGCCGGGGCTGAGGATATGAAACTGGCCGGCGCCGGGGCTGCGGATATAGAACTGGCCGGGGCAGAGGCCGCGGATGGAGGGCAGCCCGCCCCGGGATCCGTGGGAGTGGAGCTGACCGGAGCAGGGTATACGGAAGGTGAGCTGTCCGGAGCAGGGTATACGGAAGGTGAGCTGTCCGGAACGGAATATACAGATGGTGAGCTGTCCGGAACGGGATATACGGATGGTGAGCTGTCCGGAACGGGATATGCGGATGGGAATCTGACTGGAACGGGATATACGGAAGGGGAACTGGCTGGAGCAGGATATACGGGAGTGGAGCTGACCGGAGCAGGACCTTCCGGAACGGAACTGATAGGAACGGAATCCCTGGAAGGAGAGTTGTCAGGAGCGGGACCTTTTGGGGCAGAACCGGCTGGAAGCGGATGTTTGGAAGGGGGACTGTCCGGAACGCAATCCTCAGGTGCAGGAGCGGAGGAAGCAGGATCTGCAGGTAAGGAAATGTCTGATGCAAAATCAGCAGATGCGGTGACAGCAGGAAGGGAATCAGCGGATGTGAAGCTGGCTGGAGCTGAGTTGGCAGATGAGGCAATGGCAGGAAGGGACTCCGCAGATAATCCGCAGCCGGGGTGGCCTGGGGAAAATACGGTTCAGGACCATGAAATACCTGTGTGGGGCGAGTCTGCCATGGAGACAGAGGCAGGAGCCGGATGTGCGGAAAACACAGATAATCAGTGGTATCAGTATAATGATACACAACCAGAAAATAACATGGGACAATATAATGCTGCAAAGCCCGAAATGGGAATGCATCCGGCTTCGGACAGGGCGCAGATGCCCGGTGGACAGACGGGGGCATGGCCTAGGGCCGGGGAGCAGATGGGGATGGACTTCTGGCAGGAATCCGGTACTTTGCGGCAGCGTGAAATGCTTCGAAGGGCTGGCCGCTATCCCCGGGCCAATATCACTGTAAGACAGAACGGGCAGGGAGCGGCGCAGGAACCGGCAAGGACCCCGGCGCCGTCGGATAGGAATACCCCGGGCCAGGCTGCCATGCCGCCGGATAGGAATACCCTGGGCCAGGCTGTCATGCCGCCGGATAGGAATACTACGGGCCAGACCGTCATGCCATCGGATAGGAATACCCCGGATGAGACTGTCATGCCGCCGGATAGGAATACCCTGAACCAGACCGCCATGCCATCTGATACGGATACCCAAGGACAGACCGCCGAAGATACCGATGCCTGGGGTGGGAACCCTGCTTCGGCAGATACCGGAGTCCCGGTCCGCTCTTCCATTCCAACCTGTCCCAACATGCAGAATAGAAGAGGAATGCAGCCCAGACAGAATATGAGATTCAATCGGGGAATGCCGCAAAGGAGCATGGCACAGCCGGAAGAAGAGGCCGCTCTCCCCCAGGATAGGAGGCCTGATTCCAATGTAATGGACGGCCGGCCGGAGAGCTGGAATACCCCGGCGGTGAATGCCCCGGTGGTTAACACCCCTGTGATGAATACCGCAGAAGGAAATGCCCAGCAGAATAATGCCCGACAGGGAAGTGCCCAGCAGAATAATACCCGACAGGGAAGTGTCCAGCAGAATAATGCCCGACAGGGAAATGCCCAGCAGAATAATGCCCGACAGGGCAATGCCCCGCAGAATAACGCCCGACAGGGAAATGCCCCGCAGAACAATGCCCCACAGGGTAATGCCCCGCAGGGAAATACCCCGCAGAATAACGCCCCACAGGGCAATGCCCAACAGGGTAATGTCCCGCAGAATAATACCCCACAGGACAATGTCCCAGAGGCTAATGTCCAGGCAGGCAATGTCCGGGAGGAAGACATACTTTTGGGAAATCCCCAGGACCTGCAGCGCCTCGAAGAAGAGGAACAGGAAGACATAGGGCCCCATAAGCTTTGGGAAGGATTCCGTAAGCGTTACGCCAAGATACAGGCCTTTGACAGCGCCAACGGATGCGAGATCCTTACCATAAAGCCCCAGGATATCGGTCTTTTGCCAAGGGAAAACTGGAATTACGGAAACAACAGCTTCCTGCTTCACGGTTATTATAATTACCGGTACCTGATACTTGCGCGCATCGGAAGTGAAGAACAGGGCAGGGTCCGTTATATCCTGGGAGTACCGGGCCATTATTACAGCAATGAAAAATACATGGCATCCATGTTCGGCTTCCCGCATTTTGTACTCTCGAAAAAACAGCCGTCACAGGACGGCCGCTTTGGCTATTGGTATGCAGATGTAAGGATGGATAACCAGGATTAAAATGTCTGTCCTGAACATAAATCCAATAAAGAACGTGTTTGTGATTTCATATTAATAATCAATTCCGCGCAGGGATACCTGGCCTACATAAGGGCGGACCAGGTCCGCAAAAACCAGCATCTCATCTTTGGTAAAGTCAGAATACACGCCGGGAACCAGCACCTGGCCGGATTCCGTAAAACACTGCAGGTAGTACCTGGGGCAGCCTTTGATCCACGGCCCGATTTTGCTGAAATCATCAGCAGTATGAAGGCCGCGGACAACGGTTGTCCGGAATTCATAGGGTACGCTGCCGGACAAGAGGAAATCAATGCTCTCATCTATATATTCCATATGCAGCCCCTGAACCCCGCAGACCTTCCCATAATCATCCCTGGAAGCCTTGATGTCCATGGCTACAAAATCCAGCAGTCCTTTTTTACATAAATCCTTCAGCAGTCCTGGCCTGTATCCGTTGGTGTCCAGCTTTACAGCCAGACCCATTGACCGGATACGCCGGATGAAGTCCTCCAGGTCAGGCTGCAGCGTCGGCTCCCCGCCCGTTATACAGACCCCTTCCAAGATTCCCTTTCGCTTATGTAAAAAATCAAATATCTCTTCTTCCGTATAATCTTCCTCTGCTTCACTGCCCAGCAGTTCGCTGTTATGACAGAACGGACAGCGGAAATTACATCCCCCGGTAAAAACCGTACAGGCCACACGCTCAGGGAAATCCAGCAGTGTGGTCTTTTGCAGTCCACAAATTTTCATGATATAATAAACCCATCCCTTTTCATTTTATGACTTGTCTTATATAATGAAAAAGTATAACACAATCAGAGTTGAAAAAAAAGAGGAAGCACTGTCTATGGAAGCAGATAAAATAAACCAGGCCCAACAGGACCTGACATATACACAGCAGCAGAAAGGGGAACTGACCAGGCGCAGGAACTGGGAAAAGAGAATGGAGCAGAAGCGCCTTGCCGCCCTTAAGGCAGAGAAGGAAGAAAAAGAACAGCTCAGGACGGATGAACGGTTCATGCGCGAGGCAATCCGTCAGGCCCATAAGGCCGCGGCCCTGGGGGATGTGCCGATTGGATGTGTGATTGTCCGCCAGGGACAGATCATAGCCAGGGGATATAACCGCAGGAATGCAGATAAGAGCGTACTGTCCCACGCAGAAATCATTTCCATGAAAAAGGCATGTAAAAAACTGGGTGACTGGAGGCTGGAGGACTGTACCATGTATGTTACCCTGGAACCATGTCCCATGTGTTCCGGCGCCATTGTCCAGGCCAGGATTCCACGTGTAGTGATAGGCTGCATGAATGCCAAGGCGGGGTGCGCGGGGTCGGTTCTGGATATGCTGCACGAACCCGGTTTTAACCATCAGGTGGATACGCGCCCAGGTGTCCTGGGGGAACAATGTTCCGGGATGATGAAAGAGTTTTTCAGGAAAATCAGGGAAGGCAGATAAAGGAGGAAATCAGATGCTGAAGATAGGAATCATGGGTCTTGGTAAGATTGCAGTCAAGATGGTGCAAACCGCACAGGGGATGGAAGAGGTATGTATACATGCCGTTGGTTCGCGCTCCCTGGAGCGGGCAGGGAGGTTTGCCGGGGAGTATGGGATTGGCAGGGCGTACGGCTCATATGAGGAGCTGGCTGCGGACAGCGAGGTTGACCTGATTTATGTGGCAACCCCACATTCCCGTCACTATGAAGACATGAAGCTGTGTATTGGACACAGGAAACATGTCCTGTGCGAAAAGGCATTTACACTCAATGCGCCTCAGGCACGGGAAGTACTATCCATGGCCCGGCAGGCAGGGGTATTGTGCGCCGAGGGCATATGGACCAGATATCTGCCGTCCAGAAAGATGATTTCTGATATCATAAGCAGCGGGGCCATTGGGACCCCAATCTCCATTACAGCCAATCTGGGGTATGAACTGACAGGCGTGGAGCGGCTGATGAATCCGGCGTTGGGCGGCGGCGCCCTTTTAGATGTAGGGGTTTATGCAATTAATTTTGCCCTTATGGTTTTTGGGGAGGATTATGAATCCATTACTTCCGGGGCAGTATTTAACGACCAGGGCGCAGATGTGTCGGAGGGAATCACAATTACATGGAGGGACGGCAGGCTTGCCGTACTGCATGCCACGGTCCTGGCCAATACGGACCGCCAGGGCACGGTCTTTGGGGACAAGGGTTTCCTGGTAATAGACAATATCAATAACTGCGCCCGGATTGACCTATATAACATGAACAGGGAACTGGTGGAAAGCTTTAAGACCCCGGACCAGATTACCGGATTTGAGTATGAGGTGGAGGCGTGCCGCAAGGCTATTAGGCAAGGGAGTCCGGAGTGTCCTCAGATGCCCCAGGCCTCTACTGTCCGGGTCATGGAGATAATGGATACAATCAGAGGCCAGTGGGGATTCAGGTATCCCTGTGAAATGTGATATTGCGCCGGGAATCCCGCCCCTTGACAAAACCCCGCCCACAAGTTATACTTAACAGGCGGTTACACACAATGTATATCATATGCATGTAATGTGTGCAACACCCAACTAAGTCATAAAGTTTCCACGCAGCCGGGGAGATAGCGGTGCCCTGAACCTGCAATCCGCTCCAGCAGGGGTGATACCTTGCCTCGGGCAACACGTTGCGGAGCTGCCTTGTGTAAGTGGCGTTGACGTTTGGGTCTTACGCAACGGGAATCTGTGAACCGTGTCAGGGCAGGAATGCAGCAGCACTAAGCGGAACCTCTCGTGTGCCGTGAGGCAGCCTGGACCGAGTTAACTGCATGAGTAACGTCCGTGGCGATTGCACAAAGCAAGGTGCGTGGAATTTAAAATGGGATATAAATCTGGAGATGACATTTGTTGCCCACAGATTTATGTCCCATTTCTTAATATTTCTGACAGATTCGTTCCTTAATTTATGCTTGCCCATGGACACCCTTTGCGTTATAATTACAAAATGGGTATAATAGAACCATTGACAAGTAAGCAATAGTTTGATATGGAGGAAGTGCAATATGAGAAGAATCGGAATGCTGACCAGCGGCGGTGACTGCCAGGCTCTGAATGCTACCATGAGAGGTGTGGCAAAATCCTTATACAACATGTTCGACGATGTTGAAATCATTGGTTTTGAAGACGGCTACAGGGGACTTATGTATGCGGATTACCAGATTATGAAATCATCTGACTTTTCAGGTATTTTGACCCAGGGCGGTACAATCCTCGGCACATCACGTCAGCCATTCAAGCAAATGCGCATTCCCGATGAAAATGGTTTGGATAAAGTAGAATCCATGAAACATACCTATAAAAAGCTGAAACTGGACTGTCTGGTGGTATTAGGCGGCAACGGAAGCCAGAAGACAGCCAACATGCTCAGCGAAGAGGGACTCAACGTGGTTTCCCTTCCAAAGACAATTGATAATGACCTTTGGGGTACCGATATGACATTCGGTTTTCAGAGCGCGGTGGATGTGGCTACCAATGCCATTGACTGCATCCACACAACGGCAGCATCCCATGGACGTGTATTCATCGTGGAAGTTATGGGACATAAGGTGGGCTGGCTTACCTTATATGCAGGACTGGCCGGAGGCGCTGACATCATACTTCTCCCGGAGATCCCATACGATATCAACATTGTATGCGACGCCCTGACCAAACGTTCCAAGGCTGGAAAACGCTTCTCCATCCTGGCAGTGGCGGAGGGCGCCATATCCAGGGAAGAAGCTGGTATGAGCAAGAAGGAACTGAAGGAGAAAAAGAAAAACAGCATGGTATATCCATCTGTTGCCTATGAAATCGGGGCCAGGATACAGGAAGTCACGGGCAGCGAAGTGCGCGTCACGGTGCCGGGACACATGCAGAGGGGCGGAGAACCCTGCGCATATGACCGGGTCCTTGCCACAAGGCTTGGGGCAGCAGCAGCCAGGCTCATAGCAGACAAGGAATACGGTTATATGGTAGCTGTTAAAAATAATGATATTACAAAAGTGCCGCTTGCAGAGGTGGCTGGAAAGTTAAAGACTGTTGATCCGGAAAGTTCCATGATCCGGGAAGCCAAGATGGTGGGAATCAGCTTTGGCGACGAATAAACCATGTAACAAGGAGTAATCAGAATGTCATACACGGCGTTATACCGCAAATGGCGCCCTGTCTCGTTTGAGGATGTAAAGGGACAGGACCCAATCGTGCAGACCCTGAAAAACCAGATAACGTCGGAACGAATCGGCCATGCCTACCTGTTCTGCGGAACAAGGGGCACAGGCAAGACCAGTATTGCAAAGATATTTGCCAGGGCGGTCAACTGCGAGCATCCGGTGGACGGAAGCCCATGCAATGAATGTCCTACATGTAAGGCAATCCAGTCAGGTTCATCCATGAACGTGGTGGAAATTGATGCTGCATCCAACAACGGCGTGGAGAATATCCGCGATATCCGTGACCAGGTCCAGTATCCGCCCACAGAAGGAAGGTACAGGGTTTATATCATCGACGAGGTGCATATGCTTTCAATCGGGGCATTTAATGCACTGCTTAAGACACTGGAAGAACCGCCTTCCTATGTGATTTTCATACTTGCCACAACAGAGGTCCATAAGATACCGATTACCATCCTGTCCCGCTGCCAGCGCTATGACTTCAAGAGGATTTCCCTGGAAACCATAGGAGACCGGCTGCGGGAACTGACCCGGGCAGAGCACATTGAGGTGGAGGACAGGGCGCTGATGTACATTGCAAAGGCAGCCGATGGGTCCCTGCGTGACGGACTCAGCCTTCTGGACCAGTGCGTGGCCTTTCATTTTGGGAAGGTCCTGACCTATGACAATGCCCTGGAGGTGCTGGGCGCGGTGGATTCCAGCGTGTTCAGCCAGATGTTCGGTGCGGTCGTGGAAGGCAGGACCAGGGATTGTATCTGTACCCTGGAGGAAATTGTGATCCAGGGACGGGAACTGGGACAGTTCGTAAATGACTTTATCTGGTACATGAGGAACCTTCTCCTGATTCAGAGCGCGGATGATGCGGAAGGACTCCTGGATATGTCAGAGGAAAACTTAAAGCAGCTGAAGGAAGATGGGAAAAGGGCGGACGGACCCACGCTGATGCGGTACATCCGGGTGTTTTCCGAACTATCCAACCAGCTGCGCTATGCATCCCAGAAACGGGTGCTGGTGGAGGTGGCCCTGATTAAACTAACCCGTCCGTCCATGGAACCCAATCTGGATTCCGTCCTTCAGCGTCTTGCCGAACTGGAAGAACAGATGGAAGACCTGGAAGCCGGGCGCATGGCTATCCCCATGGCAGGACCGTCCCAGACGGCTGCCGTACCAGGGACTGCGGCACCGGGAAGCCCCGCAGGACCGGTTCCCCAGGCCCAGTTCACGCAGGCTCAGGCAGAACCCCAGGTTCCGGCGGAAAAAGTAAGCCTGCCTAAGGCCCAGCTGGAGGATTTAAAGCTGGTCCGTAACGAGTGGGCTAAGATTGTCCGCAGCATAGGAGGGGGAGCCAAATCCTATCTCAGGGATACGGTTGTGGAACCTGGAGGCGAGGGGTGCCTTACCATTGTGTTCATGGATTCCATGAACTACGACATGGGCAAGCGTCCCACCGTGATTGGGGAGCTGGAGCGGTACGTGGAAACCAATTATGGCAGGTCCATTTACTTTAAGACAAGGCTGGCCGGTAAGGGCGAGAGGCTGAACACCATATATATAACAGAAGAAGAGCTGGAAGATAAGATTCATATGGATATTACATATGAAGATTAATAATAATAAATAACAGATTTAGGTAATTGTTAAATGATTTTTTCGTTTCTGTGGATAGTTATCCACAGAAA
>ENA-UOJO01004447-UOJO01004447.1-human-gut-metagenome-genome-assembly--contig:-P57-NODE-4447-length-12043-cov-12.972973_pt1 | contig 12043 bp, 10 predicted proteins | sample MGYA00242351_ERZ723898 | MGnify/ENA metagenome assembly ERZ723898 | reverse complement strand
GGCTGCCCACCTGATAGCCGCCCGCGTTGGAGTAGGCCACCAGCTTGACCGCAATGACGTACAGGACCGCGTAGCCGTGGCCGCAGATGGAGTCCAGCTCCTTTTGCAGCCGCTTCTCGACGATCTCCGGCAGCGGGTCGCCGTAATCCCGCTTGGCGTGTTCCCACGTTGCATCGCGCAGTTGCTGCTCTGCACCTTCGATGCTGGGCGGGTAGGTGCCGCGTGGGATGGCACGGACATTGCCGTCGATGGAAGCTGCAATCTTGCGCGGATTGGTCACGACAATCTCATACGCCTTTTCTTTGGGCAGATAGCTGAACTGTTTCAGCATGTCCTCGGTGGTGCGGTAGAACAGCGGCGGCTGATTGTCGGCATCCTTGAAGCCATTGCCCGCTTGAAGGACCGAGCGGTAGATGGCGTCTTCCGGCTCGGTGAAATGGACGTCACCGGTGGCGATGACCGGCTTGTGCAGGTCTTCGCCCAGCTGGATGACAGTGCGGTTGAAATCCTTGATGACCTCTTCGCTGTCCACCTTGCCCTCGCGGACCATATAGGCGTTGTTGCCCAGCGGCTGGATCTCCAGCACATCGTAATAGGCCGCGATCTTCTTCAATTCCTCGTAGGAGCGTCCCTCCACGATGGCGCGGTAAAGCTCGCCTGCTTCGCAGGCGGAGGTCAGGATGAGGCCGTCGCGGTACTTGTTCAGCAGGCTGCGGGGCACACGGGGCTTTTTGAAGAAGTAGTTGACATGGGCCTCGCTGACGATCTTGTACAGATTTTTCAGGCCCATCTGGTTCTTGACCAGAATGATGAGGTGGTAGTATTTCTTCTTCAGCACCTCGCGGTTGCCGCCCAGGCCGGTGTTGATGTCGCTGACGGCCGTGACCTGCTTTTCTTCCAGATCTTTCAGCATCACGCAGAAAATGCGGCCCAGCGCCCCGGCGTCCTCGCAGGCGCGGTGGGCCTCGTAGGCGGGCAGTTCCAGATGCTTGTTGATGGTGCCCTGCTTGTAGTTGTGCAGGCCGGGGTACATGGCCTGCGCCATGGTCAGGGTGTCGATATAGGTCGGCTCCAGCTTGATGCCGCTGCGCTTGGCGGCGGCGCGCAGGAAACGCATATCAAAGGCGTGGACGTTGTGGCCCACAAGGATGCGGTCTCCCGCAAATTTGAGGAAGGCTTCCAGTGCTTCCTTTTCGCCGGGAGCATCCGCCACCATTTCGTTGGTGATGCCGGTCAGCTCGGTGATCTTGGGGGTGATGGGCTTGCCGGGCTTGACGAAGGTATCAAACTCCTCCACCACCTCGCCGTTGCGGATGATGACCGCGCCAATCTCGGTAAGATACTCTACCCCGGGGTCAAGACCGGTGGTCTCGGTATCGAACACGCAGAACTCGCCGTCCAGCGGCTGATCCTTTACGCCATAGACGCAGGGCACCATGTCGTCCACAAAATAGGCTTCGCACCCGTAGATGAGTTTGAAATCCGGGTCCTTTTTGTGGATGTCATCGGCTGCCAGCATGGCTTCCGGGTAGCCCTGACACACGCCGTGGTCGGTGATGGCAATGGCCGGGTGCCCCATGCGGTGGGCCAGCTTGACGATGCCGCCGGGGTCGCAGAAGCCGTCCATGCTGGAAAGCTTGGTGTGCAGATGCAGCTCCACCCGCTTTTCCGGAGCAGTATCCTCCCGCTTTTTGCGCTCCACGATCAGCACATCGTAGGGGTACACGATGTAGTCATGCTCGTATTTATCGTAGGAGCAGTCGCCCCGCACGATGACCGTGCTGCCTTTGCCGATGCCCTCCCACTTGGAGCAGTCCTCCCCTTCCTGTGCGCGGACCTTCAGGTTGATAGAACCGGTATAGTCGGTGATGGACACAGTATAGATCTTGCGGTAGTTGCCCTTGACCTCGGTAAAGAACACATCGCCCCAGATCATGCACTTGCCGCCCTCGCCGCCCAGATCCTTGAGGGGGGTAAGGTTTTTGGGGGTGAACATTTTGCCGTGGAAGATGGTGACCGGCTTGTCGGTAAGGTTGAGCCCCTCCACCTTGATAGACGGTGCGGTGTTCTTTTTCTCAAACTTGACCACCGGCGGTGCGATCTTGCGCTCCAGCTTTTCTTCCATCTGCTGCTGCTCGGCCGCAGTCACCGCGCTTTGCAGCGTCACCTTTGGGGTAACACCGGTGTGCTCGGCAATGCGCTTTGCAAGCAGTTCCTCAAAGCCCATCTCCTGCAAAAACTTTGTACCGTGGCACACCCCCACCGTGATGTTCTGCCCGGTGATGGTAATGCTGCTCCTGTCCAGAAAACCGTTGATGGGCACACCGTCCCGCTTCATGTCCTCCAGCAGGGTGCGCAAAGCGTGCTCGTCCAGCATGGCATAGCCGAACAGGTTTTTGATCTTCAGTTCAAAGCCCTCGTAGTCCGGCTGGAGGGAAGCCAGCAGCCGGGCGCAGAGGTTCTGATCCAGCGGGGCAGCACTGCGCAGGGTAAACTCGACCTGCCGGTCCTGCCGCAGCATCCGGGCGTGCTCCACGATCACCTGCCCGAAGCAGGCCGCAAAATCCGGGTCCGCCATAAACTGCGGCCACAGCTGGGAAACAAGTGGTTTCACAAATGGTACTCCTTTTTGGTGGGTTCTTTACAACACAAACTGCCGCACCCGTTTTTGCAGGTGTGGCAGTAGGGAAAAGTTTCTTGTCAATCCGGTGCAAGGGTCTCTGTTTTAAAGACCTGATAGCCCTCATAATGGTAGCTTGCATCAATGCCCTTCATATACACTTCGCGGTCATTGATCCGATCCGTCAGTGCTGCACGCAGCAGGGTCTTGATCTCCAAGTCCCTGATGGGGCTGCGCTCCATGGCAAGAAGATAATCCTCCTTGTCCACGCGGCTCCAGTCCACCACTTGATGCAGCTCTTTTTTCAGGATGCAGTCCAGCCAGATGCGGGTGCTGCGGCCATTGCCCTCCCGGAACGGATGAGCCACATTCATCTCCACATACTTTTCGATGATCTCATCGTAAGTCGTCTGCGGCATCCGGTCGATGCTTTCCAGCGCTGCCGCCAGATACATGACTGGCGCAAAGCGAAAATTTCCCTTTGCGATGTTCACGGTCCGCATCTGCCCGGCAAACGTATAGACATCCTCAAACAGATGGCGGTGGATCGCCGCCAGACCTGCAAATGTACCGACTGCAAAGGTATCCAGCAGCCCGGTATCATACAGCTCCAATGCTTTGGTCTTGCTGATCTTTTCCTCGGCGCGCGCCAGTTCGGCTTCGTTCGTCAGCCCAAGTTTATTTTCTAACGCCATAGAGTTCTCCGTCAGATCTTATAGATCTCATCCATGAACTGGTCGAGGATATTATCCCCGGTCAGCTTCTTGATGGGCTGGCCGTGGATGAACAGGACCGCCTCGCCCTTGCCGCCGGCAATGCCGATATCGGCTTCGCGGGCCTCGCCGGGGCCGTTGACCACGCAGCCCATGACGGCCACTTTGATGGATTTCTTGTAACCTTGCAGCCGCTTTTCGACCTCGTTGGCGATCTCGGTGCAGGGGTACTGGGTGCGGCCGCAGGTCGGGCAGGTGATGACCTCCGGGCCGGCCACCGGGAAGCCGACCGCGCGCAGGATGTTGTAGCCCGCTTCCACTTCCTTTTCCGGCTCCGCAGCCAGCGAGACGCGGATGGTGTCGCCGATGCCTTCCAGCAGCATCCCGCCGATGCCCATGCCGGACTTCAGCAGACCCATCTGGTAGGTGCCCGCCTCGGTGACGCCCACATGAAGCGGGTAATCGGTGACGGCACTCAGCTGGCGGTAGGCCTCCATCATGCGGGGGACGTTGGAGTTCTTGATGGAGATGACGATATTGTTGAAATCAAACTTTTCCAGCAGGCGGACGTGATACAGCGCACTTTCCACCATGGCTTCGGGCACGGGTGCGCCATACCGGGCCAGGATGTGCTTTTCCAGACTGCCGCCGTTGACGCCGATGCGGATGGGGATATTCTTCTGCTGGCAGGCCTGCACCACGGCCTTGACGCGGTCGTCGTCGCCGATGTTGCCGGGGTTGATGCGGATCTTATCCACGCCCACGTCTGCGCAGGCCAGTGCGGCCTTGTAATCAAAGTGGATATCCGCCACGATGGGGATATTCACCGCATTCTTGACGGCCTCGATGCACTTGGCGTCTGCTGCGCTGGGGCAGGTCACGCGCAGGATCTGACAGCCCGCCGCCTCGCAGCGCTTCGCCTGCGCCACATTGCCCTCGATGTCCTCCACCGGGACGTTCAACATGGTCTGCACCGCGATGGGGTTGTTGCCGCCGATGGTCACATTGCCGATCTTTACTTCTCGTTTCAGCTGCCGCATTGTCATTTTCCTTTCTTTAGACCGCCCCGGTGATGAGCCGGAGGATATCATTGTATGTTGCGAAGAGCATCAGGCCAAAGAACAGCGCGAACGCCGCCAGCGTCAGCCCGCTCTGGATCTTTTCCGGCACTGCATGGCCCGTAACGCCCTCGATGAGCAGGAACACCACCTTGCCGCCGTCCAATGCCGGGAAGGGCAGCAGATTGAAGATGCCCAGGTTCACGGTGATGAGCGCCAGCATCTGCAGCAGGTCCTGCCAGCCATAGCTGGCCGCCTGCCCGATGGCCGTCACGATGCCCACCGGGCCGGAGAGGTCGTTGATACTCTCCCGGCCCCGCAGCAGGTCCATCAGGGAGGTGAAGATGATGCGCCCATAATAGAGCACACTGTTCCATGCTTCTTTTACCACGTTGGCCGGTGTTTTCCGGATGCCGTAGACCGTAAATCCGAGGCTCATGTGGGTCTCACCGCTGTCATCCTGCCAGGTGTCGAACCGGACGCAGGGCAGCTCCACCTTTTCGCCGCCGCGCAGGACGGTGAAGCGGGCGGAGTAGTCCTCGGTGCGCATCAGCTCATAGAGCATGTCGTTCGCCACAAAGCACCGGCGGCCATTGACGGCCAGCACCTTATCCCCTGCTTCCAGACCCGTCTGGCCGCAGAGGGCACCATCGTCGATGGCGTAGATGACCCGGCTGGTGATGGGTTCGCTCTGTGCCGCAATGAGGATGACCATGACCACGAATCCCAGCAGGAAGTTCATGAATGCACCCGCCGCCATGATGAGGGCCCGCTGCCAGACCGCCGCCTCGTTCAGCGGCTTGCCGACAGGCTGCGCCGGTGCTTCCTCATTCCCGGCTCCTCCATCCGGGGAACCGTCCGCGTCAGAACACGAAGGGGGCGTCTGGGGTTCCGCATCGGGACGCTCCCCTTTCTCCGCCTGTTGGCTCTCCGGACTCTCCTCCCCTTCCAGCGCCACGAATCCGCCCACCGGCAGCGCCCGCAGGCTGTACTGGGTGCCATTCTGCGTCTTTTTGAGCAGAACAGGCCCCATGCCGATGGAAAATTCGTTGACCTGCACCCCGCAGAGCTTGGCGACTGCAAAATGGCCGAACTCGTGGATGGCGATCACTGCGCTGAACACGAGCACCGCAGCCAAAAGAGTAATGATAAAAGACATAGCTTCTCCAAAAATGAATTCATAAGCCGTGCGCGCTTACAGGTGGCTGCGCACGAAGGCGCGGGCCATTCTGTCGCACTCATACACGTCGGCCAGCGTGTAGTCGCCGCCGAAGCGGTCACTGTCCACCACAGCCTCCACCAGACGGCCGATGTCCAAAAATCCGATCTTGTCTTCAAGGAAGAGCTTGACGGCTTCTTCGTTGGCACCGTTGGCGGCGCAGGGGCCGAGGCCGCCCTTCTTGATGGCCTTTTTGCAGGCAGCCAGGCAGCGGAAGGTCTCCTCGTCGGCCACATCGAAGGTCAGCAGCTTGAGGGTGGTGAAATCCAGCTCCGGCACCACACCCGGCACACGGGCCGGGTAGGTCAGCGCGTACTGGATGGGGATGCGCATATCGGGCACACCCAGCTGCGCGATGATGGAGTTGTCGCTGTACTGGACGGCGGAGTGGACGACGCTCTGGCGCTGGACCACGATCTGGATCTTCTCCGGGGGCAGACCGAACAGCCAGACGGCCTCGATCAGCTCGAGACCCTTGTTCATCAGGGTGGCGGAGTCGATGGTGATTTTGGCCCCCATGTTCCAGTTGGGGTGCTTCAGGGCGTCGGCCTTGGTCTTGCCGCGCAGCTCCTCGGTCTTCATCCCGAAGAAGGGCCCGCCGGAAGCCGTCAGCAGGATCTTGGTCAGGCTCTTGGCGCTCTCCTTATCCTGCAAACACTGGAAGATGGCGGAGTGCTCACTGTCCACAGGCAGCAGCTTGACGCCGTGTTTTGCCACTGCCTGCGTGACCAGATGGCCGCCGGTGACAAGGCTTTCCTTGTTGGCCAGTGCCAGGTCATGGCCGCTCTCGATGGCGGTCAGGCTGGCACCCAGACCGGCAATGCCGACCACGCTGTTCAGCACCACATCGGGGCCGTCCATCGCGGCCAGCTCCTTGAGGCCCTCCGGGCCGGTCAGCAGCCGGGGCGCCTGGGCGCGGCCCGCCAGTGCAGCGTCCAACCGGGCCGCTGCGCCGGGGTCCGTCATGCAGACGTACCGGGGGTGGAACTCTTCGATCTGTTCCAGGATCTTCTCCACGTGGCTGTGGGCTGACAGGCCGAACACCTCATAGCCCTGTGCGCGGATAACGTCCAGACTCTGGGTGCCGATGGAGCCGGTAGAGCCCAGCAGAGTGATTTTTTTAGACATCGTGTTTCCTCCTAAATTGAGCAAATCAGCGATAGAACACAGCGATGATGACCATCGTGACGAAGGGTGCGATGAACATGACGCTGTCAAAGCGGTCCAGGATGCCGCCGTGGCCGGGGAAGATAGTGCCGTAGTCCTTGATGCCGCACTGGCGCTTGACCACGCTGGCGAACAGGTCGCCGTAGATGCCCAGCACCGCCGCCACACAGGCCAGCAGCGCGATGACGACATACATCGAGACGCCGATGTTCGAGCGGGTGAAGGCCTCCAGCCGGTCGGCTGCGATGGAGTAGATCACCGTGACGACCACGCCGCAGACCATCGTGCCCAGCACACCGCCGATGGCACCTTCGACCGTCTTCTTGGGGCTGACCACGGGGCAGAGCTTGTGCTTGCCGAAGGCGCGGCCTGCAAAGTAGGCGCAGGTGTCGCCGCCCCAGGCAAAGCAGAGGATCAGCAGGATGAAAAAGATCGCATCATAGCCGTATTCCGCCACAGGCAGCAGCTCCTTCAGCCGGATGAACGAATAGAAGCAGAACATCACGATGCCCGAAAACATCACAAGGCCGCTGGTCTTCGCAAAGCTGATGGTGCCGTTGCGCACCACGAGATAGATGGCGTAGAACAGCACGAGCAGGAACGAAGCCGGCATGACCAGCGCCCGCCAGACGGAATAGCTGGACAGCATGATCAGCAGCGTATACGGCACGGTGACGGCGTACAGCAGCCAGTCCTTCTTCTCGAAGCCGAGGGCCATATAGATCTCGTGGATGGCGATGAGGGTGATGGCAGCGATCACAAGGTTGAAGATCATCGTGTCAAAGGTAAAGAGCACACCGATCAGAACGAGGATGCCCACCACTGCGGTTATGATTCGTGTTTTCATAGAGTGTTTCTCCTTGGTTGTGTTTGCCGGGGGACGGTTCAGATGCCGCCGAACCGGCGGGAGCGCTTGTTGAACTCCGTGATGGCGGCGTCGAGGTCATCGCGGGTGAAGTCCGGCCACAGAACGTCCATCTCCACCAGCTCCGAATAGGCCGCCTGCCACAGCATGAAGTTGGACAGGCGCTTTTCTCCGCTCGGACGCAGGATGAAATCCGGGTCCTTCTGGCCGGTGGTGTACATGGCATCGGACATCATCTCTTCGGTGATCTCTTCGGGCTTGAGCTCCCCTGCTGCCACTCTGGCCGCCAGCTGCTGGGCGGCGCGGACGATCTCCGGGCGACCGCCGTAATTGACGGCAATGTTCAGGGTCATGCCGGTCTTGGAGGCAGAGTCGCCTTCCAGCTCATTCATCAGCTTCTGGAGCTTGGGGTCCAGCGCAGCGCGGTCGCCGAGGAACTTGATGCGGATGTTGCGGTCCTTGTAGTTGAAGCCCTTGAGCAGGTACTCGCCGAACAGCTTCATGATGGCGCTGACCTCTTCGAGGGGACGCTTCCAGTTCTCGGTCGAGAAGGCGTAAAAATACACCGATGAGACGCCCAGTTCCTCGCAGTAGTTGGCGATATCCTGGAAGACAGCTGCGCCCTTTTTGTGGCCTGCGGTGCGGGGCAGGCCGCGCTGCTTGGCCCAGCGGCCATTGCCGTCCATGATGATGCCGATGGAAAGGCCCTCGGCAAATTCTTTGGGATGGTTCATAATCATTCTCCTGCGTTTGCGGGGCGGGGGTTCCCTGCCCCGGTTTCGGCAAAAAGTGCCGCGCACTCGTTCCAGCGCACGGCACCTCACACGTTTCGTTTCGCCGCGGCGATCAGACGGACATGATCTCCTTCTGCTTTTCCTCAACGGCTGCGTCGATGATCTTGATATACTTGTCGGTCAGCTTCTGGACATCCTCTTCCATGGTCTTCTGGGTATCCTCGGTCAACTCGCCAGCCTTCTTCATGGCCTTGGCCTTATCCATGGCCTCGCGGCGGATGTTGCGGGTCGCGACCTTGGCGTCCTCGCCCAGCTTGGAGACTTCCTTGGCCAGCTGCTTGCGGCGCTCCTCGGTGGGAGCCGGGAAGTTCAGGCGGATGGTGGAGCCGTCATCAATGGGGGTGATGCCCACATCGCTGGCCATGATGGCCTTGCTGATGGCGCGCAGCAGGGTGCGGTCCCACGGGGTGATGGTCAGGGTGCGGGCCTCGCTGACGGCCACGGATGCCACCTGCTGGATGGGGGTGGGAGCGCCGTAGTAATCCACGCTCACCTTGTCCAGAACGGCGGGGTTTGCACGGCCTGCGCGAACCGAAGCCAGCTCACGGTTCAGGTGCTCGACGGTGCTCTTCATCTTTTCTTCGAATGCCTTAGTGTTGCTGCTCATTGTCGTTGTCTCCTGTTTGTACTTATTCTGCACAGGCAGCGGGGCCGCCTGTCTCATTCTATTGCTGCGGGGTGCGGGCTATGCTCAACCCTCGTAGACCAGGGTTCCGACGTTCTCGCCCTGCACGGCCTTTGCAATGTTGTCCGGGTCTGCCAGATCGAACACCAGGATGGGGAGCTTGTTGTCCCGGCAGAGGGTGGCGGCGGTGCCATCCATGACGGCCAGCTGATCTTCCAGCACCTTGGTAAAGGTCAGGGTGTCGTACTTCTTTGCGTCGGGGTACTTGTGGGGGTCCTTATCGTAGACGCCGTCCACCATGGTCGCCTTGAACATCACATCGGCGGACACCTCCACGGCGCGCAGTGCGGTGGCCGTATCGGTGGAGAAGAACGGGTTGCCCGTGCCGCCGCCAAAGACGGCGATCTTGCCCTCTTCCATAGCGCGCAGCGCGTCCTTGCGGGTAAAGGCCGGTGCCACCTGCGGCATGGTGATGGAGGTGAACACCTCGGTCGGGACGCCCAGCTGCTCCAGCTTGTCGGAGACGGCCAGCGCGTTCATCACCGTGGCCAGCATTCCGATCTTATCGGCCAGGGTGCGCTCCATCTTGCCGCTGGAACGGCCGCGCCAGAAATTGCCGCCGCCCACGACGATGCCGATCTGTACGCCCAGATCGTGCGCCTTTTTCACGCCGCCGCAGATGGCGTCCATGGTCGGCTCATCAAAGCCGGTGCCCTTTTCGCCGCCCAGAGCTTCGCCGCTGATCTTCAGAAGGATACGCTGATATTTCAATGCCATAATCAATACACCACCTATGATATTTGAGCCGCCGGGAAGGACGGCCTTGTTTCTTCTGTCTATTTTACAATAAAATGCCTGCAAAGTAAACAGAAAAAGCAATTTGTCCCGCCAAACGACGCAAGACTAAAATTTATGCTGGACATTTCGGCCAAACCATGCTATACTATCTCTTGCATTCGCGGGCATCGTACATCGGCTAGTATATCAGCCTTCCAAGCTGAGGAGGTGGGTTCGATTCCCATTGCCCGCTCCATGCAGACAAAAAGAGCTCAGGTCATTTGGACTTGGGCTCTTTTTATTTGTTTTGTTCATGCAAAAAAGGGACCGCGCATTTGTTTCTGCGCGGCCCCCTGATTTTTATGCACTCAGACGAAGGAGAAATACAGAGCGCCTGCTGCTGCGCCCACGTTGGCGACGCCGAGCAGTGCACCGCCCAGCGAGCTGAAGTAAATCTTGGCCGAGTCGATCATGAGGTTGCCGTTGACGGTGCCCTCTTCTTCGGGGTACTGCTCCGGATACTGCTTCTGCACCTGCGCTGCAACAGCGCCGATGTTCGCAATGTTCACATAGGCCAGCAGACCCGCACCGGTGCCGAGTACCGACGCCAGTACGCTGCTGATCTGGCCTTTCTTGATGGCATTCACAACGTTCACGATGGCAAGTACGCCCATGGTCACGTTCATTGCCGTCGAGATCCAGTTGCCGACCGTTTCTGCGTCGAGTGCGCCGCCGGTCGTATATTCCAATTCCTCTTCGCTGAGGAGTGCGTAGCTGTTAGGATAAGTCATCATTTTTTCTTTACCTCCAAATGATCGTTCGAGAGGGGTCCATTTGTTCCCATTATAGAGGCTGCGGAAAAATCTGTCAAGAGACGAAACTTATGTCCAAACATACGAAACCGCCGCACAGCGAAGTTTTTGTGCTTCGCGTACAGCGGTTTCACGAGGATTTCACGTTTTATCCCCGGTGTTCACTTTTCTTCCGTCTCCGACTTCTGCTGTTCCTGCTCGGCGCGGAGTTTCCGGATGCGCTTTTTCTCGCTTTCGACGCGGGGCCAGGGCCAGGAGAAGCCCTCGTTCTCGCGGCACCATTTGACCAGCGGATAGAATGAGAACGCCAGACCGAACAGATACAGCAGCACGTACAGCACTGCATCCAGCGTAAACAGGGCGTCCAGCGCAGCGATGACCGACATGATGCAGCCCGCCTTCAGGAAGAACAGGCCGTTCTGCCGGCAGTATTCGTCGAAATGTTCCGCCTTGACGGCCCGGCGGCCCTGTTCGCCCCAGACGCGAGGGTTCTTCATGACCGTGGAGCCGTAAAAGACCATCATCAGACCGCAGGTCAGTTGAAATCCGAAAAACATAGCGCACCTCGTTCCAGTTTAGTCGTCGTAGCCCTCGAACAGCGGCTTCATGAAGGGCAGGAAGTCCAGCGTTGCAAAGTAGTCGCGCGGGGTCTCGGCACGGCGGATGAGACGGTGGGAGCCGTCCTCACAGAGCAGCACTTCAGCGCACCACAGCTTGCCGTTGTAGTTGTAGCCCATGGCCGAACCGTGGGCACCGGTGTCGTGGATATAGACCAGGTCGCCGATGTCGATCTTGGGCAGCATCCGGTCGATGGCGAACTTGTCGTTGTTCTCGCACAGGCCGCCGACCACGTCGTACTTGTGGTCGCAGGGCGCATGTTCCTTGCCCAGCACGGTGATGTGGTGGTAAGCGCCGTACATGGCCGGGCGCATCAGGTTGGCCGCGCAGGCATCCAGACCGATGTACTCCTTGTAGATGTGCTTTTCGTGGATGGCCGTGGCCACCAGCGCGCCGTAGGGGCCGGTGGTGAAGCGGCCCATCTCGGTGAAGATGGCGACATCGCCCATACCGGCAGGCACCAGGATCTCCTCAAACTTCTTGCGGACGCCCTCGCCGATGGCCATGATGTCGTTCTCGGTCTGGTCGGGGCGGTACGGGATGCCCACGCCGCCGGACAGGTTGATGTAGGCGATGTGCGCACCGGTAGCCTTCTGGACGCGGACCGCCAGCTGGAACAGGATGCCGGCCAGCTCCGGATAGTAGGCGTCGGAGATGGTGTTGGAGGCCAGGAAGGCGTGGATGCCGAAGTTCTTTGCGCCCTTCTGCATCAGCTTCTTGTAGCTCTCGATCATCTGCTCCTCGGTCATGCCGTACTTGGCATCACCGGGCTTGT
>ENA-UOJO01004435-UOJO01004435.1-human-gut-metagenome-genome-assembly--contig:-P57-NODE-4435-length-12072-cov-5.728302_pt1 | contig 12072 bp, 9 predicted proteins | sample MGYA00242351_ERZ723898 | MGnify/ENA metagenome assembly ERZ723898 | reverse complement strand
TAATTAAATTGGCAATATTTTATTTAAATTATTTAATTTTGAATCATCTTAAAAGATTATCTAATAATATATTTTTGAAATAATATAGTCGTTTATAAAAAATATACTCATAAGTATAATACTTACGAGTATATTAAAAACATAAATATAACATTTTAATTAAATTCCTGCTAAAGGCAATACATAAACATTATCATCTAAAGGATATACTGTATCTGTATTACATATTATTACCTTGAAACCTATTTGATAATTGGTTTTATCTAATTGTTTAAATCCCTTAACTGCATTATTATTAAATTTGATACCACTCTTACATTCGATTCTATGTAGTTTTCCATCTTGAATAATAACTAGATCAATTTCATTCATATCACTATCTCTATAATAATAGAAGTTAGGTTCTATACCATTATTTACATAACTTTTCTTAATTTCATTAATTATATATGTTTCAACAAAACGTCCAGAAAATGCGCTCGCTCCTAAAATTTCACCAGAATTTAGTCTTGCTAAATAACATACTAAACCAGTATCAGTAAAATACAATTTTGGCCTTTTTATTATTCTTTTAGAAATTGATATCTCATTATAAGGTTCTAATAAATAAACAATATCACCAGCAATTAAAACACTAAGCCATGACATTACGGTTTTCTTATCAATTCCAATTATCTTAGCAATATTATCATAGATAAGCTCTTCTCCAGTAAGCGACGCAATCAATTCCATAAAACGTCTAAATTGGAACTTATCTCTAACATTAAGCATTTCAGACACATCACGTTCAATATATGTTTCAACATAATCAGAATAAAATTTTTGAACATGAAGCATATCATTACTATAAAGTTCTGGATAAAATCCTTTAACAATATTATTAAATAGTTCTATCATAGATAATGGATTTTCACTTGCTCTTTTTTGAATATTCAATATATCAAAATTAAAGATAGGTTCATCTCGATTAATAATTTCATTTCTAGATAGTGGCATCATATGAATGATAGATACACGACCTGCAAGGGACTCTGTTACACCCTTCATAAGCTTATACATTTGAGAACCTGTTAAAATAAACATCCCATAGTTATTAATCTTCTTCCGCTTTTCATTATTTACAACTTCTTCAATAACATTAAATAATTCAGGTGCACGTTGAACTTCATCTATTATTAGTGGCCAAGGATGCATTTGTAAAAATAATTCTGGATCTTTTTTGGCCATTTCTCTTTCTCTTGAACTATCAAGTGACACATAAGAAAAACCCATTTTTTCAAATTCAAATGCTAATGTAGATTTTCCTACTTGACGTGCTCCCGTTATTAAAGTAACTGGCTTTGATTTTACACTATCCAAAATTTGATTATAAATATGTCTTTTAATCATAGTATCATATCCTTTTCTAAAAACAATATAACACATTTTTTTAGGGAATTCAATTCCCTTTTTGCAGAAAACAATATATACTAAACAATTTTACATTTATATAACTAAACTTAAAAATCACTTCATTAAACATAAAATATAAGTTGAGTGCTTTATTTAATTTGTTTAATTATTCTTTACGTCTAATAAATCCCATCTAACTCGACTAACTCCGACTCGGTTTTTACCGAGTTAATTTTATCATAATTTTTTCTAAACAGTGAATTCGTTATTTTATTAACGTATCTATCATTTTGTACCAGTTATAAAATAAAAATTATCTTTTACAAAAGCACCTACATTTTAATGCAAGTGCTTTTGTATATATTATATTTCCTTTTTAATTACATCTAAAGCCTCTTTTAGGCTATGTACAATAAAATAATCACCTTTGATGTTAAGATTGCTTAAATCTAGCCAAATTGGCTTTATTTTAGCATTTAAAGCACCTGCTATATCTGATGTTAATGAATCACCTAGCATTATTACTTCATCGTTTTTTAAATTAATATCTTTAAGTACATAATCAAAAAAAGCTTTATCTGGCTTAGTTAAACCTATTTCTTCCGAAATATAAACCTTCTTTAAATACTTTAAAATACCACTTTTTTCAAGTCTTGATTTTTGAACAATCGTCGCACCATTTGTGACAGCATATATAGGAAGGCCTAAAGTATTTAGTTCTTTTAAAAAGATAGCTGCATCTTTAATTAGATATCCGCCATTTTTTAAATTATTAAAATATAATTCATTTATATCTTTAGGATTAACATTAATATTAAAATGACTAAAAAATGATGTCCATCTTAAGGTTATGCATTCTTCTCTTGAAATTTCTTTTTTTTCAAGCATTTTCCAATGTGCTAAATTAATACTTGAATATAGCTTTATATTTTCTTCTGTTGTTGGTATCCCGTATTTAATAAGTACGGGCTTTAAAGCTTCTAGCTCGCACTTATTAAAGTCCAATATTGTATTATCTATATCAGTTAATAAAGCTTTTATCATATTAAATCACACTAAATTTAATTTGTTCTAATATAGCAGAAGAAAAGCTTGATGAAATTGTAATTGTTAACTCTTTTGACATATCAAGTTCACTTACGTCAATACGAGCTAAATGAGAAGAGCTCTTATCTAAAATTTCTGTAGTATATGATGTAGTATTAGTTCCATCTGAAATTGTTATAGTTGCAGTACCTGCTGGTTTTTGTGAATTAGGTTTATTAGATGTAAATGTTAATTCAATGTTTGTAATTGCATCATATAAATTTTTAACCTTTAATACAGCATTTTTACTAGTTTGAGCATAAATACCTTTATCCTTATTAACATATGGAGCTGTATATGATAATTCAATACCATTTAAAGCTAAAGATCCCGTTGTATCACTTAAAATAGTTAAATCCATTGTTGTTGAAATAGATGTATCTTGATTAGCCTTTGAGTATAATACATTATAATCAAATCTGGCTTGATTTAGAATATCATATTCCGTTACAAAACTTTTAGATACGTCATCTAAGGCATAATAAGATTCTTCAGCTTCTTCTATTTTAGTTTTACTTTCTAATGTAACTGTACCTATTTCTTTAATCTTAGCATTTACTTCCTCTATTTTAGAATCATTCTTTAAGACAGGTGTAATATGTGATAGTGAATAGAATTCGGTAATACTTTTTGATTCACATTCTGTTTTATATAAATAATAAGCAAGCTCAGGATGATCAATAAAAGGATTACGATTTCCTTGTTCCTTATAGATTTCTTCATTGCGGTATAATTCTCTTGAATCGACGGGATCTTCAAAATTCCATTTTAGGATAGTATTTAAAATACCTATATAGCCTTCAGTGCCATTTTCAGCTTTTGAAGCTAGAGTAGTATCGTTTGTAAGTTCCAAATCTAAAGTTGAATCTTCATATCTTACTACCATATATAGTAGCATACGAGCTATATCGCCTTTTACTTCATCTCTTGGTTCAAATACTGTACTAGTCCATTTATTTCCGTAGTCATCTTTGTTTGTTGGATTTGATACTTCATCAAAATAGCTATTACTACGTGAGGAATTAATACGAGCTTCTGATACTCTTAAATGATGTAAATCAGAATAAGCATCATATTTTTGATCATTAAAGCCATGTGACTTAGCCCAAACATGTTCCTTATTCCATTGTCCGGATGCTGAGCCTGAATTATCCTTACCTAAACGTTCTCCGGTATAAATACACTCTACATAATCACCATCATAAGAATCAATTGTCTTAAGTGATGTAGTAGCATCACTATAGGATATCTTTTTTACATTTGAAGATACTATTTGATTTAGGGTTGATTTAAGTGATGTACTATTTGAAAGAATATCTGTAGTAACAGAACTATAGTATCCTTCATAGGTAGGTATTGTTGGAGGATTTGTAGGTGTTGGAGTAGTTGGTATTGGTGTTGAAACTGCAGGTTTACTTGTAGATTGATTAGTTGTAGAAACATTTGATGATTCTTTCTTTAATCCACATGATGTTGTAGCAAATACACCTAAAGCAATTAAGCTAAGCATTGATAAATGTTTTAGTTTCATAATTTTATCTCCTTTTGAGAAAAATATAAGGGATAATACAACTGATTATCCCTTATTGTTTAGTTTTGCGACAATTATATACTAAATATTAAGCTGCTTTATATGCAACATCGATAGATGTAAACTTTAAAGTAGCAGATGGATAAATTGTAATTGTCTTACCATCTGCAGACACTTCATAAGTATATCCACTTGTTAGATTTGATGTGATACCATAACCAACATATCCATCCGCTAATGTAATAACCATTTCAGCACCACCATAGATTCTAAAATTACTAACTTCTTTATTTATGCTAATGTAAACCGTATTTGGAGCAGTCTGTGACTTTCTATATACAACAGCACTCTTAATAATAGTTGCATCAAATGCACAATAATCTTTCAAATCAACAGATTCCTCTGTTGAGCAATCTTTGTTTTTAACAGATGTTCCAACTGTAATACTTGTCTTTAAAGCATCATCAGGGATTATAACAGCAGCATGTTTCTTAGTCTTAAATGTAACATCTTCACTCTTAGACTCAGAACCTGAAGTTGCAGTTAAAGTAACTACAACCTCAACTTCCTCATCAGTAGGTGTAATTACAACCTTACCATTTTCAACTTTAGCAGTTGAGCCTGATTTAACAACAGCTGTAATTCCATCACCTAATGTGATTGTTGCATCTCCTCTGTAAAATTCAGCAAATTTCTTCTTTGCAGAATCCAAAGCTTTTTGAGCTTTTTCTGCATCAGTTAATTCACTTGCTTTTACAAATGTAACATCATCTGCAGCAGTAACAATGAATGAACTACCACAAATAACACCCTTAACATTAATTGTATCACCAACATGAATCTTTGCTAAGATTGCATCATATAAAGTCTTAGTAGCTGCATCTGCAAATGGAGTAGTACCTTCCATTAATACAGCTGTATATTCTTTTGAATTAATTGTAAACTTAGCTAAAGTTTGCATAGTTGAAGAATACTTACCAGTTTCTGACTTAAATCCTGAAGATAATTCACTAACAACAACACCATCAACTTTTGCAATTTGATTTTGTTTATAAAGAATGTCATTTCCAGCAGTTAAATCTGCAGTTAAATCAACACATTTATTTGCAACGGCTGCATTATTCTTTGATGAATCAACTTCAATATTACCAAAGCAAGCTTCATAAATTCCATTATAAACAGAAGATGTTTGACCAGTAATCTTTACATAGTCACCAATCTTAAGTGCTTTATAAGCAGCTTCTTCAATATAGCAGTTATAAGCATAGAATCCACCATAGCCATTTTCTTCTTGAATGAATAATGAGCATTGAGTCTTATTATTAAAAGAACTTAATGTTGACTTTACTTGAACATAACCAGCAATATCCATTGTATTCTTGCTTGCACAAGTATCATAGAATTTCTTGAATGTATCTTCAGCATTGATTGCTTTTTCAATACGAACTCTATATGAATCAGTTTGAGCAGTATTTGAACCACTTTCAAGAGTTGCGTAATATGTAACTTCAGTTAATTTATCAGTAGGAAGTGTTACAACTGCTGTTGCATCTTCTAATGACTCATCTACATCCTTAGTAGCAGGATCATCTTCAACATATTTAAATGATAATAAATTATCATTACTTGAATGCCATACTAATTTAACATTTACTTTTCCATCTGATACATAAGAAGGAACCTTAAAATCATTTGAAACCTTTTGTCCCTCATTTTGAATAACAATAGTCTTTGCTAATTCTTGTAATTTTTCTTCTGATAATGTTTTACTACCACAAGATGTTAATACTGTAGTTCCAGTAGCTAGTGCAACTAATGCACCTAACGATAAAACCTTTTTAAAAGCTTTCATATTTTTTCTCCTTTGTTCTTCCACTTTATTTTTAAATTTTTAATAACTTAAGAAATTTAAATCATTTAATGTATTAATAGTATAGGAATTTCCTGTATCAGTCTTAAAACATTTTATAGATTTATATGTTTTTACGTATCTTTGTGCTGTTTCTTGAGTTATAGTATCATCATTTAAAACTAAAATAATTTCAGTATTGTTTTGTGTACCTTTAAATAATACAACACCATTAGGCAATACTTCAACAGATGTTACCACAACATCTTTTAAATTGTTATAATATTTTTTAGTTTTAAGTGTGGTATATAATGGTGATCCTGTAGGCATAGTAATATTTGTTGTACAACCATGCACAGATTTTTCACCAGTTGTCCAGCCTACAAACTTAACATAATTTCCTGTTTTAACGATTGCAGCTAAATTAGTATCATAACCAATTGCAACGCTATAAGTATAATATTTTTTGGTTGTTGAATCATAATTTTCAACAGTAGCTGTTAGGAATGAACTTCCTGAAACACCTGTTACATATGCATCAAACTGAACACATGTTGGAATATCAGTTGTCTTATCATAGTAATCATTTTCATTTAAATCTTTAATTGTGACTTTATTTATTTCTTCACTATAATAAATATCTACAGTTGATGCATCCGAATGAATATGAAGTTTATTCTTTTCAGCCTTTTTTTCAGCTTTTTCAAAATACTTATAATACTTTCCTTCTACACCACAATTGTTTGGTGAATAACCATTTTCAACTATCTCTAAGTTTAGATTTCTATAAGTATCGCTATCCGCTGTCTTATACCAAATATAACCCAAATACCTGCCACTGCTTGTAGTATCCTTTGTAGCAGAAGACCCTTCTGCTTCAACAATTATACTAGTAGCTTTAGACAATGTCTCTTCGTTAAATTTTGAAGCTGCTTTACCCCATTTTTCATATCTTGCAGTAGATTCTGGAGTATCAATAGATAAATATCTTATGGCCATTGTTTTTTTAGAATATTTAGTACGAATTGTTGTAGTATCTCCATCTGTATAAGAAACCACTTCACATTCTTCAATGCCATTATCAATAAATGTTTTTGATTCGGTTGCAGTTCTTTCCAGCTTTAGTGTTCCTGTAATGTCATCATTACCACCGCAGGAAGTAATTAATAATCCTGCGGTAGCAACAAAGCATCCAGAAACGATTGCTTTAAAAATTTTTTTCATAGATTAAACCTTTTTATTTTGTATAATATACAGTTTCATCATATGATTCTTTTAAGAAGTCTTCGATTTTTTGATCTGTAACTTGGCCCTTAGTAATCTTTAAAACATTAACAACACATGTTCCTATTTGTGTACGAGCTACTGATGAACCATTAAATGCATCTGATGTAAAGTATGAATTTGAAGCACCAAGAGTTTGGCCTAATAAGATACAATCTTTAACAAGACCTTCCTTAGTTTCAAGACCTGCATTAAAACCTTCATCAGAATATACAGAATTACGAATTGGGTTATAACCTGAAGCTACAGAATATGATGCTTGAATCTTTGTTGATAATAAAACCTTAACAAACTTCCAAGTTGCAACAGCTTTTTCATCGCTACCTTGGTCAAACATTACTAGAGATGGTCCTTGTGAAATTGTTTGATTATTTTTTGCATCAATACCAGGTAAAGCTGTTACAGCTGCATCAAAAGCACCACTTGCTGGTTCTTGCTTACTTGCACCACCAGTTGATCCAATTGAGAAGAAGCTTCCTTGATAAGTTGCTTTATTATCATTCTTTACATCATACTTTGTAAATAATGATGATGTATATGAGTTAAGAATTGATTTTGTTGTGAAATAACCATTATCAAACTTATCCTTAATTTCCTTTAAAAATGCCTTTGATACATCGTTATTAAATAATATTTTTTCTGATCCTGACTTTTTACCATCAGTGTATAATTTACCAGCATTGTTCTTGTTCTGATATTGTTCAAGATAAGTAATAATCCAGTTTGATTCTGAATCGTAACCAAGTGGAGTTGACTTTGGATAAAGTGTCTTTAACTTAGCACATGCATCCCATAACTCGTCCCAAGTTGTTGGAACAGCGATTTTATTAGCATCTAGAACAGTCTTATTGTAATATAAAACCTCTGTTGAACGAGCCATTGGAATTGAATATGTACCATCTTGAACGTAGCTTGTTCCTTCAGTCATGTATGTAGAAATAAAATCAGACCATTCCTCTTTTGAATAACCATATTCTGAATTATCAATATAATTTTGTAAATTCAATACTTTTCCAGTCTTCAAATAAGACGCAACATGGTCGGGATAGCAATATGCTAATGATGGTTGAGTATTAGCACTTAATGTTGAAGTAACCTTAGTCTTTAAAGTATCATAGCTAAAACCATTAGTAATTTTAACAGTCCATCCAGAATTTTCCTTTTCAAAATCGTCCTTTGCAACATTTAAAATAGCCATTAAATCATCACCGGCTGTTGTATAGAAATCAATTGTATGTGAATTGTCAGTTCCACATGAAGTCAATGAAACAGCAGCTAATAATCCTGCTAAAGCAGTACCACTTAAAACTTTAATTTTTTTCATTTTTATATTTTCTCCTTTGTTTTTTGTGTTATCCTTATCCTATTTTTATCCTAACCTTTTATTCCACTCTTTGATACACCCTTCATAATATATTTTCTGAAGAATAAGAATACAATGAATAATGGTATAGACACAATTAATGCCGCAGCCATCTTCATTGGGTAATCAGTACCCTCAGACGTAATTCCACAAGAAGCCATCCAGTTAGAAACAAGTCTCCATTCTGAAGAGTTTACAAGTTGTGGCCACATATATGAATTCCATGTTCCAATAAGTTTCAAAATTGTAATTGAAACAATTGTTGGAGCAGAAAGTGGAACCATTACTTTTATTAGATACTTTGCATCACTACATCCATCTACCTTTGCAGCCTTGTAAAGAGTATCAGGAATTTGCAAAAATGCATTTCTCAATAGATAAATATAATATATTGAAACTAAGAATGGCAAAATCATAATTGTATATGTATCAGACCACTCAAAATCTCTTGTTGTTGTAATAAAATTTGTTGTAGTAAACAACTCACCTGGAATCATCATAGTCATTAGCATTAACGTAAATACAAAATTTTTTCCTTTAAATTGCATTTTCGCAAATGCATATGCTCCGACAATTGTCATAATCAAACCAATAGCGGTTGATAAAATACCAACTACTAATGAATTGATTAATGTTTCTATGAATAAATTATTACCATATGAAAAAGCATCCGCATAATTTGAAAAATCAATTGTATGAGGGAACATTGTTGGAACAGTTGCTTCATACTCTGGAGTTGTTTTTAAAGATGTAATTATCATCCAATAGAATGGGAAAATTGACAAGATTGCCATGAATGTTAATAAAGCATATACAACAACCTTTATAATTATTTTCTTTCTTTGGTCCTTCTTCTCTTGATTTTGAATATCAAAACCTAGATTTTCTTGCGAATTTAATGCTACATCAGATGATGTAATCTTTTCATCAATATTTTGACTCATTGAAAACACCTCCTAATAATGTACTTTCTTCTTACTTACAGCTAGATTAATCAGTGTAAAGACAAGAATAATTCCAAATAATATCAATGATCCTGCAGCAGCTAAACCTGTACTATCATTTCCAATTTGGTCATAAATATAACCAACCATCGTATTAATATAACTATTAGAAACTTTTTCTGCACCGTAAATACCAACAACAGCCGTATATGCTTTGAATCCACCAATAAAACCAGTAATAATTAAATATGATAGCATTGGAGAAATAAGTGGAACTGTAATCTTCATTAATGTTGTAAACCTGTTTGCACCATCAACCTTAGCTGCATCATAATATTGTTTATTAACATTTTGTAATGCACCAAATAAAATTAAAATCTTAAATGGAAGGCCAGCCCAAATTTCATAAATAATTACAACAAATCTATTAGCCCAAATATTTTCAGGTGAAATACTGGTCCAATTAATGCTCGTTCCTAATATTTTGTTGATTAAACCTAAAGAATATGCTCCTTCTGCTGTACCAGTTGGTGAAATAATTGAGAACATTGTAGCAAATACTGCACCAATAGCTAAAGCATTTGTTAAATATGGTAAAAAGAATATTGTTTGATATGCTTTTTGTAATGCCTTAATAGAGTTCAAACCTACTGATATTAATAATGCAATAATAGTAGATATTGGAACTGATATAAATGCGAACAATAACGTATTAAGTAAGCAATACTTAAACTTATTATATTTAACAACATATGAGAAGTTTCCAATTCCAGCAGTTACAATTCCATCAGCACCTTCAACTTTAAAAGCATCAATTGTTGTTTTAATTAATGGATAAAAAGTAAAGATAGCCATTAAGACAATAATTGGAAGTAACCATAACCATCCTTTATTGTTATAGCAAACTCTACCAAATGCCTTCATATTTTCTTTAAATGTACGTCCACGAAGACGTCCCCACCATGCTTTTGTAGCTTCTTTTGAATTTTGGCCCCACTCTTTCATCGCTAGTCCTTTATCTTTAAACCAGCTTTTAGTTGATGTGCCAATCTTCTTGAAGAAACCGACAAATGCATTGTCCTTTTTTTCTTCTTGATTTGCCATTATCTCAACCTCATTTCACTGTCCTTATTGAATATGAATACTTTGTTTGGTTTCAAATCAAACTTAAGTTCTGTTGAGTCAGGTAATTTAATATCAGAGTCAATTATTGTTCTTACAGTTGGCTTAGTTGAAGCAGCATGCTTAGAAACAATTGACTTATCGCGTCCCATAACTTCAATATTTTGTTTTTGAAGAGTTAATACACCCTTATTATCATTAAAGATATATCCTTCAGGACGGATTGCAACGTAAACCTCTTGATCATCGTGATTAGTGTCCATAATCTTTTCATCATCAATATATACACCATGATCTTTAATTACACCTCTAAAGATATTAATAGGTGGAGTACCTAAGAAGTTAGCAACGAATAGGTTAGCAGGATCATCATAAATTTCCTGAGGATTTCCCATTTGTTGAACAACTCCTTCCTTCATAACAAGAATTGAATCACAAATAGACATTGCTTCTTCTTGGTCATGTGTTACGAAGATAGTTGTAATACCAGTTTCAACCTGAATACGTTTGATTTCCTCACGAGTTTGAAGACGAAGTCTTGCATCTAGGTTAGAAAGAGGCTCATCAAGCAATAATACACTTGGCATCTTTACAAGGGCACGAGCAATTGCAACACGTTGCTGTTGACCACCTGATAATTCACTTGGTCTACGATTTAATAATCCTTCAATTTGAACAAGCTTAGCCGCATCAAATGCTCTTTGCTTTGCTTCATCCTTAGGAACACGCATATTCTCAAGTGGGAACATAATATTTTGTTCTACAGTCATATGAGGATATAATGCGTAGTTTTGGAATACTAAACCAATACCTCTCTTTTCTGGTGCTAGAGTTGTAACATCGTCATCACCAAAAATAATGTTACCTGAAGTTGGCTGTTCAAGTCCGCTTAGCATAAATAAGGTTGTTGACTTACCACAACCTGAAGGTCCTAATAGACCAATAAGCTTTCCTGAAGGAATTTCAACGTCTAAATCGTTGACAGCAACAACTTTAGTTTTGGCTTTCTTATTTTCGAAAACCTTAGTTAAATGTTTTAATGTTATTTTCATAACGTTCCTCCGTACGGCACTAATATATTTTTTTTGCATATCTATTTTATCATATTTATAAAATCAATACAACAAGAGAATTGGTCAAAAATAAACCAAAAACAAGAAAATACTTCTTGAAATGTAAACGTTTTTTTACAATATTTAATATTAGTATACGAATTATTTTACATTTTAACAGTAATTCATTTTTATTTTGATTAAACATAATATATTATTACAGAATACATACATCTTTATTTTCTTAGGTTAAAATAGCATTATTCATAAAAAATCCTAAAAGATTTTAAGCTTATTTTTTAACTCTATTTAGGTAAAAATGCCCTTTTTGGCCTTTTTTTGAGAAAAATTGGTAAAAAAATATAATTGAATGATACTTTTTAAATATTTTTTTGAAAATATAAAACTTTATAAATATTTGACAAAATTTAACACTAGTGCTAATATCA
>ENA-UOJO01004433-UOJO01004433.1-human-gut-metagenome-genome-assembly--contig:-P57-NODE-4433-length-12077-cov-4.407004_pt1 | contig 12077 bp, 12 predicted proteins | sample MGYA00242351_ERZ723898 | MGnify/ENA metagenome assembly ERZ723898 | reverse complement strand
GAATTAGACGATGAAGATCACCTGTAATATTATTGAAGATCTGCTTCCGCTTTATATTGATGATATGGTCAGTGAGGACAGCAGACAGCTTGTAGAAGAACATCTGAAAGAGTGTGCAGCCTGCCGCAAAATGCTGGATGAGATGAAAAAAGAGAACCAGTTGCGGACTGTTTCAGGGAATGCCAAGAGGAATTCAGACCGCCGTACTGAGATTGCACCATTAAAAAAAATCCGCAGACGTATCCGTCGAAAACGTATGATTTCCATTATTTTAGCAGCGGTACTTGTGCTGCTTGCGAGTGGAATCGGGCATTACTGGTATTACGATAAAAAGACTTATATATCCTGGGACGATGCCGGAATGACCTTAAGGGATGGAAAAATTTACAGCAAAATTGATCCGGACGGACATAAGACAGCTATCTTATCCGTGGATCAGAAAAATATGTTTTACATGCTTTCCGAGACGGCATGGATACGTAAAAATTACCCATCTGCGCAGGCTGCAGAGAATCTGATGTTTGATCTTGATGAGTTTCAGAAGGCACATGACCGCCTGCCGGATACAGCCACTGATGAAACTTCATTGCCGACCGGTATCGAAAATGTTTATTATGTAGATCCGGAAAATATAAAAGAGGCATTTGCTCTCTGGGATTATCAGGATGAGCCGGACAAAGCGCAGCAAAAAGAACAGGAGCTTGCAGCGAAGTGTCACCTGATCTGGAGCGCTGATTGAACCGCGATTTTGCCGAAAAATTAAAAAAAGTTGGAGAAATTTAAAGGAGAATGCCGTGAACAACATCATAGAAATCAATGATTTTAATACACCGGAGCTGGACATTTATGCGAGAACATCAGAGGTACAGCTCCGGCGGTATAACGAACCGTTCCCGGGACTTTTTATTGCGGAAAGTCCGAAGGTGATTGAGCGTGCGTGCAGCGCAGGCTATGAACCGGTTTCATTTCTGGTCGAGCATAAGGATATTGAGGGTGAGGCGAAAGAACTTCTGGCACGTTTTTCGCAGACCCCTGTATATACAGCAGAATATGAAATCCTTGTAAAACTGACTGGTTATGCTCTGACTAGAGGTCTGCTCTGCGTCATGAAACGTCGCACCCTTCCGACTGTTGAGGAAATCTGCCAGAATACCAGACGCATAGCAATTCTGGAAAATGTCGTAAATCCAACTAATATCGGTGCGATTTTTCGCTCCGCGGCAGCACTCCACATGGATGCAATCCTTCTGACCGGTGGCTGCAGCGATCCGCTTTACCGCCGTGCTTCTCGTGTGAGCATGGGCACGGTTTTTCAGATTCCGTGGACTTATTTTGATAAAAAAACTTCCTGGCCGGATACAGGCATGCAGACTCTTCGCGTACTCGGCTTCAAAACCGTGGCAATGGCACTGCGGGATGATTCTTTCAGTATTGACGATCCGCAGCTTCATGCAGAAGAAAAACTTGCCATCGTCCTCGGCACAGAAGGGGATGGCCTGGCATCCGACACAATCGCAGACTGCGATTATACCGTGAAAATTCCGATGTCTCATGGTGTTGATTCTCTCAATGTAGCTGCTGCAAGTGCAGTTGCTTTCTGGGAACTTGGTAAGAAATAAAATTTCTAAAATCAATATTTCTGACATTATTGTCATGCATTGACGTCTTTTTATAGATACTATAAAATCTATATCGGATAAAAAATTCTTTGAATTTTCAAAAACATAAAACTTTTTTTCAAATCTCCCTGTCTTTATAGTAACAGCACAAAAGACAGGGAGGTGAAATCATGTCATTACCATATGAAAAACAGATTATGCAGCTTTTGCAGGAACTGGGACATTATCAGGTGATCATAAGACGATGCCGGCGGGAGAAGCTTCCATATTATGAAAAATAAAGAGGCTGCTGAAGATGTCCTGCAGGAAGCTTATATGAAAGCGTTTTCCAAACTGGACAAACTCAGTGAGCCGGAGGCTTTTGAAGGATGGCTTGGCACGATTGTTGCCAATACTGCCCAAAATGCACTGGTAAGGAAAAATCCGCTTCTGTTCACCGATGTTGCAGTGGACAATGAAGGTGAGGAGTTTACCTACGATGTGGAAGATGAAAATCCTGAGAACCAGCCGGAAATGGCATATACAAGAGAAGAGACGCGAGAACTGGTACACTCTCTGATGGATTCACTTTCAGAAGAACAGCGTCTGTGTATTTTGATGTTTCATATTGAGGGTGCATCTATTTTGGAGATCGCCGAGGTAATGGACTGTTCGGAAAACACGGTCAAATCGCGTTTGAATTACGGAAGAAAAAATCTCAAAGTTAAAGCAGAAGAACTGCAGAAAAAAGGCTACAAGCTCTACAGTGTGGCTCCGGTTGTACTTCTTGTATACCTGCTTCGTTCCGACAGAGAGGTTATGGCAGCAGAAAATACAGGCAAAACTTCCGGCAGTTCCAACGTCGGAACTGCAAAATCTGTGGGAAATGCAGCCAAGAGTTACATTTAAAGGCAACTACAGTGGCACGTTCAGCAGAAGCTACACAATCAATCCGCAGGCCACATATATCACAAGACTCAGCAAATTGTCAAAAGGCTTTGCTGTGAATCTCAGGAGACTTTCATCAGCAACAGCAACCGGATATCAGGTACAGTATTCTCTGTACCGCAATTTCAAAGGTGCGAAAGTTAAAGTACTCAGGGGCACATCTATGAATATCAGAGGATTACAGGGAAATAAAAATTATTATGTCAGAATCCGCGCATATAAAGGATCAGGCGGCAGAGCTTATTATTTCGCATGGTCCGGTGTCAAAATCGTAAGAACCAGACGATAAAAGAATTACAATCCTCCGGAAGTGAAGACTTCCGGGGGATTGCTGTTTATGAAGAAAGCTTCGGAATTTACAGATTCCGGGGCTTTTTGCTTGTCTTTTTATGGGATTTTCTTTATAATGCAAGAGATAATAAAGATGGGGTGAATCAATGTTACAAAGATTTTCAAAATATGTATTTCAGAGTGTTGCCGGTATGGTCGGTGTTTCCGTCTATGTTCTGGCAGACACTTTTTTTATCTCTGTTTATGCGGGGGCGGACGGGCTGGCGGTGCTCAATCTGATCCTTCCGGTGTATGGACTCATCTATGCGATAGGATCTATGATCGGCATCGGCTCCGCGACCCGATATGGCATCAGCAAAGCAAAGGGTGAAAGAGCAGATTATTATTTTACACAGGCAATTGCCTGGAGCGTCCTGATCAGCATTCCGTTCGTCCTGCTTGGAATTTTTATTCCCGATAAATGTCTGGCACTGCTCGGCGCGGATGCCGGACTCGTTGCACTCGGCAAGACCTATCTGCGTATCATCCTCATAGGAACACCGTTTTTTATGTCGAATTATTCCGTCACGGCATTTGCCCGAAATGACAATGCAACATCAATCGCAATGGCCGGCTCTCTTGCCGGCAGTGTCTGGAATATCGTTTTCGACTATATTTTTATTTTTCCGGTTGGTCTTGGATTTGCCGGAGCGGCACTTGCAACAGCGTTCTGTCCGATCGTTACGATGTCCGTCTGTATGGTACATTATTTTGGAAAAAAATGTCACATCGGATTCAAATGGAAGAAAATGTCTGTCCGACATTTGATCTCATGCTGTCAGCTCGGTGTATCCGCGTTCGTGGGAGAAATTTCTTCCGCCGTGATCGCATTTGTGTTTAATATGCTGATCCTTGGACTCGCAGGCAGCGTTGGTGTGGCCGCTTATGGAATCGTAGCGAATCTTTCCATTGTCGGAATGTGCATCTTCAATGGCCTTGCACAGGGCGCGCAGCCGCTGATCAGTGAAAGCTTCGGCAGGGGAGAAAGTGAGCATGTCAGAAAATATCTTCGCTGGGGCATGAACAGTACGATTACGATAGAAATCGTAATGATTGCTCTGATCTGGCTGTTTACAGATCCGCTCGTTGCGATCTTTAACAGCGAAAATAATGACATGCTGCTGCAATACGCACATACCGGCCTGCAGCTGTATTTCCTCGGGTTTCTGTTTGCCGGAGTAAATATCATGCTTGTCGCGTATTTCTCTGCAACAGCGAATGCGCGTCCGGCGATCATCGGTTCTCTGATGCGTGGAGCGATCGCCATTGTACTCTGTGCGATCGTACTTTCCAGAATACTTGGAATGAACGGAGTCTGGCTGTCTTTCCTTGCTTCTGAGATGCTCACGTTTGTCGTGATCCTGATCCTTTCCAGAAAGAAAGAGAGAGTGTCCAATGACTACATTTGAGATATTGCTTCAACAGATTGGACTTTTTGTAATTTATATTCTGGCGGGAGTGATTCTTGTCCGGACGAAGGTACTGAACAAAGAAACGCTGGAACCAATCTCAAAATTCGTAATTAAAATGGCACTGCCGGTGATGATTTTTATTAATATCATTGATGGTGTAAACAAAGAAATTTTGTTCGGTTCGTGTCAAATCCTTTTGATCGCGGCGGGATTCTATGTAGTGATGTTTCTGGTCAGTTTATGGATGACGAAATTTTTCCATCTGGCAGAAAATCGTGCCGGAATCTATCAGGCGATGATGTTGTTTGGAAACATTGGATTTATGGCAGTTCCGGTGATTTCAAATGTTTTTCCCGGGAATGGAATTTTGTATGTTTCTGTATTTATGATTTTTGATCAGTTTATGCTCTGGACACTGGGAGTAAAGCTGACGACGCCAAAGGGAAGCGGAAGATTTGATCCGAAGAAACTGATTAATCCTGCGACAGTGGCGATTTTGATTGGAATGATTTTGATGCTGACGGAAGTACGGATACCGTCGCTTCTTGATACCGGACTTCGGAAAATCGGCGCCACGGCATCACCGCTGGCAATGATCTATATAGGTGGTATTTTTGCAGAACTTCCGCTGAAAAAATATCTGAAAGAAATTTCCCTGTACGGGATTGTGATTGTGCGAATGCTGTTTGCGGCGATTTTGATGTTTCTTGTACTTGGATTTTTCCCGGTCAATGCGGAGATACGGCTTGCGATGGCGCTGATCACAGGAATGCCGACAATGACAGCCGTCGTGATGATGGCGAATGCATCAGGGCTGGATGGAGATTACGCGCTTGGAGGCGTTTTTATTACAACAGTATGTGGAATCATAACTCTGCCGTTTGTGTGCTGGCTCTTACAGTATGTGATGTAAATTCGATTAAAAATGAATATTAATATTAAATGTAAGAGGTCACTGAGAGAAAAGCTCCCGGTGACCTTTTTGCTTCCAAATATAAGTGTGATATTATCTGTGAACAATAACAGAGTGATTTTTATTCTCAATAAAACAACAGGAAAAATCTTGCATGACCGCACGAATTAGTCTATACTAACTATGAAGTTAGATGAAAGAAACTCATAGAAAGGGGAATTGGGTCATGTACCTTGAGATCGAAAAAGTAGTAGGAAGAGAAATTCTGGATTCCAGAGGAAATCCGACAGTTGAAGCAGAAGTTTATCTGCTGGATGGAACTGTAGGCAGGGGAACCGCACCGAGTGGTGCATCTACAGGTGAATTTGAAGCTCTGGAACTCCGTGACGGAGATAAAGCGCGTTACCTTGGAAAGGGCGTGCAGAAAGCAGTTGAAAATATCAACACTGTGATCAATGAAGCAATCGAAGGTCTGGATGCAAGTGACATCTATGCAGTTGATGCAGCTATGATCGCAGCAGACGGAACAAAAGATAAATCAAAACTTGGTGCAAATGCAATCCTTGCAGTATCTATCGCATGCTGCAGAGCAGCCGCAACCGCACTTGAAATTCCGCTGTATCGTTTTCTTGGCGGCGTATCCGGCAACCGTCTTCCGGTACCGATGATGAACATCGTAAACGGTGGATGCCATGCACTGTCTTCCGGTCTGGATGTACAGTAATTTATGTTAATGCCTGTAGGAGCACCTTCATTTAAAGAATGCTTAAGATGGTGTGCAGAAGTTTTCCATGCACTGGCATCTATCCTGAAAGAGAGAGGACTTGCTACATCTGTAGGTGATGAAGGTGGTTTTGCACCGGCACTGAAATCTGATGAAGAAGCAATTGAGACAATCCTCGAGGCAGTAAAGAAAGCCGGATACGAACCAGGCAAAGATTTCAAAATCGCAATGGACGCAGCTTCATCTGAATGGAAGAGCGAAAAAGGCAAAGGCTATTACAAACTTCCGAAGGCCGGAACAGAATATACATCTGAAGAACTGATTGAGCACTGGGCAAAACTCTGCGACAAATATCCGATCATTTCCATTGAGGACGGTCTGGATGAAGAAGACTGGGAAGGATGGCAGAAACTTACCGTAAGACTTGGAGACAAAGTACAGCTTGTCGGTGATGACCTGTTTGTAACAAATACAGAAAGACTTTCCAAAGGTATCGAGCTTGGTGCAGGCAATGCAATCCTGATCAAACTCAACCAGATCGGTTCTGTATCCGAGACACTGGAAGCAATCAAAATGGCACACAAAGCGGGCTACACTGCAATTTCGTCACATCGTTCCGGTGAAACAGCCGATACAACAATCGCAGATCTTGCAGTTGCACTTAACACCTGCCAGATCAAGACAGGTGCGCCGAGTCGTTCCGAACGTGTTGCAAAATACAACCAGCTTCTCCGCATCGAAGAAGAGCTGGGCGCAAGTGCAGTATATCCTGGAATGAAAGCATTCAATGTAAAACAGGATTAAGCTTCATTCGTTTACTTACACAATAACAGGTATTCACAAAACATTCACAATAACATGAAAAAATCTCCGACACAGACAGATTTTGGTTTTTGTCAGTGACGGAGATTTTTGTATTAAGGCTGTCAGATTACGTTAGAAAGCCCCTTCTGGAGTGCGATAATTTTGTCATATATTGCATCAGCGAGGGCAGCATGACCATTCTCATCCAGATGTTCACGGTCAGTAACACTTGGAAGTGCATAATCTGCAGCATTCAAAAATGCAGCATGATTTTGAAGTGCAACTTTGCGATATTCGTTTGCGAGATTTCTGGAAACAGATTCAGATTTTTCATTAAATTCCGGATCGAAATCCGGTTCTCCGATGCCATGTCCCAGATGAATCGGTGAAATCACCAGCAGATCGAAATGCTGCGAAGCGTTCAGGCGTGCTTTGCGGATCACCTGATCCAGCCCCTTTGCAATAACGCTGGCGGAAGCACCGTAGCGGCTTTTGCAGTCATTGGTTCCGAGCATGATGATCACGAGGTCAAGAGGATTATGCATTTCCACAGTGACACCGATCATATCCAGTCCACGGCGACTTTCGCGGAGCTCATCCTGAAAAACGGTAGTTCTTCCGCAAAGACCTTCTTCAATAATATGATATTCCGGACCGAGTTTCTGCTGCAGCAGCCCGGTCCATCTTGTTTTTTCATCAAAACGGCCGGTCTTATCCGGCTTGTATCCCCAGGTATTTGAATCGCCAAAGCATAAGATATTCATGAGATCACGCTCCTTACTCAAAAAACATATAAACATATCAAATAAATATGTAATAAAAATAATAAGCGTTTTATTCTGAAATGTCAATGCTTATTATAAAGTTTTAGAAAGAAAAAAATAAAAAAATTTTTAATTTGTCCAGTAGAAATGAATATAAATAAATGTTGCGGATTTATGCGTGAAAATGTATAATAAATATAAGTTAAATACAACTAACTTAAATATAAATCACTTTTACAGATGTTTCACATAATATAAACAGAATGGTATTTAGGGTTATAAATATTCATGACAAAATGTGAGAGGGAGGGAAAGTATGAACTTAAATGTTTTTTACGGAATTTTAATTCCGTTTGTCGGGACATCGGCTGGGGCAGCGTGCGTCTTTTTTATGAAAAAAGATCTGAGGCAGTGGATGCATAGGTGCCTGACCGGTTTTGCGGCTGGAGTTATTGTGGCGGCATCTGTGTGGAGTCTTTTGATTCCGGCAATTGAGCAGTCCGAGGGAATGGGGAAGCTGTCGTTTGTGCCGGCAGTCCTCGGATTCTGGGCGGGTGTATTGTTTTTGCTTTTACTGGATCATATTATTCCACACCTGCATCAACAAACTGATAAAGCAGAGGGACCGAAGAGCAATCTGCAGAGAACAACCATGTTGGTGTTAGCCGTGACATTGCACAACATCCCAGAGGGAATGGCTGTCGGTGTCGTCTATGCGGGGTATCTGACCGGAAATGCGCAGATTACATTGATGGGAGCGCTTGCATTGTCGCTTGGAATCGCAATCCAGAATTTTCCGGAGGGCGCAATTATCTCCATGCCGCTTCGTTCCGAGGGAATGGGCAAGATGAAAGCCTTTGTGGGAGGCGTTTTGTCCGGAATCGTGGAACCAATCGGTGCAGTACTGACGATTCTGGCGGCAGGTCTGATCGTATCGGCATTACCGTATCTTCTGAGCTTTGCGGCCGGGGCTATGCTTTATGTTGTTGTAGAAGAGTTGATTCCGGAGATGTCTGCCGGGAAGCATTCCAATATCGGAACAATTTTCTTTGCGGGTGGATTCACTCTGATGATGCTCCTGGATGTAGCACTGGGGTGAAAGCAGAAGCTCCGATGCTTGCCGGTCTTTGGCCGTTGGGATGTGAAATGAGCATCAGACGGAAGAAAGTTTTTAAGTTCCGATGCCGGGATGCGCTGAATCAGAGGAAATGAGCGCCAGATCAGGCTGAATCAGCGATGGTAGATGCTGAACAAATGTCTAACATATACAATATGCACAAAAAAGTGAGAGTGAAATTATGAAATATATTCAAAAATGAGGTTGATGTTTTAACAAAAAAGGAGTAAAACATTAGATAAATAAAAAAGAGAAATGCTTAGAACAGGACAGGTCACAAAAAGAAAACCGGATTACAGAGAGTCGTAGACGGTGAGAGGCGGCAGAAGGTATTTTGTGATATCACCCGGGAGCATCCCGCTGAATATAAAAGCGCTCAGCTTTCAGTAAGCCGGGACGTATTCTTCACGTTACAGAAGAGGTTGTTTACATAGACAGCAGCAAGAGATTGTACTTAGTGATAAATACAATAATACAAAGTGGTACCACGGAAGATTCCGCCTTTGTTATCCGCAAGGATAGCAAGGGCGTTTTTTATGTAATAGGAATATGTCTGCTGAAGCAGACTGCATCTGGCGCGCAAAGCGTAACAAGTCCCTCAAAGATTGAGGGATTGAAAGCACTTGAAGCGGACTTGTCCGCTTTGTTAATATATATAATCAATCATAAGAAAGAGGGCAGATATTATGAGTGGAATCTTAATGATGGTAATAGCTATCGTAGTGCTCGGTGGAGCATATCTTCTGTATGGCCGTTATCTCCAGAACAAATGGGGCATTGACCCAAAAGCGAAAACTCCGGCATATGAAATGGAAGATGGAGTTGACTATGTACCGGCGGATACAAATGTGGTATTCGGACTTCAGTTTGCGTCAATCGCAGGTGCAGGCCCGATCAACGGACCGATTCAGGCAGCAATCTTCGGATGGCTTCCGGTTTTACTCTGGATCCTTATTGGCGGCGTATTCTTCGGAGCAGTACAGGATTTTGCATCTATGTATGCATCTGTAAAAAATAAAGGACGTACAATCGGTTATATTATTGAAGAGTATATCGGTAAGTTAGGAAAGAAATTATTCCTGTTATTCTGCTGGCTGTTCTGCATCCTGGTTGTTGCCGCATTTGCAGATGTTGTAGCAGGAACCTTTAACGGATTTGTTGCAAACGATGCTGGAGAACTGACAAAAGTAGCAGCAAACGGAGCTGTTGCAACAACTTCCATGCTGTTCATCCTGGAAGCAGTTGCACTTGGATGTTTTCTTAAATATACAAAGTTTAATAAATGGATCAATACAGCAGTTGCAATTGTATTACTTGTAGTTGCAATCATACTCGGACTTAATTTCCCGATGTATGTAAGCCTTGATACATGGCATATCATCATCTTTGCATATATTCTGGTAGCCAGTGTCGCACCGGTATGGGCACTGCTTCAGCCACGTGATTATCTGAACAGTTATCTGCTCATCTTTATGATCGTCGGCGCAGTTATCGGTGTATTTGTTGCAAATCCATCCTGCAACCTTAAAGCATTTACAAGCTTTAACGTAGACGGACAGTATATGTTCCCGATCTTATTTGTAACGATCGCATGTGGTGCAGTTTCCGGTTTCCATTCACTGGTATCTTCTGGTACAGCATCCAAACAGATCAAAAATGAAAAGAACATGCTTCCGGTTTCATTCGGAGCCATGCTTATGGAAAGTATGCTTGCCGTTATCGCTCTGATCGCAGTTGCATCTTTTGCAAACGGTGAGGCAGCAGCACAGGGACTGACGACACAGCCGCAGATTTTTGCAGGAGCTATCGCAAACTTTCTTTCTGTAATTGGTCTGCCACATTCACTTGTGTTTACACTGATCAACCTTGCGGTATCAGCATTTGCGCTGACATCTCTTGACTCTGTAGCTCGTGTGGGCCGTCTGTCCTTCCAGGAATTTTTCCTTGATTCTGATACAGACGAAGAAAATATGAGTCCATTCTTAAAAGTCGTAACAAACAAATATTTTGCAACAATTATCACACTGGTACTTGCATACATGCTTACAAAAGTCGGATATGCGGAAATCTGGCCGCTGTTTGGTTCCGCAAACCAGTTGTTATCCGTACTTGCACTTGTAGCCTGCGCCGTATTCTTAAAGAAAACAAAACGTCAGGGCTGCATGCTCTGGATTCCGATGGTATTCATGATGGCTGTTACCTTTACAGCACTTGGCATGACCATCACAAAACTTACCAAAGCACTTGTAACAACAGGTCTTGATCTTGGAAACACTCTGCAGCTTGTATTTGCGGTATTACTGCTGATCCTTGGTGTCCTGGTTGCAATCCAGGGCGTTAAGAAACTGTTTGAAAAAACAGATGACAAAAAAGTAACAGCATAAAAAATATGCCCCGGTATATCACACATAAGTTGATATATGGGGCATATTTAAATAGTCTGTATTATTGCTTTAAAATTTTGTGGATCACATATCGGCAACAGTTACTTTGACAAGTGTGCAGTAATGAAAAATTTTTGTAAAAGAATAATATTATGAGACAGTGTGTAATATATAAGTAAGTATTTAAGTGAATGGATCAGTTATGCCGGAGCAGAAAATAGATAATCTTTTGAACCTTGCAATGGATGCAACACCGCAGGAACGTGCAAAATCCGAAAATTTGAATGTCGGATATGATTCTTCGGAAAAATTATGGGATGTGATCGTGAAGTACAGTGGTCCGGAGAGTGGACTTGGCGGTGAGGGAATTCAGGTGGTGCCGCTTCTGGGAGGTTATGCAGTGGTGACTTTACCGGAGTCGGAAATCAAGGCGTATTCCGCCCGGGAGCAGATTGAATTCATTGAAAAACCAAAACGGCTTTATTTTGAAACTTTTCAGGCAAGAGAGGCGAGCTGTATCCTGCCGGTACAGACCGGAAGTAATGGTTTGACCGGCAAAGGAATACTTGTAGGTGTGGTGGATTCGGGAGTGGACTTTTTTCATCCGGATTTCAGAAATGAGGATGGCAGCAGCAGGATCTTACGTTTGTGGGATCAGAGTGTAAATGGAAATCCGCCGAATGGTTACACAAAAGGAACTGAATATACGAAAGAGGAAATAGATGAGGCGCTTGTACTTGGGGAAACCGAAGGCAGGCGCCTTATTGCATTGCATATCGAGGAGGCGCCGGTGGCGCGTCCGCTGATTCCGTCAGGTGATTTCAGTGGACACGGGACTGCAGTGCTTGGCATTGCAGCCGGAAACGGCAGGGCATCTGACGGTGTGAATCGGGGTGTGGCTTATGAAAGTGAAATCCTTGTTGTGAAGATGGGAAATGCAGGGACAAATTCTTTTCCGCGGACGACGGAGCTGATGGAAGGAATCGACTATCTTGTGCGGCAGGCGTCTGCAATGGGGAAGCCGATCGCAATTAATATCAGTTTTGGGAATAATTATGGGTCACATGAACCTTATAATTAAGG
>ENA-UOJO01004431-UOJO01004431.1-human-gut-metagenome-genome-assembly--contig:-P57-NODE-4431-length-12082-cov-4.421801_pt1 | contig 12082 bp, 6 predicted proteins | sample MGYA00242351_ERZ723898 | MGnify/ENA metagenome assembly ERZ723898 | reverse complement strand
GTGACCGACAAGCATACGCAAGAGGGCCTTATCTCGGCTACCGTACAACTGACAGATGCCGAGGGCAAATCCAATTATACATCGACCGACCTGCAAGGTAAGTTTCAGTTCAAGAAACTTTCACAGGGAGTTTACACGCTCCAAGTGTCATACGTAGGCTATAAGACATATAAGCAGCGTGTGACACTTACCGGTTCGCAGACAAAGCAAGTCAAGGTAGCTATGGAAGAAGATGCACAACTGCTGGACGAAGTCTCCGTACAGGGACGTGCCACACGAGCCGAACAGCGTGGCGACAGTTTGCAGTATAATGCAGAAGCATTTAAAGTGATGCAGGGAAGCTCTGCCGAAGACCTGCTGGCCAAGATGCCGGGTATTGTGGTAGAAGGTGGAACCGTGCAGGCACAGGGAGAGCAGGTACAGAAGGTGCTGGTGGACGGTAAGGAGTTTTTCGACGGCGATGTCAATCTGGCCATCAAGAATCTGCCTTCGGACATTATAGCCAGTATTGAGGTTTTCGACAAGAAAAGCGAGCAGGCCGAGTTTACCGGATTCGATGATGGTGAAGAAGTGAAAACCATCAATATTGTTACAAAAGGAGGTTTTAAGCAAGGAACTTTCGGTGAGGTGTCGGCCGGATACGGTACAGACAATCGTTACAAAGTAAATGGAAACATCAACTTTTTCAATGACGACCGCCGTATTTCCGTATTGGGAATGTCGAACAATGTAAACCAGCAGAACTTCTCACAGGAAGACCTGGCAGGGGTTATGTCGGCCGGAGCAAGCGGAAAAGGCCGTGGCGAACGTGGCCGGAAAAATGCTTCGGGGGGAGGCGGCAGCGCTTCTAATTTTATGGTAGGTAGTCTGGGTGGAGTAACATCGGCCAACGGACTTGGTTTGAACTATGTAGACCAGTGGGGCGAAAAGCTGAAAGTGACCGGCAGCTATTTTTTCAACCAGTCTGATAACCTTACCCGACAGCAGACCGAGCGTGAGTACTTCGAGTCGGTATTGCCGGGTATGACCTACAGCGAGTTTCAGGAAAACAATATGGAAAACTGGAATCATCGTTTCAATATGAAACTCGACTATCAATTGTCAGACCGAAGCTCACTGCAGATTCGTCCGACGCTGAGTTTCCAGAACAACAACAGCCTGGGCTTATTGCAAGGCCAGAACTTGCTGGAAGGTACGACTACTGGCGAAACCCAAACTTCCTCAACCGGTAATACCGATGCTTATAACGTAGGGGCAGACCTCATGTTCCGTCACCGCTTTCTGAAAGAAGGACGTACCCTCTCGCTGATGCTGAGCGGCAAGATGAGCAATAACGATGGCAATACATATACCGACTACCTCAATACCCTGTATGGTACAGGAGGCGTGCCGACAGAAGACAGTTACAGCCAGCTCAAGCAAAACATCGGACGCCAGTATAATTTGCGCTCCAATTTAAGCTATACCGAAAAACTTACCGATGCCCTGCAACTCCAGTTGGGGTATAAAGTAAGCTATACAGATGCAGAAAACGAACGGAAAACCTATAACCGCTCTGCTGTAACTGATCTTTATGACCAGCTCGACGAAAGTTTGTCCAATGAATATCAGTCCGGTTACCTTACGCAAGCCGGAAATGTAGGCCTGCGCTATCGTGCCGGCAAGTTCAATGCCATGCTTGGAGTAGATGCCCAGTGGGCCAGTCTGGCCGGCGATTTGGTTTATCCGCAGCCCGACAAGCTGTCGCATGACTATTTTTCTGTGTTGCCGTCTTTCACCTTGCGTTATTCGCTCGACAAGACCAACTTGCTGCAATTGCGTTACCGGAGCAAGTCGTCTTCTCCTTCCGTAACCAATCTGCAGAACGTGATAGACAATTCCAATCCGCTGTTCCTGTCGACTGGTAATCCCAACTTGGACCAGCAGTTGTCGCATACAGCCAACCTGCGCTACTTGCGCACTACCAAGTCGGGGCATACCTTCATTGCGATGGTAGGAGCAACAATACAGCAGGACTATGTGGCAGACAGTACTTTCGTTGCCAAGGAGGATTTGCCTCTTTCTCCGACCGTAACCCTCGAGAAAGGAGCACAGTTTACAAAACCTGTCAACATGGACGGATACTACAGCCTGCAGTCTATGCTGACCTACGGTTTTCCAGTAGACTTTATCCGCAGTAATGTAAATATCAGCCTGTCGGCCAATTATGCCAACGTACCGACAATTTTCGACGGTATAGAAAGCAAGACCCGTGAGCTGAATCTTATTCCGAAAGTCATTGTGGGAAGCAATATCAGCAAGAATCTGGATTTCACAGCATCCTATTCGGCTGGAATCAATAAGATGTTCAGTTCGCTGGACACTGCTTCGGGCAGTGACTACATCACCCACACCGCTTCGGCCAAACTTGGATGGACCTTTTTCTGGGGAATGACTTTCCGCAGTACCTTTAACTATATCGGCTACACCGGACTGGATGCAGGTACCGACGACTACTTCCTGTGGAATCTGTCGCTGGGCAAGAAATTCCTGAAGAACGATGCAGCTGAGATACGTGTTGAGGCTTTTGATGTATTGAAGCAGAACCAAGCCTTTACACACCGCACAGGCAGCAACTATTATGATTACGTAAACAGTAACGTACTGGAACCTTATGTAATGTTGAGTTTTGTATATACTATCCGATAACTTTTAACTTTAATAAAAAACAGAACAGATGAAAAAGATTCTTTTTTTAGCCCTGATGGGCTTATGGAGTGTGCAGTATGTTGCTGCACAGCGTAAAGGAGGCAATGCACGTACCCCTGAACAGATGGTGGAAAAACTGGACCAGAAGCTGAATCTGACAGATGAGCAGGAAAAACAGATTGTAGCACTTTATACGGATGCATTGAAGCAAGATTTGTCGCGCGAGGAGCGTAAAGCAGCTATGCAAGAGGTCGACAAGAAAATCGTTTCGTTGCTGACGGATGAGCAGAAGACTGCTTATGAGAAGATGAAGCAGGAACGTCCGCAGCGCAAACGGTAAGTTTTGTTAGTTTAAAAATTAAAAATATTCCTGCTTATCCACCACGCTATGACTATGCATAAATAAAATAAAATGTATTTTGTTTGATGTAATGTTGCATAGAGCTTCATCTTTTTCTCTCTATAAAATTCGGCATAGATTAGTACTGCTATTATAGGTAGAGAGAATACTAGCAAAGCATTATAAGCAATTGCTGATTTAATGTCTAAATGCAATAATGCATGTATAGCTCTTTGTGAACCGCATCCAGGGCATTTAAAATTGGTAAGCAGGAGAAACGGGCATTTGGGGAACAGGCTGCTGTCTTCTGGATTATATGTGTAATAAATCAAAAAGACAATAGCCATGATTACCCCAAATCCTATAATTTTCTTTTTCATTACATATTCAAGAATGAGAATAGTGTAACACCGTAAATTAACATGTAGATAATAATGAATACCAGTCCAACGATAAACCCTATTTTTGTCCATTTTTTTGCATTATCACTGGCTAGCTGTGCTTCGGCAAATAAGCCTTGAGCGTATAATGAACTAACTTTTGATGCATTGATGATACCTACAATGCCAAAAGGCAGACAACAAAATAATGTAACAAGGATAGATTCAGTCATCCATGTTTTAGGGCAAATTTGTGTTTCCATAATGACAAAATTTTAAAAATTAGAAGTTATAATTATTGAGATAACAAGTATCAGCATATAAATCACGAAGATTCCTAATGCTATAAAAAAGCCTAAGAGTGTCCATTTTTTTGCTTGTTTGGAGCGTTGTAATGCTTGTTGGTAATTGCCGCAACGATATTCCTCTTCTATTTTAGTGGCATTAATGATACCCATGACTCCAAAAGGCAGACAGCAAAAACAAGTTACCAAAATCGATTCCACCAGCCATGTCTTAGGCATAGTCTTTAATATAGGTGGTTCTGGAGGGAGGCTAGCAAGGAGTTGTGATAATTCTGGAACATCTTTTGCTTCTTTCCAATTTGAAAATCCCACAGTCCATACCATTGTATGTGCATTAATATTTTTGTGACTTAATTCTTCTTCAGAAAAAGGCCCTTGCTTAATATTGTTTTGTAAAATGTAGAATTGCATTTTAATTTCTATTATGCTTTTCAATTCCCTGATAAAAGCTGATAAAAAATAAAGTGTGGGAACTATATTTATTTTATCTTTAGATTAAATTTATACAATTGTCAAATGGTATATAGAAATCTTATGGCAAGAAATGGCTTATACCAAATGCAGATAAAATCTTTTTTATTTCAAATTAAATTTGTGAAGCTTAATCTAAAAAGATAACCTTAATAACACTTTTTGTTTATCTCTCCTTTCATTTTTTAACTTTATTATTCACTTGAATTATCACAAAGTTAATGAAAGGTTTTGAATTATATATAATAAAATATGACTAATATTTTTTAATATTCTTCTAAACATATTGTGGAGAATTAATTAATTTGATATACTTGCTTTTTATAATATTCTACTATATTTGGCAGTATATTTTTTGAAATAATAATTCTAGTTAAAAATGAGGGACACATATGCCAGGATTTTCTTTGTATCATTTTTGATTTTGATAAACATTATAACTGGCTTTGCACAAGAATTTAAGGTTTACGGAAATGTTCTTGATGCAGAAGACGGTAATAGTTTGAGTCATGTTGATGTAACATTAATCTCGGATGACAATTATGTTATTGGTCGTACTCAAACTGATTTGAAGGGGCAATTTAAGTTTGATGCTGTAGAAAGTGGAGATTATACATTAAAGTTCAGTTTTCTAGGTTACTCTGACACATCAGTATCGATAGTAGGACTAAACGGAAACTATGAAGCCAAAGACGTAGGAATGAACGTGATAACATATCAACTGGATGGAGTAACAGTCAATGCACAAACAGCAAATCAAGGTGTTGACCGAATGACATTTTTTCCGTCTCAGATAATGCGTGAATCCAGTCAGGATGCTTTGGATGTTATCAGACTACTCAATATGCCCGGCATAAAGTTTGACATTGTAAACCACTCTTTTTCTTCACTTAATAATGGTACTGTCCAAATACGCATTGATGGAGTGATTTCCAGCCAGAGGGACTTGATAGCCTTACAGCCACAAGACATTGCACGGATTGAATATGTGAACAATCCTGGTATCATATATGGCGAAGGTCTTTCTGCCGTCATTTTGGTGAGTACCCGCAATAATTTTGTTGGCGTACAAAGCGGTGTCCGTGTATCCCAAGCTCTCACAACACCTTTGGGCAATGGATATGCATATATCAATCTTGTAAAACCTTTCGACCGTTTCTCGTTCAAATTGTCTGGAAATTACAATAAGGCTAATGGTAATTATGTATCAAGTATAAAAGACTTGAACTATCCGAGCGGTATCCTTCATCTTGAAAATCATGGAGATACATATCGCAAACGAGATTATTCACCTATGGCACAGTTCGATTATACGCGCTCGTTTACCGAGAAAAACTTTCTCAATATCAGTTTGAAATATTCATCCAGTATTAGTAATCCTACTGATATAAGGTCAAATACATTTACAGACGGAGAACCTTTTTATTCAGAACAGACAAGTACAAAGGATAAGGTGCATAATACATCGCTTGATGTTTATTATTCGAATACTTTTGCAAATGGAAGCCAGATTGACGCAAATATAACTGGGACCTATATAGGGACAGATTATTCTGATGTATATTCAAAAAGATACATGTCTGACAGCTATTCTGATTATGGCTATGACTATCTTGCCGATGGCCGGCATGGTTCCGTAATTGGAGAATTGAAATATAGTATACCAATATTTACCAGACATAATCTGACCTTTGGCACACGTAATAGTTATTCTGTTACACACAATGATTATATCGTTGAAGCACAGACCATACCTTCCGAAATGGATATTTTCTCTACATACGATTATGTAGAATTATCCGGTAATATTGCCAAGCTGAATTATTCAATAGGAGGAGGTTTGTCTTATACGAATCGCAGGGATGATTTGCAAGATAGGCATTATTTGTTCTTCCGTCCCAAACTGACATTGCAGATACCTTTTTCCAAGCAATGGTCGTTGCAGTATTATCTTAGTATCGTTCCTAACGAACCAGCTTTGTCATTGTTGTCAAATGTAGAGCGGCCCATGTCCGAATATGAGGTGAGAGTGGGGAATCCCGCACTTAAACCCTATCAGGCATACACCAATCGGCTTACATTAAGTTTCTTGAAAAACAATACCTATTGTGCATTGAATGGTTATGTGCAATACAATGCTTGCCCTATATTTCAAAATATCAGTTTTGATGATGCGAATCAACGGTTTGTTTACAGTTCGAATAACGAGGGGCATTACTTGCATGTGCAGACACAGTTATATGCCAGCCAGAAACTATTCAGCGAAAAACTGTCTGTCGCTGCATACGGGTTAATGAATCATTATGAAAATCATGCTGTTGCTTATCAAAACAAATATACGGCATTTCTGTATGGTGGTTCATTAAGTTATAATGAAAAGAAATGGGGAGTTGCAGCCAGTTATTTATCACCGGTCAGTTATCTTTTTGAAGAGGTAAAAACAACCCAAAATGCTAACATTCAGCTTTCTGGGTATTATAAGGTAAACAGGCTGCAGATAGCTTTGGCAATAAACAATCCTTTCAGAACGCATGCTTATTCTCAAAAAGAAGAACTGATCAGCAGGTTGATTCAATCAACATCTACACGTTATGCCAATTATAATAACAACTTTGTAAATCTGACTGTCAGTTACTATTTTAGTATAGGTAAGGATAAAAAACATCGTCGGATTCTTCAAAATTCAGATACGGATTCGGGGGTAATGAAATAAGTTATACTTTGAAAACTCTGAGATAAAGATTTATAGTGGGTAGGAGTTTGTCTTTTCTATTACTTATCGTGATCCTAAAGAGTTTGAGCTTGCAAAAAATATACAGACAAGTCGGTACTAAGTTGGGGAGAAATACAGACTATTCTTGAAATTTGTATATCGGAAAAGTCTCTAATGGGAATTATTACTTTGCTGCACTTTAGTAATCGGACTAAATTTAGAAATAAATATATAAACCCTTTGATTGCAGAAGGATTGTTGGTAATGACGGTTCCAAGTAAACCCAATAGCCGTTTACAGGAATGTTATACTACTGAAAAAGGAAAATCACTACTATACGTCTGCAAGTAACATTCTGAATTTAGAAGTAGCCTTCTCATAGAATTTTTGGAATAATTCTGCTTCTTTTGGTAGGCAATGCTTGTTAGTTCAAGCGGATATGCAATTTTCTAACAATGACTTGAGGTAGTGTGATATCTAGATGCAAGGTTGGGGAGCAGGAGTGAATTAGATACTTTTGAGTTCGTATTTACTCGCTGTAGGAGCAAAGAAGTTATTAGTAATATTTGTATATTTTGAATATCGTATATGAGTAATGAATGAAAAGTTTTAATGGGTAAAATTGTTGTAACAAGAAGCATAGGAGTAGATGCAATAATTTAGTGATGAGGGTAAAAACTCACTCTTACTTTGAGAAGATTCTATTCTAAAAATCTATATACTCTTTTTATTTGTGCTGTGATTTATCGTATATTTGTAATAATTGGTTTATATCGATTTGCTTGTAAAACTTATTATATAATTTAAAATAAAGAATACGATGGAAAAAGGGAATTTAGGTCCTAGTAGTTTTAGTTATAAAGATTATAATGAACATAATCGTAAATTTAATGAGCAAGATTATATTCTTGTGGTAAAAGATGAAGATTTCCCAGATAAAAATGTTATTTCTATCTTACATAGAGATGAACAAACGATAGAAGATATTGATGAATATGATATGGGGAATAAAATATTTATTGTAAAGGATAAATATAACCTAGATGTATTATCATTAGGAGAGCGATTCTCTGTTAATCAGTTATTTAAAATTTCGTCAGGAAATGTCGTTTATAATAGTGGAAATGAAGAGAATCCTAACTTTCCTAAAGTTAAAACTTTTCATTCTAATTTAGGTGAAATCTTAAACAATGAGATAATAGAAATATTTGAAGGTGAAATAAGTGAAGCAAAATCTACTTTTAGATTGAAAGAAGATATTTTGAAGCCTCTGTTGTCTGATAATTATGTAGGACTTAATAATTGTTTTTTTATAACAGAAGATAATAAAACAATGAAAGGGCCTTTTGTTGCAAAGAAAAAGGATAGTGAGGAACGGTTCGTAATAAGGAAATCTGAATATCTGCAATTTGGAGAATATGAAATGGAAGAAAAATCTTTTATTGCTTTTTCTGCAAATGATGTTGATAGGAGGATTTTTATTCCAGGCGTGAATGAATTGCCTTCTCCGCATATAATTGACTTCATAAGTGATGAAGATTTATTAAAGGAATTTGAAATAAGAGTAAAAGGTTCTTCTAATGATTATAATATTGATGTTTTAAATTCATTCATTGAATTTATACAGAAATCTAGGTCAGAAGTAAAAAGTAATGTTTCCGAGAGAAGAAATGAACGATTGTTAGCTATTATAGATGCAGGAAAAAATGAAATATTATCAAACATTGATTTTATAGATCGTTTACCTCAGATGAAGTTTGTGAGAGATGAAATTAATAAATTGTCAGAGAAAAGATTACAATTAAATGCAGAAATTGATAGGTTAAAAACTCAGGAAGAAAAATTGCAGCAAGACATAGAAAAGGAGAATCAGGAATTTGAGAATTTAAAACATGATAAAGAGAATTTTAGAGAGCAAGAACTGATTAACAAAAAAACAATATTAGAGGCTGAAATAGCAGAACTGGAGGAACGCAAAAATAATTTATCTTCATTTGTTAATGTTGAGGAGGAGAGGCTTTCAAAAGAACTGGAAACAATAAAGGATGATATACGATGGAGACAAAAAAGCAAACAAGAACTTGAATATGCTATTCAAAATTTAAGGAGAGAATTTGTTAATAAACAAATAGAAGAACAAGAAAAGTTAAAAGAGTTGATTCAGCATAAAAAGTATTTTGATTTTTTGAGTGGGCGTGATTTATCTACATATAATATAAATGATGAAGTTAAGTACCCAGATTTAAGGATTAAAGATGAAGATATAAAATATGAGAACTATATTTCATTTAGAAATCAGGTATTAGACATTCTTGCACGAAATAATAGAAAAGTGGATTCTCACTTTCTTGATAATCTTCTTATTTCAATTCATCAGAACACTCTTACGCTATTGGCTGGATTACCGGGAACAGGAAAAACTTCTTTAGCAAAATTGTTGGTGAATATTATGGCTCCTACTGAAAAAATTAGAGAAGTGTCTGTAAGTCGTGGCTGGACTAGTAGTAAAGATTTAATAGGCTTTTTTAATCCATTAACAAAAAGATTTATTCCATCATCAACAGGAATTTATCCATTATTAAAGCAATTAAATTATGAATGTAGGAATAATTTGTTTTTAGATTCTTCTTTAGCTTATGTAATTTTAGATGAGGCGAATTTAAGCCCGTTGGAACATTATTGGTCTATATTTTATAACTTAACAGATAGTAAAGTAGATGAAGGAAAATACTTTGCTTTAGATTTAGGTGGTACAGAACAGCTTAGATATGCTAATAATTTAAGATTTATTGGAACAATAAATTATGATCAGACTACAGAAGAACTTTCTCCTCGAGTAATAGACCGTGCTAATATTATACGTTTAAAGCCTGAAAATTTCAATATAGATAATTTAATTTATCAAGATATTAAAAAAGTCCTTTTACGTTATAGGGATGTAATTGATTATTTTGAGTTGTTGGATTTTAAAGATGAGTTGAATGTTGCTTTTGATGATGAGCGAGAACAACTTTTCAGGGATATTAAAGACAAATTTAAAAAGCTGAATATTTATGTAAGCCCCCGTGTTGAAATATCAATAAAAAGGTATTGTAATGTTGCTAAAAAGATTATGCATGAAGAAAACAGGCCACTTGATTATGCTATAGCTCAACGCTTATTACCTTTAATCAACGTACAAGGTATACATGCTAAGCAGAAATTAAAAGAACTTCAAGAAAAATTGCCTGAAGAGAAATTTAGTATATCTGCAAATATTTTGAAAGATATAATTTCATTAGGAGAGGAAGGAGAAATTTATGAAAATCAATTTAATTACTTTTTAACATTATCCCATGCTTAGAGTATTTAGATGTAAGCATAATAATATTGAAGAAGAGGTTTGTCCTGTTAATGGAATATATAAAGTTTATGAGTTGTCAGCTTATAAATTAGAATATATTTCAGATGTGCCTATTTTAGATAAGAAAGTTTTTCTTGAGGATTTTCTTCTAGATTTTTCAATGTTTGATATGTCTCAATTGAAGATTACAACAATAAAACCTGAGTGCTTATTTATAGATTGTTTTGGCTTTTCTTCTTTAACAATAAATAATGAAGTCTTCAATTTTAATGTATTAATTGAAAAGTTAAAGAAAAATGATGCAGAAGATATGTTGATGTATCTATGGAATAAAAATAAAGGGTTATATAATGCTTTTTTATCTAAAAGTTCTACTGCGTCCTTAAACTTACAAGAGGCAGAAATTAGTATGACATCTAAATTTATTAGTTATGCTAATTCATTTTACGATAAAATGTTAGAATATAGTACTTCATTTAAGTCATTGCCATATTATGTTTTACGCCCTAAAAGTGAGTTTGCAAATTATTCTGCAAGTTTAATTGATGCTGATTCCATATCTTGGATCTTAGAAAATTTGGATACTGTTTCTTTTAGTCCAGAATGTCGATATGATCCAGATGCAATTGATTTTGATGGAGAATATGGAATTATTGATCGTTTATATGTTACTAAGCAGACATGTTGTTATAATACATACGAGAATAATATAATTTTAGGAAGTTTTTTACGATTAATAAGTAAGTTGAATTCTTTAGAGAGAGTGATAAGTAATAATATTGATATCACAAGAAAATATAGTGAGGAAGGTTTTGTTGATTTTAGAGATTTGAAGAAACTTCCTTATATACGTTTATTAGAGGATACAGTAGATATAAAACGTAAACTTGAGAAGTTATATTCGTTTTATAAGAATATTTTTGTAGATGCTTTTCCAAAGATAGAACGCCCTGTATTGACCCCAGTATTTGTTAATCGTAGACATTATACTAATGCTTTTAAGATTATACAAAAATTATGGAATACCAATTTTGACTTTCAGGGTGATATGCTATTATTTAATATACAAAAGATGAGTTATTTGTATGAAATATATAATTTCTATCTTTTGTTAGATATTATGGAGAAAGAAGTTAAAGAATTAGGATTTAAAGAATATATAAATTTGGATGATTGTAAGGCTAAGTATTTAAAATCTTACAAGAAGGACAAACTGATTGTTAATTTTTATTATGAACCATCTTTCTTTTGTGAAAAACAATCTATGTTAAATCTAATAAGGATTAATAGTGAAGAAGGTACTTATTATAAACCAGATTTTTTGATAGAATTTGTATCCCATTCAGAGGAAAATATTTATTGTATATTAGATGCTAAATATTCCAAAGAAAAGACTGTTGGAAGGAGGTTAAATGATTGTATATATAAATATATACTTAATACTGGTATATATCAAAAACCCAATAGGAAGATAGATTATTTATTTACCCTGGCGCCAGTAGATAAGAAGATTGATTATGTTAAAAGTGATTTATATCATCCTCAAATTGGTATAATACCATCTATACCTTCTAATACAGCTGAGTTACAATCGATAGTTTCAAAAATAATAAGAAAATCTTACGAACAGCTAGGAATTATAGATGTACTGCATGGTGATTAGTTATATTGAGCAAGTGCAAAATTAGCCATTTTCATTTTATGTCTTATAGTATAATTCTCACCATAACTATTAGTAGATAAAAGTAAAAAAGGAGCTAAGTCAACGACTTAACTCCTTGATTCTTACCAGTCGGGGTGACTGGATTCGAACCAGCGACCACACGCCCCCCAGACGCGTAC
>ENA-UOJO01004430-UOJO01004430.1-human-gut-metagenome-genome-assembly--contig:-P57-NODE-4430-length-12086-cov-5.057851_pt1 | contig 12086 bp, 6 predicted proteins | sample MGYA00242351_ERZ723898 | MGnify/ENA metagenome assembly ERZ723898 | reverse complement strand
TGTTTGTTCTGCTGAAGTTCCAGAACCTGTGTATGCTCATATGTGATATCATTGACATAGAATGTTTTTACATCTATTCCTTCACTTGTCAGCCATGTTGATGTCTGGTTTGGCAGTTCGTGACTAAATGCATCCTGATATTCAGCTTTCTTTCTATCAAGAACTTCATCTAGTTCTTCATATGATGTAATCATTTTGTCAAGATCAGGTATTTTGACATCTGTCTTAAGATAATTGATGAAGTCCTTTGAATCTATTGGGGCCTTTTCTTCTTTGGAAATTCTGTTTCCTAATGCATCATATCCATAACGAATCTTCTTGCCGTTTGTACTCTTCATAAGGACAAGTTCATTGAAATCATTATAGAACATTTTTTCCTTATGACCATCTTCATAAATCTTTTCTATAACATTTCCCTGTTTATCATGTCTGTAGATGGCTTTACCATCTTCCATAAGTTCATCATTAGCGTTATAACTACTGTGCTTGATGGTCTTTTCACCATTCACTGTTTCCTCATAAAGAATTCGGTTCCCTGATTCATCATAGGTATAACTGGATACCCTGATATCATCGCCAGCTGCTATCCGACTTGTTATGAGCTGACCTGCTTTATCATATGCCATTTCTTTAGTTTGTTTCTGACCATTGATATTTGATATCTCTTTTCGAGTATTTCCTAACGAATCGTACTCATACTGATAAGAGATTTGCTTATCCTTGAGATTTGTTTTACTTTCTATAATCTGACCAATCTCATTATAAGTCGTTTCTTTCTTCTGTAGTAATGATTCTTCTAGAATCTCTCTTCCTAAAGCATCATATGTATAATGTGTTGTCTGTTTTCCATCCTTAACTTCAATAACATGATCTAAGTCATCATATTTGTAGGAAACCTTTTGTCCACTTGGATAATAAACTTTAAACTGTCTGCCATATCCATCATAAGTATACTGAACACTTTGGTCATTTGGATCTGTGACTTCTATGATATCTCCATACTGATTATACTTAAAAGTTGATGCTTCTTTTTGAGTGTTTCTGTAGGCTCGTATTAATTGACCATATTTATCATATTGATACTCATTCTCTATTGTATCACAATAAAGTCTTTTTAACTGATTGGTTGGCGTATACTCATAATGAATGGCGGTTCCATTTTTATCTGTATAGGATTTTATATTTCCTCTGATATCATAAGTATAGAATTCTGTATTTTGCTTAGCATCCTTTTGCTCAGTTAGCTGATTCATATTGTCATACTTAAACTGATATTTATCCTGCTTGTTGACAGCTATCTTGATCATATTCCCCGATATATCAAACTGATACTGAATAATCTTTTGATCTTCGGTTTGAATACTTTCAACCTGACCCATATGATTATAATGATAAAGTCTTTCCTCACCAGCTTCATTAATTTCCTTTGTTTTCTGACCTAATTCATCATAGCCATATTCCTTGACCTGATTTTTAGCATTGGTTACTGTTAATACATGACCAGTAGCGTCATAAGTATATCTTGTTTCTTGTCCTAATGCATTGATCTCCTTAATGAGCTGATTTCTCTCATCAAACTCATAACTTGTTTCATAACCTAATGCATCAATATCTTTAATCACATTCCCTAAGCAATCATAAACCTGCTGTGTCACTTTTTCATTGACCCTTGTTTCAGTCACACGATCTAATTCATCATATGTATAGGTAGTGATATTCCCTCTCACATCTGTCTGCCGAGTCATGCGATTCATAACATCATATTCTATGTAGGAACTGTTACCTCTGATATCAACTTCCTCCTGTACACGTCCCAATGCATCATAAATTGTTTTTGAAGTCTGCTGTGCTCTATTGGTTGCTGAAATCTGTTGACCATACTGATTATATTCATATGTCAGTAGTACCCCATCATTATCATTCCATTGAACAACATCATCGTATGCATTATAAATATATTCCTTGAAATATCCATTAGGGGATGTTTCTTTTGTTTTTCTGCCATATTTATCGTATTCATATTGATAACGATTCGCCTGAACATCTAAACTTTCTATAAGTTGACCCTTTTCATCATAGATGTTTGCTGTTGAGGAACCATTTGGATAAACTGTGCGAGATAATAGATCCTGATCATTATACTCATATGTTGTCTGATTCCCTTTTGCATCTATAACCGCAACTTCCTGATCTAAATCATTATATTCTACTTTTTGCTGATAACCTAATTCGTTTGTAGATTCTATAACTCTCCCGACTTGATCATAAGCATTGAGTGTAAAGGTTAAATCTGCTTTGTTTTGTAAAGATGGTCTATTGAGAGCATCATATTCAAATGATGTTTTCTGATTCTTTTCATTAATAGTTGCAATAAGGTTGTTATTGGCATCATAGATATTCTTGGTTTTATATCCTAATGCATTTTTTGTTTCAATGACATTTCCTTTGGCATCATATTGGTATGATTTTGTTCTTCCTAGATGATCTGTTTCACTTTCTAATAAACCTATTTGATTATACTGATATATTGTGGTTATTTTATCAGTTGTCTTTGTCAGAACATTTCCAACCTGATCATATGTTAAGATTGTTTTTATACCTCTTTCATCTGTTTGAGAAATAACCTGACCTAGAACATTGAATTGACTTGTTGTTTCATTCCCTCTTATATCAGTTGTTTTGATAAGATAGCCATACTGATTATATTCATAGATTATTTTCTGATCTTTTTCATTTGTTTCAGTGATCGGCAGTCCTAAATCATTATAAGTCATTTCCTTGATATGACCATAATCATCTTCTGTCTTTATAACACGATCAAACTTATCATATGTATAACGTGTTTCCTTTCCATAAATATTAGTTGAAGAGATTAAGCGATGATAATCATCATAGACCTGTGTTGCACTTCTCCCCCTGACATCTTTTATTTCTATAACTTGACCAGCTTCATCATAAAATGTTTCAACACTTCTTCCTATAGAATCTGTTGTTTGAGATACATTTCCTAAAGGTGTATATGACGTTATACTCTCATTACAAAGAGGATCGGCTGTTTTTATAAGCTGGCCTTTTGCATTGTATGTATAAGTATAAACATTTCCTAAAGGATCTTTCATACTTGCCTTTTGATTTCTGGCTGTATATGTATATGTTGTTACATTTCCATTTTCGTCATATGATCGTATGACATTTCCATTCGCATCATATTCTGCGGATGTCTTATTTCCTAAACTGTCTGTTGTCGATAACAAATGATGATCACCATCATAAGTCATCGTATATATGTTCCCATTAGGCTGAGTTGTTTGAATTAGATTCCCACTTGGTGAGTAGAGATATGTTGTTGAATCACCTAATGCATTTGTCTCTTTGATTTTTCGTCCATAAATATCATAATCATAAGTTGTTTTTGCACCTTTGATTGTCTGAGATAATAACTGGTCATAGAAATATTCATATTCTTCTTTCATTCCATTTGTTTCTTTGAAACTGATATTTCCATATTGATCATATTGAAATGTTGTGATGATTCCATTTTCATTCTTTTCAGTTAATTGACCCTGATCATTATACTGATATGTATTGATTTTATCTAATCTCTGTTCTTTTATAATCTGTCCAAGTGAATTATATGTATGATAGGTACTTATTCCTTTTATATCCTGTGTTTCAATAAGCTGATTTTTATCATCATACTTATAGTATTCACTATATCCTTCTTCATTGGTATAGCTTGTCTTATTTTTTAAAGCATCATATGTATATGACTTTGTAAATCCTAATTCATCTGTTGTTTGAATGATATTTCCATTGACATCATATTCTGTCTTAACAGTTCCATAGGCATCTTTTTTCTCAATCAATCGAGATAATTCATCATATTTATAATAAATACCATGACCATTGCCATCTTCTTCATAGACAAGATTTCCATCACCATCATATGAATAATGCTTTGTACTTGTAGGTGATATTTCTTTAATTTTTTGTCCTCTTTGATCTCTAACAAACTCAGTCTTATAATTCTCCTGATCTGTCTGCGAATTGATCATTCCTAATGCATCATATGTATACTGGATTGTATAGCCATTTTGATCAGTTTCCTTAACCTTATTTCCCTTATCATAAGTATAAGTCTTTTCCAGTCCATGAATATCTCTTTCATAAATCATTTGTCCATCAGCATTATATCGATTGGCAGTATATGTTCCATCAGGGTTGATTGTCTTTGTGACATGACCATATGAATCATATTCATATTTTGTTGTCTTTCCATCAAAGTCAGTCTTTTGAATAATATTATTGCCACTGTATGTATAAGTCGACTTCTTCCCATCCGATCTCACTTCATTAACCAACTGTCCCTGATTATTATAGATAAACTGCGTCTTTTGACCATCCTCGACTGTACTTGTTAACTGATTATCCGAGTTATATGTATGACTTGAAACCTGTCCATCCTGATTCACTTTTTTCGTTGTTCTTTTTTCACTATCTAAATAGACATATTCACTTTTTCCATCATAGCCATTTATTTTTGTATAGCTACTGTTATACTGAAATGTCACTGTCTGATTTTTAGCATCTGTCTGTTTTATAACACGTCCTAATGAATCAAATTCATTTGTAAGGATAATATGATTACTTTCACGACTTGTGTAAGTCTTTAATAAACCTTTTCCCTGATAGGCATAATGAATCTTATAGCCTTTTTGATCAGTAAAACCAATCATATTTCCCTGACTATCATAATCATACTGTATTTTTGTATAGTTTGGTAATTGAATACTGACAAGATAATGATTCTCATTATATGTAAAAGTGAAGACTTTGCCTGAAGAACTTTTCATCTGTTTGACATTATAACTGCTGTCATAGGAATAGACCATCTTATGACCATATTCATCTAATATAACTTCCTGAATATAACCTTCATCATTAAAGCGATAGACTTTATGTGTTGAGACATCAGTAATAATATAATCATAGATAGGAACAACAACCTTCTCCTGAACTGGTGTTTCCTCCTGATCATAATAACCACTGTCTACATAATAAATCTTTTCATCAACTTTTTCCTGTTTCATTGTCATCTGATATCCATCAGGCGACTGATAAGAATTTCCATTTTTAAAGAAAGTTAATATTTTTCCAGTTCCATCACTAAACAAGGCAGCATTATTGGCAAATGAAAGCTGATAATTCCAATTCAGGTCCCAGTTATTTCCATAGACCCCACTTTTTTCTGCTAGAGAATTATAGCTTCTTTCAAAATAATACTTCTCTCCATATTCTACAAAATAGGCATCCTGATTATTGTAATAAAGATTACCAGTATTATAATTAACAGGTTCATAACCATATTCACAATGTAATCCTCTCCCCATCAAAGCCATATCTATTGCTTTTTTATCATTGACAGTTAGTGTTTGGGATGAATAAGCTTTATTTTGATTTTTGGTAGGATTTCTTAAGAATAATAAGTTTTCCTGAACAAGCAGACTGTCAAACATATGATTATCCAATCTCAACTGACTTGTATTTTTAATTCCATAGAAATCAATAATTCTTGATATTCTATCAAAACCTCCTACCTTGTATAACTGAAAAGTTTCTGAATTGGTCCAATTTTTTGTTGCCTGTACATTTCCATTCTTGTCATATGCAGTCACTTTATATTTGATCTGATACAAATGATTATTCTCCAGTGAACTGCTTAATAGACGCTCATTCATCTGATAGTTACTGACCTTACGATAATATTGCTGAGCATTAGCTATCTTGTCATAGAGTGGAAATATACGATAAGTTGATGCTGCATTTGTTGTTTGATTGTAAACGACTTTTTGATTGACAGTATCAACAACCTGGATTTGAACATCACTGTCTGGTCTTGATAGACCATCAAAGCCTAAAGCAGTAAAATGTAGTAAGCCCTGTCCATTAGATTGTGTAAATGGTCTCATCTGAAGTGTTGTATCATCTAATGATAGATTAGGATTAATTGGTCCATCCTGAACATGACTCACTGTCATATATGGCAAAACTTCCAAATCATTGGAACTGGCATGATTAAAAATAGCCTGTGCTTTGGTATCAGCTGAATCTCCTTCTAAGATCAGTCCATGAGCTGGATTTCCCTGATACCAGTCATCAATCGCATCCGTTATATTAAATGAAATAAACTGAACAGTTCCTGGTTTTCTTGTCACTGTTTTTGTATCCAGTCGAACTGGGCTATATTCCTGATTTCTGTCTTTGTATTTCTGAAAGTAGGACTCATATTTTGTCCATTTTAGATTATTGTAATTATCAAAAAGAGGCATTTTTTCATTTAATCTGCTCATTGATAATGTTGATTTGTTTTTGATTGTCGTTGCTAGACGCAGACTCATACTGGCACTTTCAATGCGTCGATGCTCACCAATATATTTATTTACCAGAGCATTAAAATCCACCTTAATCAGACCAACATTCTCAGGGCTTGGTGTTCCCTCATTGATGGAACCTTGTGGGTCTCTTCCCACCATTGCAAAATGAGCATAATTGGAATTCACTTCTGGAGCATAGGATTTATCTTTATATTTATCTCCTGAACGAACACCATAAAGTTTAATTAAACTATAATCAGGATTCGTTACTGTCTTAACAGAGACCTCCATGCTGTAAGGAGCAGTTGTTAATTGTTTCATTTTTTCTTGCGTTGGCGCTATGACCAGTTCTTTCTCATTCAACTGTAATTCTAAATCATATAAATCAATAACATTTCCATCAGCATCCTTTAAACAGCCTGCTGATATCACCTGCATTGGCTTATCTTCTTGATAGATATAAGCTGCTGTATGATCATCAGTTAATTGAACAGTATAATCCTCTGGCAAGTGAAGACTGTAGCTTTGTGTAAGACTATGCTGCTTATCACTAATAGCACTCTTTATTTTCATTCCTGTATTATAGGCTGTAATACCATAATCCTTCTGATCCTCAGCATTGTGGTAATAGGCGGTATTCTCTTTAATCTCACCCTGTGTCTCTTCTATATGATTAAGACTCAATTCTATATTATCAATAATAATATGACTATCCTGATTTAAGGTTTCAGGTATCTGATAATGATGATCTCCAGATTTATTCTGATAGACTGTATATGAGCTTCTTACTTTTGATTTAACAAAATCATTGTCATATTCCCTCAACTGATTATTCTTCTTATAATAAACGGGTTCATTATAGATAATTGTCTGTTCAATACCATCATAAGAAAGAGTTTTTGAATTCTCTGTCCGTTTTGAGATATCTTCTTTATACCCCTGTTCTTTCAAATCATCTTCAATATTCTCTTTTGCAGTCTCAAAGAATAAGCTTTCTCTTTGATTCGTATCTCCAATAGATACAGTTTCATTCACTTCATTTTGATTATTTGAAGAATTATTCAAAGATACATTTTGACCTGTGACAGTTGCATCATACAAACGTATAAAACCAGATGCATTGACCTGACTCATTCCTAATTGAATACATATAAAAACAATGAATATTTGAAATGAATAGTTCTTTATTCTATGCTTCACGTCTGATCACCTCTATCTGTTTGATATTTTCATGAATAATCTCCATGCTTTTTAAAACCTCATCATACTTTTCCTGATTGAGATTATCCTCTATCTTGATTAACTCATTACCTATCACATAATAGCATTCATTGCTTCCATAAAAATAATGATATTTAAAAATATGATTTTCTAAATTGTGATTTCCAGTTCCACTATACTTAACACTCTGAAATCTTTGGCACTCAAATATCAGGCTTCTTCCCAAATTCCCCAAATAGGTAGCATATCCCTCATGATAAAGTTTATGAGGATTCCCAATAATATAAATAGATAAAAGTTTTTTATACAGTTCATCTTTTTTCTGATCCAGCATATCATAATAGACATAGACATCCTCATATGTATAGAATACCTTTTCAACTGGTACAACTGTTTCATTAGTCTGTCCTATCTCTCTTGCATTTTGCTGAGAATTATCCCTTTCATAATAATCTTTATCTTCCCATTCGTTTTCAAATTCTTCTTTTGCCCAATAGATACTATCAGGATCATGATTCTTATTCCTGTTAATCCATATTATAAAAAAAAGACCCACACAGACAATGAGTATTCCAAATAATGTTTTCTTGTACTTCATAAATATCCCCCACATTCTTCATATTTGCTTACATTCACTTGCATTATCCCTCTGTAGCTCTCTTACAGTCAAAGACTTTTACTTAAACGCCCTTATTTTTCACTTAAACGTAAAAAAAGAGAACTATTTTGATAAAAAATTCTCTTTTACGACTTTTCATAAAACGATATCTCAATACAAATAATATCGCTTTTTTATCTTTATTATAGAAAGTAAAATATAATGAAAATATGGCCGGATTCACCTTAGAATTATCATTAATAAAGCTATTGACTAGTCATTGAATTAACTTACGGTCTATTAAGAACCATGAATTGAAATCATCTTTTTATTTAGAATATCTTTTTTGTAAAATGATAATATATTCTTTCTATATCTTCTTTTGAATATACATCTTTTGATTGAAGATGATATTCTTTGATTGTTTGAATCAACTGTTTTTTCTGTATAACAGAAATATCTTTAAGATATATATCTAATTGACTATGATCTGTAAACGCAAGAATATATCGCATAGGGATAACTGTATTATCAAGTAATAATTCAAAATGATACTGAAAATTTTTGAATTCAGATATAGGAAAAGGAAGGTTTTGAACGATTTTTTCTTTATTCTTATTTTCAGTTATCTTTTTTAGTGTACCTTGATGACATATATAGTGCGCTGATTCATTATGAATTTGAATGACATACAATCCAGTTGTTAGTAATATAAGAATATAAGGTTGAACAATATTTTCATATTTTGTTTTGGTTATTTGATACATGATTCTATGTGAGCCTAATTCCCTTTCAAGCCAATAACTCTGTGACATCCTTTTTAGACTTTTTTTACGAGTTATATACTCAAACAATCCTGAATAAATTTCTGTATAGAAACTCGCTTTAAAAATATAATAATTACGAATAGTTTTTATCACCATCGCAATGCTAAACATGCAAAAGAACCCTATTAAAACCACAAACAAAGTCCGATTGTCATTCATCATAATCCTCCTAGTCTAATTCAGGACCAATATGTTTGTCAAAAATATATTGTTGGCTTGACCCAATAAAACGCATATAAGCTTTAATAAAGTCTTTCATAGCATCTTCAACTGCCATATTTAATTCCATATATTCTATATCTGGTTCATCTGCTAATGTTTTTATGAGAGCTTCTTTGGCATGTTTCATAAGATCAGTACAGACATTAATTTTATTGATACCACATGCAACTGCTTTTTGAATGTTCTCTTCACCAGCACCAGAACCACCATGTAAAACAAGTGGCATATTTAAAGCATGTTTTAATTGTGTTAATCTTTCAAAATCAAGTTGAGGAATCATCCCCTTTGGATAAGCTCCATGGGCAGTTCCTATTGCGACTGCCAGACAATCACACCCTGTTCTTTCAACAAATTCTTTAGCTTGCATAACATGAGTATAATAATCAATATTTTGACCATCAGCATTGGCTGCTAATCCAACATGACCAAGTTCTGCTTCACATGATTTACCAAGACTATGAGCAAGCGTTGAAACCATTGATGTTCTTCTTATATTTTCTTCAAAGTCATAAGATGAAGCATCAATCATCACACTTGAAAAGCCCCATTTGAGAGCCTGAGCAATATCTTCAAAATTTGCTCCATGATCTAAGTTAAAAGCAACTGGTACACTTGCTTGCTTGGCTAACGCTTGAATCATAGGAACCATGATATAACCATAACCATGTGCTTTAAGTTGTCTTGGCGAAATATTAATAATGACAGGTGAAGATTCTTCTTCAGCACTTTCAATAATAGCTTTGGCTTGTTCCATATTCACACAATTGATAGCCATCACAGCATAATGATGTTGATGAGCATGCCAAAGCATGTCTTTCATTGATACATACATATATCTAACCTCCATATTTTAAGAAGGGATGTCCAGCATCCCTCTCTTCTAGTTTGTTTCCACTGGTAATGGCTTTTTCCATAATGCATAGATGACACCTGTAATACAACTTCCTAAGAACCATAATCCTATAAATAATAATGGATGAGATGTCATAGGAATAACGAAGATTCCACCATGAACAGCAGGTGAAGCAAGTGACGTCACCATACATAATCCACCAGTAATACCACCACCAATCATACAAGAAACCACTACTCTTATTGGAGCTTTAATCAAGAAAGGAATAACTGCTTCCTCAATATAAACACAAGATAGCATCATTGCTGATTTGGCGTTTTCTCTATCAACAGCATCAAATTTCTTTTTTCCACCTAAGAATGTTGCAATCGCAATACCTAAAGGGGCTGTCATACCTGAACACATTTTTGCTGAAGTTGGAATAAACAAACCATCAGCATTCAAGCCATTGGTAACCATGGCTGCTGCCTTACTGACTGGTCCACCCATATCTACACACATCATCGCTCCAACAGCTGCTCCAAACACAAATTTGGACCCTGTATTTAAACTTAACAACCAATTTTTCATCGCTTGCATACACCACGCAATTGGATTTCCAACAACGTAATACATCATCAATCCACAAACAAGTGTTGTGACAGTTGGAATGACTAAAATCGGCATAACCCCCTGTAAGTTCTTTGGAATTGATATCTTCTTCATCCATAAAACACAGTATCCTACCATCATTCCACCAACAAGCCCGCCAACAAATCCAGCATTTATTGTATTCGCCAATGTTCCCATAGCGAGACCAGGAGCAATCCCTGGCTTATCAGCCAAAGCATATGCTGTAAAAGCAGCCACAGCTGGCACTGTAAAATTCCATAAACTTGTACCAATTAACATAATAACTTTAGCAAGTGTATCAACCTGATTCATATGACTCGCAATATCATATCCACCCATCATTTTAGCAATGGCTTGTAAAACGCCACCGCCAACGATAACAGGAATCATATAAGATATTCCAGTCATAATTGAATCTTTTAAAATTGCACTCTGACTTTTCTTTTGAGCATTCTTTCTTTTAATTTCAGCCATACTATTCTAACGCCTCCAGTAATTCTTTAACAATTCCATCAGCATCCTTAACTGCTTCCTGAACAGCAACTGTCATTGTGGGAACGTCATCAAAACGTTCGTGATTTTTAATTCTGATATCACTTGCAATAATTGCAGCATCACATTTTGCAAGATCATCACTTGTAATTTCATTTTCTAATCCTTGAGCACCTTGCGTTTCTACCTTCACCTCATGCCCTGCGGCCTTGACTGCTTTTTCTAAATTTGCAGCCGCCATATAAGTATGAGCAATGCCTACTGGACAAGCCGTTACACAAACAATGTACATAATTTTTATTCTCCCTTCATCGCAAATATTTTTTTTATTTCTTCAACAGATGAAGCATTTATGAGTCCGGACCTAAAATCCTCATCCATTAAATTCATAGCAAGTGTCGATAACATTTTTAAATGAACATTATCAGATGAATTGGGTGCAGCCAACATAATAATATAATTGACAGGTAAATCATCAAGTGACCCCCATTCTATTGGTTCATCAAGTTTGACTAAAGTAAAAGCTGCTTCTTTGACACAATCACTTTGGCAATGTGGAATAGCAATTCCGTTCCCAATTCCAGTTGCAAATTCTTTTTCTCTTTCAAATAGACCCTTTCTATATTGTTCCTGATTCGTGACTTTTCCTGCTTGAAACATCAGTTCTCCTATTTTATATATAGCATCTTTTTTATCTTTAGCATTCAGATGAAATTGAATAAGTCGTTCATCAAGCATATCTATCATCAACATGTTGTTCCTCCTTTCATAGAGTTGTTTTTTCTTTACACTCATATCTTATCAATCAACTTTGACTTATACAAATAAACAAATTGCACCAAAATATTTCAATTCTTAGTCAATTTCTAAAATTTGACTGTTATTTT
>ENA-UOJO01004428-UOJO01004428.1-human-gut-metagenome-genome-assembly--contig:-P57-NODE-4428-length-12087-cov-9.025100_pt1 | contig 12087 bp, 10 predicted proteins | sample MGYA00242351_ERZ723898 | MGnify/ENA metagenome assembly ERZ723898 | reverse complement strand
AGCCTCCCCTTCCAGGGGAGGTGGCTCGGCGGAACGCCGAGACGGAGAGGTTGTGGCAAATTTGATACAACCTCTCAGTCTGCTTCGCAGACAGCTCCCCTGAAAGGGGAGCCTTTTCTTCACTCCGCCAGCGCCTGCAGGCAGGGGAGGAGGTCCTGTTCGGCGTAGGCGGTCAGGGTGGGGGAGGCGGTAGGGGACTCGCCGGTGCGGCTGAGCCAGATGGTCTGCCAGCCGCAGGCGGAGGCCCCGGCGATGTCCTGCGAGCACGAATCGCCGACGAAGACGCACGGCCCGCCGCCCGCGGCCGCCTGCGCCAGACGGAAGATCTCCGGCGCGGGCTTCATGACGCCGCAGGCGTCGGAGATGAACACGAGCTTCGCCTCGGCCCAATGCTCCAGACCGAGGCTGCGGAGCTTGCCCTGCTGCGGGCCGACGCTGCCGTTGGTGATGACGCCGACGGCGCGGTACGCCTCCCGGCAGTAGTCCAGCGCGGCGCGGACGGCGGCGGACAGCGTGATCCGCTGCTGCTGCGCGGCATAGATGGCCTGCAGCTGCAGCGCCTGCGCCGCCGTGATGCGGATGCCGACGTCGAGCAGACCGATCTGGTGGCGGTAGATGTGCATGGCGTCCATGCTGATCTTGCCGGTGTGGGCGGCGGTAAAGACCTCGTAGCCGCGGTGCATGACGGCCTGATAGGCCTGCGCGGCTTTGTCTTCATACCGCCCGCCGAAAAACTGGCGGAACGCGGCCAGATATGGGCCGGAACGGTCATACAGGGTATCGTCGAGGTCAAAAAAAACGGTTTTTTCTTTCATGGGCGTTCTCTTTTCGTTTTTTCTTTAGTATAGCGGGCGGCGGGGCGGAGCGTCAAGTGCGGTTTTGGTTGACGCGGCGCGGCGGATGGACTATACTGGAGCGTAACAGCACGGCCCGCGGGCCGGAAGAAACAGGAGCGTCGACAATGGAAAGCTATCAGGAGATCGAACTGCAGGAATGCCCCATCTGCGGGGGCGCGGGACTGATGGAGGAGGAAAACGGCTGGTGCTTTTACGTGGCCTGCCTCGACTGCGGCTCGCACACGGCGGAGATCCGCTATGAGCGCCCGGCCGAGCGGCTGGACGCCGCGCAGCGCGCGGCCCATCTGTGGAACATCGGCAAGGTCCTGACCGATACCCCCAACGACTGAAAAAACGGCACAAAACAGCCCCGGCAGAGCATCCGTTTCCGGATGTCCTGCCGGGGCTGTTTTTCGACTGCCTTTCCGGGGTGCGGGTGGTATAATCCTGCATGAAAAAGAAAGTCTGGAAGAACTGAATCTTGTATCCATATCAACCAAAACCTGTGCCATACCGGAAAAGGCATGGGTGTCCGCAGGGCACAAACGCCGCACAGACCTATTGAAAAAACAGGAGGAACTGAACATGAAACGCAAATTCCGTACACTCATCAGCTGTTTATTGATCGCCAGCCTGTGCATCGGGCTGCTCAGCGCCACCGCCCTCGCCGCCGACCCACCGGCAGGTACAGTGGAAGACCCAACCGTGACCGAGAACGTCACCACCGATACCAAGCAAGATACCCCCGCCCCCGGCCAGACCACGACGACCACGACGACGGAGAAGGAGTGGAAGGGGACGACCACGGAAGACGGAACAACAACGACGGTAGACGGCAAGGAAACGACGAACGACACCACTGTCACCGCCCCGGACGGAGACCTGCTCGACCAGACCGGCACCGTCGCGGGCAGCGAGACCACGACCACCACGCCGGGCGCGGGTGATCCGCCCGAGAAGCCGGGCACAACGGATGTCGCGGACAGCAAGCCGGATGGCAGCGTGGAAGTGACCGTGGAGCCGGGAAAGAATACAAATGACGCCCCGAAAAAAGGAACAACGGGCAACGTCTCCGCCTGGCTCAAGGATGCGGCCGTCCCGGATTGGGCAAAAGACGAGGCGCAGACATCCGAACAGGGCAAGGACGGCACGGTCACCAATATTGAAAAGACGAGTGAGAATACATATACGAAAACCGTCACGAAGCCTGACGGCACCGTGACCGTCGAGACCGTCACGCTGAAAAAGGATGACGAAGGCCATGTGACGGGCTATACCAAGACCACCGAGACCACCGGCTCCGTCACCGACGAGACGGTAAAGCCTGAGGTCCCGGATCAGGCGACCGTCGGCAAGGACGGCGACACCACCTACAGCTTCGAGCTGCCCGAAAAGCCGGAGATCACGACGCCTGTGCAGAGAGACGAAGCCGGCAAGCCCGTCAGCGGCGAAGAGGTGCTGCCGCTGATCGACGACCGCGGCAGCGTGATCGGCTATACCAAGGTCACCTATACCGACGGCAACCCCAGCTACAGCGACCCCGTCCTCGGCGCGTATTACGCCACCACGACGAAGATCGAGACGCTGGAAAACGGCCTGCAGAAGATCACCACCACCAAGACCCGCGTCACCGACACCAAAGTGCTGGAAGAAGCCCTGTCCGTCTCCGATGGGAAATGGTCCCTGAGCGGCTGGATGGGGAATGTGGAGGAAGGAGCGAACAACGGTAATTTGACCTACGATACTCCGCAGCCGGATGAAGCGCAGTTCGATAAAATGAATCAGTGGAAAGATCATCTTGGCAAAGTACATTCCGACGAAGGGAGTGGTCAGCCTGCGTCACAGAAGAATCAGCTGAAGTACTCGGGATATGGACTGCAGAGTACCGTGATGATCGGGTATTGGAAAGGCAATAAGTTTTATCGACCAGACTTTGTGCATCAATTTAAGCTGATCGATTCCGAGGGAAATCCACATTATTCCTATTGCGCGGACCTGAGTACATCGGCAAAGGAGAATGCAGAATACGAACTGGTCAACGTTCTGGACTCCGACTATATAGAATTACCGGAAAACAGAAAGCGCCTGCAGGCAATTGCGGAGAACGGCTACTGGGGAACAGCCAGCGGGAAGGGAAGTCTGGCTGCGGTTAAGGACTTGCTGGACGAAAACAGCCCGTATCGGGATTTGATCGATGATGGTATCGCACTGGCGGTCACGCAGGCCGCGATCTGGACCTACGGGAACCGGAACGGCGAGAAATTGGGAGGTAATGATTTCAATAAAAATGGACATACAGATAGGTTTCTTGAATATTATTATCCACAAAAGAATATAGTTTCTCAGCTGGACGACGCAAAATGGAACGCGGCAAAGGCGCTGTATGATGCGCTGATCCGGCTGAAGCCGTCCGATGCGGGCACTGTCACCGACATCATCACCAAGGAAGATATCAAGAACGCAACCATCCGCGTGAGCGGCAAGACAGAGAACAAATACAAGACGGATCTCTCCTTTACGCTGTCTGTGAACCCGGAACGGATCAATGGAAAAGACGGCGACGATGATGTCGTATTGAACATTTACAATGGGGATACGCTGCTCCGCTCGCATAAGCTGCGGGAAGCAGCGAATGCGTCCGACGACAGCGGTACATTTACGGTCAGTTATGATCAAAAGACCGGCGAGGCAATCTACACTGTCAACGGGCTGGAATTTACAGCCAATACGCAGGTCCGGATGAACCTCTCCGGCAAGCAGAAGCTGAACGGCGGCGCGTATCTGTTCCGCTCGGATGTGGACGGCAAGCAGTCGCAGACGTTCATCGGTCTGGTCACCGGGGACAGTACCCGCGATCTGAACCTGAACGTGACGCTGGGCTTCCACGTGGTGGACCCGATCATTAAACCGGCCGCGAGCGCTTCCAGCCGGGATAAGCATACGGTCACGTGGACGGCGAGCTACCACACCGAGTGGCCGCGCACGCCCGACCAGCCGCCCGAGGAGCCGGAGACTCCCGAAACGCCAGAGACTCCCGAAACCCCGGAAACCCCGGCTGTTCCCGGCTATGACGTGCCGAAGACCGGCGACGCGAGCGGGCTGTACTACGTTCTCGCCATCTTCAGCGCCCTCGGCCTCGCCCTCGTGACCTGCGCGGGCAGAAAGCGCCGCACGGCGTGAGATCCAGGCGGCTCTGCCAACGGCAGAGCCGCTTTTGCGTGCGCCGTGGCCTTCCCCTCATAGGGGAAGTCTTGGGGGGTGCGCGCGTCCAAAGCCTCCCCTCCCAGGGGAGGTGGCTCGGCGAAGACGAGACGGAGAGGCCGCAGCAAATTTGTGACGACCTCTCAGTCTGCTTCGCAGACAGCTCCCCTTCCAGGGGAGCCTTTGGTGCGCTTCCGACAAGAAAGGGCTGGAAGCGGGGGGAGGAATGTGATAGAATGGAAAAAACAAATGAAGAAAAGGGAGGAAACTGCTTATGAAGCGTTGGGTGCGGATCGTGCTGATCGTGGTGCTGGCGGCGGGGCTGGTCGTCGGGCTGTTCGGCATGCTCCGGCGGCAGACGGAGGACCGGAAGGGCGCGGAGAGCTACGCCGAGGCCGCGGCCATCGCCGGGGCAGAGCTGCCCGCGGCCGAGCCTGCCGCGCAGACGCACGCGGAAGAGCAGGAGACGCAGGACCCGTATCTGCAGATGTTCGCGCGGATGGACGTGGAGGCCCTGCGGCAGGTCAACCCGGAGGTGCTCGGCTGGCTGTGGCTGCCGAACACGCAGATCTCCTACCCCCTCATGCAGGGGACCGACAACGAATACTACCTCCACAACACCTGGAAAAACGAGCCGAACGAACTGGGCGCGATCTTCCTGGATCACCGCTCCGCGCCGGATTTTTCGGATTTCAACACGCTGATCTACGGCCACCGGATGCAGAGCGACGCCATGTTCGCCACGCTCCGCTTCTACGCCGAGCAGGCGCATTGGGAGTCCGCGCCGCTGGTCTACGTGCGCGCGGGCGATACGGTCTACACCTTCACGATCTTCGCCGCCTATGAGGCACCGGTCACGCAGCCGCTCTATCTGCCCGCGCTGACCGACGCGGCGCAGATCGACGCCGTTCTGCAGTACGCGCAGGAAGCTTCCGTGCTCGATACCGGGCTTGCCCCGGGCGCGGAGGATCACATCCTCACCCTCGTCACCTGCACCGGCCACGGCCACGCCTCGCGCTGGATCGTGCAGGCGGTGCGCACGGCCGTCACGCCGCTGGACGCATGACGGGTGTGACGATCTATGCCGCGCCGCTGCCCGAGGGGCCGGAGGCCTCGCACCGGCTGCTGCGCCGGGCCGCGGCCCTGGCCGCGCCGCAGCTGACGGACTGCACACTCGCCCGGCAGGCGCAGGGAAAGCCCTGGTTCCCCGCCGCGCCGGAGCTGCACTTCAGCATCTCGCACAGCGGCGGGCGCTGGGTCTGCGCGTTCGCGGACGCGCCGGTCGGGCTCGACCTGCAGGCGCACCGGCCCTGCCGGGCGCTGGCGCTCGCGCGGCGGTTTTTCGCGCCGGAGGAGGCCGAATGGCTGCGCTCGCGCGGCGAAGCGGCGTTTTTTGAGCTCTGGTGCGCGAAGGAGAGCTGGCTCAAATACACCGGCCGCGGCCTTTCCGCCCTGCCGGAGGCGATCGTCCTTGCGCCGGACGGCCAGTTTCCCGCCCGCCCGGACGCGCGGCTGCAGCTGCTGCCGGTCTTCGACGGGTATTCGCTGTGCGTGTGTACGAAGGATGCCGCGCGGGTCGCGTTGCGAGAACTGTAAGGCAACACCGCACAATTGCGTCTTCGCGCTTCGGCGGATCTTTTCCGCCAATCCTGCGGTTTGAAACGTTTGAAATACATACAGTATTCCTTCACGTTTCAAACCTTGGCTTGACGAAAAATCTCTCGCCGAATCTGCTTGCCGAATTGCGCGGTGCTGCCATAAAAGCCTTCCTTGCGGAAGGCTTTTCCTCTGCATGAAAATCGAACAAATATTCGAAAAATTCTTGACCGGAGACCGCTGCCGGTGGTATGATAGCCGCAGAAAGGGGGCGGCGCGGATGCCGGACAGGACCTATCTTGCCATCGATCTCAAATCCTTCTATGCGTCGGTGGAATGCGCGGCGCGGGGGCTTGACCCGCTGAAGACGAATCTCGTCGTGGCCGATGAGGAGCGGACGGAGAAGACGATCTGCCTGGCGGTCTCGCCGCCGCTGAAGGCGTATGGGATCGGGGGCCGGGCGCGGCTGTTTGAGGTGAACGAGCGCGTGCGGCAGGTGAACGCCGAGCGGCGGCAGCGCGCACCCGGCCGGACGCTGACCGGCAGCAGCTGCGACGCCGACGCGCTCGCGGCGCAGCCGGAGCTGGCGCTGGACTTCATCATCGCCCGGCCGCGGATGGCGCTGTATATGCAGGTCTCCACGCAGATCTACCGGATCTACCTCAAATATATCGCGCCGGAGGACATCCATGTCTACTCCATCGACGAGGTCTTCATCGACGTGACGCCCTACCGCAGTCTCTACGGCCGGGACGTGCAGGCGCTGGCCCGGACGATGATCCTCGACGTGCTCCGCACGACCGGCATCACCGCGACCGCCGGGATCGGGACGAACCTGTATCTGGCCAAGATCGCCATGGACATCGGCGCCAAGCATGCCCCGCCGGATGAAAACGGCGTGCGCATCGCCGCGCTCGACGAGCGCAGCTACCGGCAGACGCTCTGGAGCCACCGGCCGCTGACCGATTTCTGGCGCGTCGGCCGCGGATACGCCCGGAAGCTCGAGGCGAAGGGCCTCTATACGATGGGTGATATCGCCCGCTGCTCGCTCGGCGGGCCGGACGAATTTTATAACGAAGATCTGCTCTACCGGATGTTCGGCGTGCAGGCGGAGCTGCTGATCGACCACGCGTGGGGCTGGGAGCCGTGCACGATCGCCGATATCAAGGCCTACCGCCCGCAGTCGCACAGCCTCAGCTCCGGGCAGGTGCTGCAGGAGCCGTATGTCTTTGACAAGGCCCGGCTCGTGCTGCTGGAGATGGCCGACGCGCTGGCGCTGGATCTGGTGGGAAAGGGGCTCGTGACCGACCAGCTCGTGCTGAGCGTCGGCTACGACCGCGAGAGCCTGACCCGGCCGGAGCTGCGCGGGGCCTATCACGGCCCGGTCACGACCGACCCGTACGGGCGGCCGGTCCCGAAAGCCGCGCACGGCTCGCAGCGGCTGGGCGCGCACACCGCCTCGACCCGGCGGCTGCTGCGCGCGGCGGGCGAGCTGTTTGACCGCATCGTGGACCGGCGGCTGCTCGTGCGCCGGATGTATCTCGTCGCGGAGCACGTCCTGCCGGAGCAGGACGCGCAGCCGGCGGAAGAATTCTGCCAGCTGAGCCTCTTTTCCGATGACCCGGAAACGCAGCCCGCGCAGCCGCCGGAGGAGGCCGCCCGCGAGCGCAGCATGCAGCAGACGCTGCTCGCCATCCGTGAAAAATACGGCAAAGACGCCGTCCTGAAAGCCATGAGCCTCCAGGACGGCGCCACCGCCCGCACCCGCTTCCACCAGATCGGCGGGCACCGGGCATGAAAAAGGGGACAGGCCTACGCCTGTCCCTTTAGGATTTCCAGGGCCTGTTTGGTGTCGCAGTCGGAGAGCTCGGGCTCGGCGGCTTCGACGAGGCGGAGGGCGTCTTCGTGCCGGCGGATGACGGAGGAGCCGCCGCGGTCGCCCTCGAGCGCGCACAGCTCCGGGAAAAACCGCGCCGGGAACAGGCAGGGGTTGCCGCGATGGCCGTTGTGGGCCGCGCCGACGATGCAGCCCGGGTGCTGCCGCCAGTCCTGCACGATGCGCAGGACCGTCTCCTGCCGCAGAAGCGGCTGGTCGGCGACCATGTAGAGGATCCCGGCGCAGTCCGCCATGGCCTCGGTGCCGAGGCGGATGGTCCGGCTGATGCCGTCGTCCGGGCGGTCATTCCGGATGGCATGAAACCCGGCCTGCTCCGCCTCCTGCAAAAGCGCCGGATACTGGGAAACGACGGTGACGCGGGCAAACGTGTCCGCGGGGATCGCAGCCAGCGCGAGCGAAAACAGGCTCTTGCCGGCAAAGCTCGCCGTCAGCTTGTTTTCCCCGAAGCGGGACGCATTTCCTGCCGCCATGATGAGGCAGCCGATGGGAGCAGCGGTAAATTCAGACATAGCCAGACTCCTTGTGATTTTCTACAAATCAGTATAGGGATTTTTGCCGTTTTCCGCAAGAAGTATGCAAAATTTTCGACATTCACGAAAAAAGCCGTTATTCATGAAGTAAGATAATGAATCCACTTTCTCTTCGAAAAACTGTATGCTACAATATGAGCAATAACATCGGAAAACTGGCAGGATCCGGGGCCAAAGCCCGGGTTTTGCCGATCACCCGGCAAAATGGAGGTACCCGAATGAACATCGTAGGCAGAAGTGAGGTCCGCGTCGACGCCTTCGACAAGGCGACCGGCCGGACAAAATACTATGATGATCTGGCCCCGAAGGATGCGCTGCTCGTCCGGATCAAGCACTCGACCATCGCGCACGGCTTCGTCAAGTCGGTCGACATCAGCAAGGCGGAGAAGATCCCCGGCGTCGTGAAGATCCTGACCTGCTTCGACGTGCCCGACATCCCGTTCCCGACCGCCGGTCACCCGTGGTCGATGGATCCATCGCACCAAGACATCGCCGACCGGCACCTGCTCAACCGGCACGTGCGCTACTACGGCGACGACGTCTGCGCCGTCATCGCGGAGGACGAGGTCGCGGCCATGCAGGCCGTGCGCGCCATCGAGGTCGAATACGAGGAGCTGCCGTTCGTGCTCGACGTGCAGAAGGCCATGGAGCCCGGCGCGCCCCAGCTGCACGAGAAGTTCCCCAACAACATCCTCAAGCACACGACCGCCGCCGCAGGCAACTACGCGGAAGCCATCAAGGAGCCCGGCCTTATTAAGGTCGAGGGCTGGTACGAGACGCCGACGGTCCAGCACTGCCACATCGAGAACCACGGCTGCTTCTGCTACGAGGAAAACGGCCGTCTGGTCGTGACCAGCTCCACGCAGATCCCGCACATCATCCGCCGCGTCGTCGGTCAGGCCATCGGCCGCCCGTGGGGCGATATCCGCGTCATCAAGCCGTATATCGGCGGCGGCTTCGGCAACAAGCAGGACGCGCTGTATGAGCCGCTGTGCGCCTGGTGCTGCACGCAGGTGGGCGGCCGCTGTGTCAAGCTCGACTGCTCGCGCGAGGAGACCTTCGTCTCCAACCGTGTCCGCCACGCCATCCGCACGCATATCATCTCGTGGCTGCGCAAAGACGGCACCATCGCCGCCAAGAAGGTCGAATGCTTCTCCAACCAGGGCTCCTACGCCTCTCACGGCCACTCGATCGTGGCAAAGGCGCTGGGCTCGTTCAACCAGCATTATCCCTGCCCCAACTTTGAGGGGGACGCCTATACCGTCTTCACCAACCGGCCCGCGGCCGGCGCCATGCGCGGCTACGGCATGCCACAGGCCTCGTTCGCCGACGAGAGCCACGCGGAGGAATGCGCAAAGGCCGTCGGCATGACGCCGCTGGCCTACCGCTGGCAGAACCTCATGAAGCCCGGCTACGTCGACGGCTTCTCCAAGAACGAGCTCTATACCGACTCCTACCGCCAGTGTATGGAGAAGGGCATGCAGGCCATCGGCTATGAGGAAAAGGTCAAGGCCTACGCCGATCAGACCGGCCCCATCCGCCGCGGCATCGGCCTTGCGACCTTCTGGTACAATACCGCCGTCTTCCCCATCTCGCTCGAGACCTCGTCCTGCCGTCTGCAGCTGAACCTCGACGGCACGGTCAACCTGCAGGTCGGCGAGACCGAGATCGGCCAGGGCGCGGATACCGCCTACGCGCAGATGTGCGCCGAGATCCTCGGCCTGTCCGACTATAAGAAGGTCCACGTCATCTCCTGTCAGGATACCGACATCACCCCGACGGGCCTCGGCGCCTACGCCTCCCGCCAGACCTTCACCGCAGGCTTCTCCATCCGGCAGACCTCGGAGATGCTTAAAAAGAAGATCCTCGACTACGCCTGTGAGCTCACCCGTCAGGCGACCTACAACATGGACATCATCGACTCCAACATCGTCCGCACGACCGACGGCCGCGTGCTCATGAGCCTGTCCGAGCTGTCCATGACCGCGCAGTATAACCCCGTCCATTCCGAGCATCTGACCGCGGAATCGACGTATACCATCCGCAACAACGCCTATTCCTTCGGCTGCACGTTCGCCGAGGTCGAGGTCGATATCCCGATGTGCAAGGTCAAGCTCCTGAACATCGTGAACGTCCATGACTGCGGCAAGCTCATCAACCCCGCGCTGGCCGAGGCGCAGGTCCACGGCGGCATGTCGATGGGCATCGGCTACGGCCTGTCCGAGCAGCTGCTGTTCGATGAGAAGACCGGCCGGCCGCTCAACAATAACCTGCTTGACTACAAACTTTCGACCTTTATGGATCATCCGAACCTCGAAGCCGAGTTTGTGGAAAACTATGAGCCGACCTCTGCGTTCGGCACCAAGGCGCTGGGCGAGCCGCCCGCCTGCTCCCCGGCCCCTGCCATCCGCAACGCCATTTATCATGCGACCGGCGTCGCCATCAATCAGGCGCCGATCACACCGCACGTCCTCTTCGCCAAATTCACCGAAGCGGGCTTGATTCAGGACTGAGGGAGGGAACAGACTATGTATGATATGAAAGCGCTCTATGAAGCGTACAGCGTAGAAGAAGCAGTCAAGCTTCGTCTGGAGCATCCCGAAGCGCAGATCATCGCAGGCGGCACGGACGTGCTCGTTCAGATGCGCGAAGGCCGCCGCGCGGGCAAGGAGCTGATCTCCATCCAGAAGATCGACTCCATGCGCGGCATCAGCATGGATGAAGACGAGAACATCCGCATCGGCTCGCTTACAACCTTCTCCCATATTACGCGCAACCCCATCATCACCGAAAAGATCAACGTGCTGGGCGAAGCCGTCGACATGGTCGGCGGCCCGCAGATCCGCAACGCCGGTACCATCGGCGGCAACACCTGCAACGGCGTGACCTCCGCCGATTCCGCCTCCACGCTCCACGCGTGGGAAGCGATCATCGAGCTTACGGGCGTGAACGGCAAACGCTATCTGCCCATCAAGGACTTCTATATCAAGGCCGGTACGGTCGATATCAATGTTGCCGAGGGCGAAATCCAGACCGCCGTGCTCATCCCGAAGGCCTCCTGGGAAAACACCAAGGGCTTCTACATCAAATACGGCATGCGCAACGCCATGGAGATCGCCACGACCGGCTGCTCCGTCAATGTCCGCCTGTCGGAGGATCAGAAGACCTTTGACCGCGTCCGCATCGCCTATGGCGTCGCGGGCCCGGTGCCCATGCGCGCGCCGAGCGCCGAGGCCGTCGTAAACGGTCAGCCGGTCACGATGGAAAACGTCGAGGCCTTCTCCCGGGCCGTGCTCGAGGACATCAACCCGCGTGACTCCTGGCGTGCCAGCAAGGCGTTCCGGAAGCATATCGCGGTGGAGATGGCCAAGCGGGCCCTCATCGAATCTGTCAAACGCTGCGGAGGTGAGATCTGATGGCACAGTACGCGCTGGTCAAATGCAATATCAACGGCAAGGACGTGGAAAAGATCGTTGACGTCCGCGCAAGTCTGACGGACATGCTCCGCAATGACTTCCGGCTCACGTCCGTCAAAAAGGGCTGCGAGGTCGGCGAGTGCGGCGCATGCACCGCGCTCATCGACGGCGAAGCCATCAACACCTGCCTGTATCTCGCCGTCTGGGCCGAGGGCAAGCACATCATCACGCTCGAGGGTCTCATGAACCCCGACGGCACGATCTCCGATGTCCAGCAGGCGTTCATGGACGAAACAGCCATTCAGTGCGGCTTCTGCACGCCCGGCTTCATCCTGACCGCCACAGAGATCGTGAATTCCGGCAAGGAATACACCGACGACGAGCTCCGGAAGCTCCTCTCCGGCCACCTGTGCCGCTGCACGGGCTACCAGAACATCTTCCGCGCCGTCAAAAAAACCATGCTCCGCCGCCTCGGCAAAACCGAAGAAGCGGAAAACGTCCGCTGAAACAACACCCCCGGCGCACCGCGCCGGGGGTCATTTTTTTCGCCGCGCGGCCCAAAGGCTCCCCTTCCAGGGGCCGATTCCCCCTATCAGGGGGAAATGTCCCGA
>ENA-UOJO01004421-UOJO01004421.1-human-gut-metagenome-genome-assembly--contig:-P57-NODE-4421-length-12102-cov-5.703163_pt1 | contig 12102 bp, 12 predicted proteins | sample MGYA00242351_ERZ723898 | MGnify/ENA metagenome assembly ERZ723898 | reverse complement strand
TGTCAAAAGTAAATATTTCCATGTGCCCATCAACGCACAATACCTTTGCAACATCATCCTCTATATACAAAGTACTATAAAAAGAACATTTCCACCCTCTACCTAATGGTCCTATATATTTACTAATAGATTCATATTTTCTTTCTATTTTAAATTCAGAATAAATATCTGGCAAAATAATATCTACTGCTGGTATATATAAACTTCCAGTAGCTAAGTTTACAGGATCTATTCCATGACATTCATTCTTTGGATCTGTTGTGCTTTCCGTTTCTACTTTCTTCTTTTCAGGTGTTGAACCCTTTCCTTCAGCAGCTTTACCAGCTCCTCTCATAATACCACCAACGCCAACTGCACCAGAAATATTTTGCATATAATAATCTAATCCACCATTTATTTTGCCATCATCAAGAAAATCATTTAATAATGCAAAACTTCCGCCAATAGCACCATCTACAAGCGCCTCCTTACCAGCAATACCCAATGCCTCAAATGACGCTCCGCCTAATACCCAACTAGCAGCTATACCATTAATTATTGTTGTTCCATATTTTAACACTTTATAGAGAGTTTCATTCCCTCCACAAATGCTGTCCCGTACAAAGTTATATGACTTGGAGTAATCACCAGCTTGTACCTTACTGTAATCATCCATTCCTTCATAAACTTGTGATGATCCTATTAAGGTTCCAGCAAGACCACTTATAACTGCCACACCAACTCCCAATGCTAATCCACCTGTCAAAACAGTAGCCCCTGCCAATGCCACACATCCTGCAACAACTGCTGCTATACCAATTGCTGCAGTAAAAAATCCATCTTTTGTCTTACTCTTTGCTTCTTCTATTTTTTGCTTTTCATATTCTAAAGCACCATTATTAATAGCTTCTTTTTGCTTGGAAACATCTGCTTCTTCCCATTTAGATATTTCCTCTAGCTTTTCTACTGGTGATTTTACTGTTCCAATATAATCAATCTTTGATGATGAAATGCTCATATCATCATCTGCAATAATGCTATTATTGCCTTGAGCTACTTGTATTTTTTCTTTTGCTATTATTTGAATATTTTGTGGTTTTATGGCTTCTTCTCCATCACAACCTTCTCTCATTCCTAGTTCAATATTTTCTTCTGCTGTTATTTCTATATTTTTGCCTGTTATTGAAATATCACCTGATTGATTTAAATTCATATTTACAGTTCCACTATCATCTGCTGAAAAATCCATATCTGTAGGTGAAAGTTTCATTTCACTACCAGCTGTATGTGAAAATGATTTTATATCAGCATCTTGAGTTTTGCTTGCATATTTCCCAGATGATTCTGTATTTCTAACTGCATGAATTGCAATAGCATCACTTTCGTAGTTAGTTGGAAAATATATATGAACCTTACTTTCTTTTTCAGGCATACAATACCATGCACTACTTTCTATTGCATAAGTAAAATATCTTTCATTAGAACAACTTTTATATACAGGATCAATTTCAAAGTGTACAGCCATAATATTTCCCTTAACATCTTTTACTGTTGCAGGAATACTCATTCCAAATATTTTGTCATTGGTTGTATAAGGAGTTCGAATTCCCTTAATACGTCCAATTGTATATACTGTTCTAAGTAATTCTTTATATACTTCAATTTCTACTTTACAAATTATACATTTAACATTGTTAAATATAATTTGCTCACCTAATTTAAATTCTTTATCAGATACAACCTTCCATTTTGTATATTCTAATAGATCGTTCTCTTCTAAATATAATGCTTCATTTTTATTAAAATGCGTTATGTCCTTTACTATTTCATAACTATCACAATTTAGCACATTGCCATTTTTTATTTCTGGTAACCCAAAATAAATTCTTCCATAATCTTCAGTACAATCACTTAAAAGAACACTATTAAAATGAGTAGCAATTCTTTTTAGAAATTGCCAATCTGTTTCTTCATACTGAAGAATAAAATCTTCAATTTTTTTACCATCAGAAATATTATCAATAAATAATTTTTTACTATATGATGATAAAGTCTCAGAAATAACATCTTTATATGACAAATCTAAATCACAAAAAGTTCTGCTATTTTTCTTAATATCAAATACTTTTGTATAGGAAACACATGATATTTCCATACTATGATATCCATTTTCATAAATCATATGAATATTGCTTGTTTTACCCACAAATATTTTATTATTATGTGAATTAAATATTATAATTTTATCATCAATGTAATTTCTATTAATATATTCTGTAATTCTTCCCTCATTAATTAAAACTTTTATATACAAATTTCCATGCTCATTAATTGATTGGACAATTTTTACATCTAAAATTTCAATAACATCATAAGGTAATTCTACCTTAAATCCCTTAAAAGTTAACATTTTTTACCCCCTTCTTTAATGAATTTATTATTCCTTTGGCTCCTGTCCACTTGTATAAAAAGTTATTTCTCCACCATATATACATGTTAAATTGCATCTTCCAAGAAGTGATTTTGTTCCATCTACTGTAACAGTTTCTTCACCATCTAACCATTCTAGTGCAGAATAATATAAGCAATCTCCAGCACACTGTTTAAGTAATTCTTCATCAATATTATCCTTGTCAATTTCTTTAGGCTTTGCAAACAAATCCATAAATCTATCAAAAAAACCTTTGCTTCTGTCCTGTGCTTCTTTTAAGACTGCAACTGCAGCATCTTTTACACTTGGATTTAATGGACTTTGACATACCTTAAAACTTACTACATTTGTATTTAAAACATTATCTTTAGTATTTAATTGGGCAATATTTTTAATATACTGTCCATGACTTATAGGAATAGTCAAAAAGCTTCTATTAGGTGAACAGCTACATTGAATCATTGCGCCATTTACTATATATGTACTCTTTAACTCTTCTAATCTCTTTTTTTCAGCTTCCTCTGCTTTCTTTTGATCTTCCTTTTGCTTTTCAGCATCAGCTTCCTCTTCAGCCTCCTTTATGTTTTGTTCTATTCTCTTTCCTATATCTAGCCCCATTTTAGTTATTTGTCCGGAAGGACTTGCTAGTGCTAAGGCACCTCCTAAAGGATCTTCCTTAAAATCATCTACTACATCAGTAACATTATTCTTAAGAGATGCTCCAAACCATCCAAGTGCATTATGGCAATCTGCCTTATCACTTTCGTGTTCTATAGATACATTCTCATATTCCTTTTCCACCTCATTTGGATTCAACTTATAGCTTTGACTTTCACCTTGACTTATGCTTAATTTTTCTTTGCTCATAATATTTTATTTCACCTCTACCTCTTGTATTTCTATTCCTATATTCAATCCTCTTTTAAGCATACTTTCTAATACATCAATAGAAATAATAAGATAATAATCTATACCAGCTTTTATTTGAAAAATATTGTAATCTCCTACTTTTTTTCTATCTAAAACTATCTTATGAACCCAACCATTTTTTAAGTATGTAGTATCCTTATGTAAAACATCTAAAATGTCTGTTATTAATAATCTATATACTTTTTGAGTTCTTAATTCTAAATTAGTAAACACGGCAGTTTTAAATATTATTGTATTTTCAAACATCTTAAATACCTTATGTAATTCATCAGAAATAAGATATGTTGGAGCTTGCAAAAATACAGGATACACACTATCCTTATTTCCTTCAACTAAAATATTTGTTAAATCCTTAAACTTATCTTCTTCTTCCTTTAGTATTACTTTTCTGTGAAAATTATCAAACCCCTTAATATTTATTACATTAGGTAAATTTCTATCTTGTTTTAATATAAAATATCTCATACTAAGCCTCCGAAATATATATAGTTTGAAGTTGTTCAGGAGTAAGATGTAGATAAGGTACTGATTTGCTACTAAATATGGCATCACTAACATCTGCATTTTCAAATGAAACATTTTCTATTGTTGCGTTAACAAATATAGACTTTGATAAATTACATTTGTTAAAATTAACGTTATTTAAATATGAATTTGAAAAATCACTTCCAAATAAATTACTCTTTTCAAAACTACACTTACTTAAATTTGCTTTACAAAAAGAAGTTCCTGCTAAAATAGTATCTATAAATGAAGTTTCATTCATATTGCAATTTTCAAATTGTGCAGATATCATTTTACACAATACAAACTCAACTTTTTCTAATGAACTTTCTTTAAAGTTAACAAAAAGCATATTTCTATCATTTATTTTGCAATTATTTATTATCGATTCTCTCCATACTGAGTATACATAGGGCTTCTTATGCTCATCCTGTTTTCCTAATTGCAAAAAATCTTTAGTATCCTTTTTTATGTGGTCCATAGCAAAAATTATCTCACTTTTTCCTTGATATTCACCCCATCGTACCTTGTAAAATTCATTTATACATTGTACTTTAATCCATTCATTATCATCTAGATTCCAAAGCCACTTGCGTACATCACTTGACATATTATTAAAAAATTCTATTGCAACAGTAAACAATATATTCTGAACATCATACTTGTTTATTTTGCCAATATACACTTTCATTTCAGTTTCCAATTTTTTTCTAAGCTCTATTAATGGCTTAAAAAGAAATTTAAAATCTACATAATCATAAACAGGATTTTCATCTAAATACCAATAAGAGTTATATCCATGTAATGTAATTTTAAAACTTTCATTTAATATATCTGTTCTTAAAATTTCAAATTGAAACATTGCTATTTTATTTTTTGTAAAATTAAAATGTAACATTCCTTTATCTATTATGCTTTTTATGGCTTGAAATATCATATCATGTATTTTGGTTTTATTATTATTGTAAGTATCAATTAACAACATATTATACTTAGTAATATATTTTTCAGTCATTTTACTTTTAAAATCTATTAATGCATCTTCTCTATTCACTATATTCCCTCTTTACAATTCTTTTAATTATTCTTAACCTGAGTACCTAGTTCATTTACATTACCTTGTTCATCAAATTGCAATCCACCATTTTTTTCGCAGACTAAGTTGATAGACTTTTGAGATGTTATTGAAAAATCTTTTTTTGCTTCAAATTTTATGCTTTCTTCAGCAGTAATGTCTATATTATTTTTACTAATAATACTTACATTTCCATCAGCAGTCATCTTAGCATCAGCTTGCCCACTATCACATGATATAAATAAGCCTTCTGGAGTCAATTGTACCTGTTTATCGTATTTTGTTTTTAGATACTTATTGTCTGGATTTCCCATCATATCCTCTTCACCTTCAGCAGCTTCACTATAAGTACTTACTGCACTTATTGCAAAACATTGATCTTCGTCTTTAGTTGGAAAATAAACTCTTATGTTATCACCAATTTCAGGCATACAATACCATCCACTGCCATCACTTGAAGCAGACATTGTTGAAAATTTGAACCAATAAGCACTTGAAATATCTTGATTATGGTCTATATTTAAGTGTGCCTTAACAAGTTCTCCTTGCACACCAATTATTTTACCTTTAATTGAGGAACCTATAATTTTACTATTAAATAATTTTTTTTGCCTTAGCCCATTGCCTCTTCTTAATTCATATTCATTAACTAACATATCCTTACTAAACTTATAAGTGCATTTTTGAATATATAATTTTTGATTATTTATACGGATATTTTCTCCTAAGCTTAATGCTTGATAATTTTGAATTTTGTATGTAAGATAATCCATTTCAATTGCATCAGCTATTTGATTTTTAATCATATATTCGTATTCATCAACATCCTTGTATACTTCATAAAATTCATTTGTAAATTCTATAGTTTTTGTTCTTTCAAATAACCCCATGTCAAAAGAAATTCCAATATCATTCATATTAGAAAATAACCCTTGATTATATTTTGAAGCAATTCTTCTTAAAAATTCCCAATCCGTTTCTTCATATTGAATTAATAATTCACCAATAGGTTCATTGGGAATATTTATATTAAATCTAGATTTGTGATAATTTGACATGATTGATTTCACTATATCGTATGTAGTCATACTTATATTTTGAAATGATCTTGAACGTACTTCAGTGTCCAATAAATATGTCATACTTTTAGCTTCCACTGTTACAAAATATACATTGGATTCTACATTAACTTCAATATTGGTTACTATACCACAAAATAGTCTTTCTTCTTTTTCCCTGATGTATGATATTTCTATTGTTTTGCTATTTGTAGTTTGAAAAATGCTTTGTATTTCATCATTATTTTTTAGCATCCCTGTAAGATTTAATTCTGCATGATTATTTATTGAATTTTTAATTTCAAATGTTAGAACTGTTTCAAAATTATATCCCTTTACTCTTAATTTTTCATAATTAATAGCATCCATTTAATCACAACCTTTTACAATTTCACTTTAACTAAGTTAACTGAGGCCTTGATTATAGAACCCCATGTATCATAATCTCTTTTAAAACAATTGTATGTACCAATTAGTGATTTTAAATTTTTCACTTTATAAAATATTAAATTAAATATTATTCCTCTAGCAGTAGGAATTTCATAAGTTCCATAAAATAAAGTTTCATTATTATTTACAATTTTACCTTCTTCTATCCACTTAAGAGAAAAGCCCATATTTTTCATGTTTTTTTCAAAAACAATCTTAAATTCAGGGAATTCAACCTTTTTTGAGTTTTTTTCAATGTAAGATACATTTAAGCTTATTCCATTTTCATTTACAAGAGATACAACTTCTTTTGTATTTTTAGCTTCTTCAAAATATGCTAAAGGGATTGGCATTTCAATCTTACCATCTAAGTAAACTTTATTTTCGAAAATAAAATTTGTTTCATTTATAGTAGCTCTTCCTGCTTTTATTTGCTTTATTAATTCATCTATATGTTTTTTGTTATCATCTTTATTAGAATTATCACTTTCCATAGCCTTTTTCTGCTCATTAATCATTCTTTTTTGCATTTTAATCTTTGCAATATTTTCATCTATTTCACTCATGTTTATATCTCCTTTTTTATGCCTGGCCATTATTATTTGTATTTTTACCAGTTACTTTAATATTATTTCCGCCTGTCATAATAATATTGCCCCCTGTTTCATCAAGGATGTCAATATTATTTTGTGCCTTTATTGAAAGTTCTTTATTAGCAGTAACAGTTAAATTATTGCTACAAGCTATAGAAATATTTTTTTGTCCTTTAATTTCAACTGTTCCATCTTTATTTAGCTTAATAAATGCTTGATTGCCATCTGCCTCCATAAAAACTCCATCTGGAGTAAACTTTATTTCTTTATTTGCATCAGTTTTTAATGATTTATTATCCGGAGTAGACATTCTTTCATTTGAACTACCTTCTTCATAAATACTTTCATCTGGGGCGTAACCATCTATAGCATTTACTACAAATGCATCCTGTTCATCTTTAGTAGGTAAATTCAACCTAATTCTCTCACCCTCTTCAGGCATACAATACCATCCTCCACCATCTGGCGATGCAGCAGGCGTAGCATATGGAAACCAATATGCTTCTTCTGTTTTTATATAATTACTTATTTCAAGATTTACTTTAACCTTATCTCTTTTCACTTCTAAGATATTTCCATATATTGAAACTCCTATTAAATTCATATTATATAGTTTTTTAGATTTCAATCCATCTTTTAATCGTAGATAATAAACATTTTCAATCTTTTCATCTTTCATAATGTATTCAGCTTTTTTAACATATAAATTCTGATTATTTATTGGCAAATTTTCACCTACATTCAAAATATTTTCATCCCAAACCTTATACGTTATATAACTATTTTCTGAAATATTTGAATTGTAATTTTTAATCATATCATCATATTCATAAACATCTTTAGATATATAATAATTACTCAATGAAAATTTTGCCTTGCTTTTTATATCTGGAATTCCAAAATAAATATAACTATTCTCATCTCGTACATCACATATTATTACATCACTATATTTTGAAAGTATCCTCTTTAAAAATTCGTAATCTGTTTCGTTATACTGCAATATAAAATTTCCTATAGCTTCATTGGGAATATTTATTTCGTAGTTTGTATTAGGATATGACTCCATAACAGAATCAATTAATTCATGTGTTGTCATATTTACATTTTGAAAATCTCTATAATTCTTGTATATATCCATAGTATAAGAATAGCTTTTAGCTTCAATATAAACATAATAAAATTCATTTTGACAAATTGTTTTAATATTTGTAACATTACCATTAAATAAATATTCAAAGGATTCATCTTTCTGACAATATATACTAATAGGACTAAGCTCCTCAGTGGAATAAACATATTCATCTTTAATTTCTTGGTCAATTATTCCCTCAATATGTACTGTTCCATGATTATTTATTTCATTAACTATTTTCATACTTTTAATGCATAAAAAATTATACGGATAAGATCTTAAATTTTCATAGGCAATAATTCCTTCTACTTCACCTTTTTTATCAAGGTCTTTTAAATTATTTTTAATTGTATTAGATCTTCTATCCTTAATAATTGTTTGCTTAATACTATTATCTATAAACTTGTCTTTCACAAATATGTCACTATATAAACTATCAGCTACATATTTTTCTTGTGTTTTTTTTATAAAAATCTCATTCTTAAATTCATTACTCATTTTATGCACTCCACTTTACCTATAATATACAATTTTATTATTTTATTCCCATATTGTAAAGAAAAACAGAACCATTAATATAAATAGTAATTAAAAAATTTCAGGTTTTTCAAACTTAATATGGATATTGTTACTCACACACAATTCCTTGAATAATTCAGTCACAACATAATATGAGGTATAATTTATATCTTCTGCAATAAAAAATGGAATATTTACATCTTTTCTGTATCTTGCAAACTTAATAATCTTTTGACCATCAATTAGTTTTCTATAGATTGATGCATCTTCATCAATTACTGAAATTCTTCTTTTTATACGTGCAGCATACCATTCTATACTTTTATTTTCACATATTAGCTTACACGGAATAAATTGGAGATCTTGTTCTAATTGTCCTCCCAATACTCTAACAAATTTCTCCGAAAAAAGTAATGCCGTTGGACATCTTATAAAATCTGTATTGTTGATGTTATTTAACGTATATCCTTTTCCAGCCACAAACCTTAAATCTCTCTTTAGAATTTTTTCTTCATCACCTTTATTTAATTTAAAAAAATCATATATATCTTTATCATCCTTGTAAAAACCAGCCATACTATCTGGATGATTTATCATTGTATCTATCCTATATAATTTTAATGACATTTTACAATACCTCCTTTTAAACTACTCTTGGTATCTCTTTGCAGATTCCTGCTTATATATTACTTCATACTAGGTATGTTAAAATTATATTGTTCTTCTCGTGGATTCTTATATCCATTAAATTCATCAATCTTTGTAAATTCAAACTGATAACCATAATGTAAGCGTAAAAAATTTTACGTATGGTAACAAGATATCTCTGATGATAAAATAAACTCAGATGGTAAAAATACTTACTGTCTGAGTTACAATTTAATATTTATTTTGAAGATTTAAGTCTTAATTCCTCTGGAATTTTATCGGACCAAGGCATCAATTCTAATAATGAATCTTTTTCTCTAACTTCAATATTTGATAAATTATCAAATAAATAACTTAAGTACCTTTCTATTTTCAAGTTATTGGCTTTAGCTGCTTCTATTATACTATATATTGTTGCACTTGCTCTTGCTCCTTTAGCAGTATTAGCAAATAGCCAATTCTTTCGGCCAATAACAAATGGCCTTATTGCACGTTCAGCTGCATTATTATCAATTTCTAAAGAACCATCTTCTAAAATATTCTTCATTGTAGGAATTGTTTTTGAGCATATTCTAATGCTTTTCCCAGAGGACTTCTTGGAAGTGCATCTTTAATTTCTATATTTATATACTTCTTAAAATTTTCTAAAATCGGTGCTAATTTCTCAAGCCTTATTTCATAACGTTTTTGATAATAATCATCATCTTTACCATATTGTTCTCTTATGTCTTTTTCTAATTTATAAATTTGCTCACAATAATTAAACCCTATAATTGCTCTTGAGTTTTTTAGGGCTTCATCACTTAAATTATCTACAATTTCATGGAATTTTCTCCGTATAATGCGCAAAGCATCATACTGATGCTAAACAATATACTCGTTTAACATTTTCAACTTTATTGTATCCCTGATACCCATCGGTTTGCAGGAATCCACTAAAGCCTTTCAGAAATTCCCTAGGACAAGAACTAGATCTTGTTTTTTGATAATCATAAAGAATTATCGGATTTCGGCTTGAACCTGTTTTATATAGCCACATATATTTTTTGGCTTTAGATTCATTACCATTATGTTCAATAACTTTTAACGTTGTTTCATCAGCTTGAACATAATTAGACTTAAGTAATTCATCTTTCATTAGATTATATACATCCGTAAGTTCAGTAGCTACTCCAATAACCCAATTAGACAAGGTTTGTCTAGATAAAGTAGCTCCTAACATATTAAAGTAATTTTCTTGCCTATATAATGGAACTGAATAAAGAAATTTTAATGAAATAACATGACTTAACAGATTGTTAGAAGCCATTCCTTTATTAATTAGATTTTTAGGAGCTTTTGTAGTTATAATATTAGAATTTATATTGTCTGCTTCACATTTACGGCAAGCGTAGCTGTATGTTATATGTTCTTCAACATATAATCTCGCTGGAACAAATTTTAATACTTGTTTAGTAGAATTAACTCCTATTATTTCTAATGGAGAGCCACATTCTTTACATATAGCTTCTTCTTCAGAAAGTTTGTGTTCTATAATAACCTTTTCTAATCCTTCTAAATTATCTTTCTTTCCTGTATTATTAGAAGGTTTCTTTCTTGTATAGCACACTTCTTCAATAACAGGTTCTTTTATATTTGAATTACTCTCTTTTTCTGCTTCATTAAAAAGAGATAGTTGATTAGGCTCTACTTTTTCACTTGAAGAAGAGAGGATTTTTTTGTTTCTATTAGCCAGTTGTGCTTTCAAATATGCTAACTCATTTTTTAAATTATTAATTTCATCATTTTTAGATTTTAATTCTTCGTCTTTTTTATCAATCTTTTTTTCCATTTCAGCTATTAAAGATTTTGTTTTTTCATCTAATTGATTTTCTAAAATTTCGCCCTTCATTTCTTACCTCAAAGCCTTCGTTTTACTATCTTTATTATACCATAAAAACCCTTTGTTTCCAAAGGGTTTCGGACATTTTGCAATATATTCTTAATAGTAATTTTCTTGAGTAACAGGCTTGAATTTTGATGTATTTCTAATTTCATAACCTTTTAATAGCCATTTAAGTTCTTCCTTATTTACCTTGAGTGCTTCTTCTGAATTCTGAGGCCATTTAAAGTGACTATGCTCTAATCTGTAATAGTAAAGCCAGAAACCTTCATCAAAGTGCAATATCTTTAACTTATTCATTTGTTTATTGCAAAACACAAACAAAACATTATCAAAGGGATCTAACTTCATTTCATTTTGTATTATCATAACTAATCCATCAATACTTTTTCTTAAATCCGTAACGCCGCAGGCTAAATAAACAGTCTTAACTTTATTAATATTAAACATTTAACATCAGGTCCTTAATTATAGAATTAATAATAGCAGTTTCACTAGCGGGTATAGATATTTTAGCAGCTCCAATAGATATCTTTATTTCTGATAATGCCTTAGAAGATGTATTTTTGTTGATAATTTCTTCTTGAGTATTTAATTGAATGGCTTGAAATATTGGTTCTTTATGTTCCACGTCCTTAATTCTTCTTTTATGATAAAAAAATTGACCTTTGTTAAGGTTGTTTTTGGTACAATATTCCTTTATAGATATGTTCTTATTCTCTTTATAATAAAGATCAACAGCTTCTTCCCATTCTTTATTGTTTAATTTCTTATACATAAAAATCCTCCATAAAATTAATGTTTACTTAATTTTACTAGCAGGATTATATTTTTTGTAGACGCAAAATCTTTGACGCTTACCTCAAAAAAGATAATTGGCTATGCTTTCGGTAAGAGAATGACAAATGAATTAGTTAAA
>ENA-UOJO01004411-UOJO01004411.1-human-gut-metagenome-genome-assembly--contig:-P57-NODE-4411-length-12127-cov-4.170643_pt1 | contig 12127 bp, 9 predicted proteins | sample MGYA00242351_ERZ723898 | MGnify/ENA metagenome assembly ERZ723898 | reverse complement strand
GTCGGGCCCCGCGGTCGTATGGACGCTGTGGGGCGGGTCGCTCGCATACGCCGGCAGCAGCATCGGCGGCATTTTCGGTGACCCTGCGACCGGGTTCCTGCTGAAGGACACGATGGTGTTCGACGCCGGCACCCGTCAGTACACGGCCGCCGGTCTTGCCGCGAACGGCAACAAGTACCCGAGCAGCGTGGACGTGTCGTTCCAGGTCACGTTCGCGATGATCACCGTGGCGCTGATCTGCGGCGCGATCGCCGAGCGCGTGAAGTACAGCACGTGGATGCTGTTCGTGGCGCTGTGGGTCACGTTCGACTACGCGCCGATGGCGCACATGGTGTGGAATAATGGCCTTCTGAGCGCAAAGGGCCCGATCTCCACCGCGATCGGCGCCGCGGCGCATGATTTCGCAGGAGGCACGGTCGTTCACATCAACGCCGCAATGGCGGCCCTTATCATCGTGCTGATCATCGGCAAGCGCAAGGGTTTCGGCACGCAGCCGATTCGCCCGCACAACGTGCCGTTCGTCATGCTGGGCGCGTTCCTGCTGTGGTTCGGCTGGTTCGGCTTCAACGCCGGCTCGGCGTTCGCGGCCTAGGGCACCGCTGGCTATGCGTGGATGAGCACGACCGCGGCGACCGCGGCTGCCATGCTCGCCTGGGGCTTCACTGAGAAGATCCGCACCGGTCATTACACGGCTATCGGCGCGGCCTCGGGTATCGTCGCCGGTCTGGTTGCCATCACCCCCGCGGCCGATGTGGTGTCACCGTTGTGGGCCATGGTCATCGGCGCGATCGCCGGCGTTCTGTGCTGCTTCGCATGCGGCCTGAAGTTCAAGCTCGGCTATGACGATTCGCTCGACGTGGTGGGCGTGCATGGTGTCGGCGGTTTGACCGGTACCGTGCTCATCGGCTTCTTCGGCGAGGGCACTGGTCTGCTCGCCGGCGGCGACTGGCGCCAGCTGGCCGTGCAGGTCATCATCGCCCTGTGCGCGATGCTGTACTCCGGCGTGGTGACCGCGATTATCGCGTTCGCGCTGGAGAAGACCATCGGCTGGCGTGTGACCGAAGCCCAGGAGGTCGGCGGCATCGATCTGGCCGATCAGGGCGAACGTGCCTATGATTTTGCTGGTACTGCCAGCTCCGTTCTCAAGGAGGTGAAGTGAGATGAAGCTCATCACTGCCATCATTCAGCCCCATAAGCTCGATGACGTCAAGGAGGCGCTCGCCGCTGCGGGCGTGCACGGTCTGACGGTCTCGGAAGCCAACGGTTACGGCCGCCAGCGTGGCCACACCGAGGTGTACCGCGGGGCGGAATACACGGTCGATCTGATTCCGAAGATTCGCGTCGAGGTGCTGTCCGATGACGCGGACGCGGAGACCCTGGTCGGCGTGATCGTCAAGTCTGCCGGTTCCGGCACGATCGGCGACGGCAAGGTGTGGGTTGCCCCGCTCGATTCCGTGACCCGCGTGCGTACCGGCGAGACCGGCTCCGCCGCGATCTGAAAGCGGCCCGTGGTTCGGCGCTTTCCGCCGGACGCGGGTTATCGGTAAGACAAGTCCCCGCACGCCGTCACCTGACCATGCGGGGACTCTTTTATATATCGACATCCTTGCCTCCGGTGGCGGAGGGCAAGGATTGAAATTGCTCCCGCTGGCGGGAGCTGGCTCGCGTAGCGAGACTGAGGGTGGTCTTGTGCACCCGGGTGGGTTTGACCACCTCCAGTCGGCTCCACCGACAGCCCCCGCCTGCGGGGCGGAATTTGGTGAAGGTGGTGTGTCTTGAGTTCGGCGGTCGATCATCTCAAGCAACGGTTCATGGACATGAGCCAGCCGGATGCTGACGGCGTGTACCGGGGTGGCTCCGCGAAGCGCCGGGCGCGAACGGAGCTCGCCATGGATTGCCTGCGCCGCCTGTGGAGTGACGCGGTGGCCGCGGTGCCGTTCGACGTGCCGTCCACCGGCATCGGATTCGGCGCGGTCGGGTCGCTCGCACGGGGGCAGATTGGCCCGAGCTCCGACCTGGATCTGGTCATCATCTATGAGCCACATACGATCAACGACCAACAGCTCAATGAGCTGACCAACAAACTGTGGTATCCCCTGTGGGACAGCGGCCTTGACCTCGATCAGTCGGTGCGCACGCGGCAGCAGTGCGAGGCCGTGACCGATTCCGATCTGCCGGCCGCTATGGGCTGGCTGGATGTCAAGCCGATCGCCGGCGATACGGCGCTGATTTCGGCGACGGCCACGTCGATTCTGGAACGCTGGCGTCGAGCGGTCCGCAAGCGGCTGCCGGAACTGCTGAATTCGGCGCGCAAGCGACTGGACGAGTTCGGACGACTCGCCTACCTGAACCAGCCCGACATCAAGGAGGCGCGAGGCGGTCTGCGCGATTCGGTGCTGGTCTCCGCGTTGACTGTGTCATGGCTTGCCGACCGACCGCACGGCCGGTATGACGACGAGGTCGAGGCGTTGCTGGACGTGCGCGATTGCATTCATCTGGCTGCCGGCAAGGACGCGAATCGGCTGCTCGCCCCATATCAGGCGCAGGTGGCGGCGATGCGGGGTCTTGCCGACCCGACACTGCCGCCGGGGGAGCGGGAGGCGCGTTCCATCGAGGACTTGCAGACCCGGCTCGCCCGCATAGGCCGACAGATCGCGTTCGCGCTGGATTCCACGGCGTCGCGTGCCGAGCATTCGCTGACGCATGAGCGCCCGCGTTTCTCGTTCTTCCAGATGCTGTCGCCGCGCGGTGGAGGCAGGCGAGAGGCCCCGAAGTTCGAACAGGTCGCGCCCGGCGTGGCCAAGCACGAGCAGGAAATCGTGCTGGCTCCGGGCGTGGAACCGGAGCCGGACCGGTATCTGCCGTTGCGCGTGGCCGCGGCGGCTGCCGAGTTCGAGCTGCCGATCAGCCCGGTCACCTTGCAGAACCTGCGGCGCTGCCCGATCCGCGATTCCGTGTGGGATGATGAGTCGCGCCAACTGTTCGTGCGTCTGCTGGCCTCCGGGCCGGCGCTCATGCGCGTGTGGGAGGAACTGGATTTCGTGGATATACCCGGTCGATGGATGCCTGAATGGCTGGGCATACGCAATCGCCCGAGCGCGTCTGCAGCGCACCGGTATACCATCGACCGGCACAGTGTCGAGGTGACGTCACGGCTCGCGCGGGTTTCGGCGGCGCGAGGCGAGCGGTATGACGACCGTCACTACACGGCGCTGCTATTGGCCGGACTGCTGCATGATGTCGGCAAACGTCCGTTCGTGACCGATCATGCGGCAGAGGGCGCCCGTCACGCCGCGGTGATCATGAAGCGCATGGGATTCGACGCGGACATCGCGCGAGGGGTGCGCATCCTGGTGCGGGAGCATCTGACGCTCTCTGAGTTCGCGACCGGCAAGAACCCGAACGATCCGGCCGTGGGGGAGTCGCTCGCCCGTTGCGTGGACCGTGATCCGATGCTGCTGGACATGCTGTATGACCTGACCCGCGCCGACGGGTCGTCGCTCGGGGCTACGGCCGGTGAGGAGATATCCAAGCGATACGGGTGGAGCCATTGGCGCGAAAGTCTGGTGCGTGCCATGTACAGCGCCGCCCGTGAGAGTATCCGGGTACAGGTTGAAGGTGGCTATGTCGACGTTGACTTCGGCTGACACGGGATTGCCCGCCGCGTCGAGGGCGCGTACCACGACCAGGTCCTGCGGCATGTATTCCTGACCGCCGACCACATAGGTGTCGTTGCCCTCTCGCACCCAGCTTTCGAACCCGCGACCGGTCAGGCGCGCGCTGAACTGCCTAGCGGCCTTCTCCCGCACGTCGATCATGCTTTGCTTATCTGTGAGTATTCGGATGTCATCTGATTCGGGGCGGAATCTCCTTCCGCGTGGCGTCTCCCATCTTCGGGAGCCGATGCCATTATCATATGATGCTCAGCTGAGGCAAAGGCGATGTCAAGGTGGGTGTTCCGCAGCGCAGCGAGGGCTGTCGCGGGCCGGTCGTTAGAGGGCGGTCTGACCGAGCCATGATTCGCTGCGTATGCGCAGGCCATTGAACAGGCCGCGGCCGCCCATGAGCACGATATTGAACATCGCCCATAGCAGCACGGTCGAGGCCAGGTCGCCGGGCAGCATGGGCGCGGCCGCATCCACGCAGATCGCGGTCAATGCGATATATACCGTTGCGGTCAGTGTGCAGGTAATCGCCAGGTAGCGGAAATCGCGGGCGCCGATCAGTATGCCGTCCAGCGCCATCATCCACCCCTGTAGTGGCAGGAACGCACCCATCGTCACCATGCCGGCGGCGACCAGCAACTGGACGTGCGGGTTGGGCGAGAACAGGCGGCCGACGAACAGGCCGGCCACGGCGAATCCGCAGCCGATAGCGGCTCCGGCCGCCAATCCGGCTCGTCCCGTGGCCCGGGTCAGTCGCAGTGTGCGTGCGCGGTCTCCTGCGCCCATCGCCGCGCCCACCAGGGTCTGACCGGCGATGCCTACCGAATCCAGCATATTCATCGCGAAATTCCAAGACGAGTTCACCGCCTGGAATCCCGCCAGCACTGTCGTTCCCAATCGGGCCGCCGAGGCGACCGTCATCACCATCGCGGCGCGAATGGCGAGTGTGCGGATGAATAGCGGCAGGCCATCCCCTCCGGCGGCGGCGATGCCCGACAGGCGTGGTCGCAGCGCAGCGCCGTCGGCCTTCGCCCATAGCACCGCCGGAACCGTCAGGAACAGTCCCATGAACCATTGTGCGATCATCGTCGCCGCGCCCGATCCGGCGATGCCCCAGCCGAATCCGAACACGAACAGCACATCCAGCATGGTGTTGAGCACGGCACCGCACACCGCGGCCACCAACGTGATGCGTACCTTCTGCAAACCGCGGAAAATGCCGTTCGCCGCGTACACGAGCAGCATGCCAGGGGCGCCGAGTACCACCGTCTGCGTATACGCCACCGCCTGGTCGAGCGTCTCGCCCGTGCCCCTGAGCCCCACGCACAGCGGCCGGGCCCCTGCGAACAGAGCCGCCGCCAGCACGATGCCGATGCCGAGAGCCAGCCATAGTCCGTCTATGCCGGCCTGCAGCCCCTCTCGGCGGCGGCCCGCACCAAGCAGGTGAGCCACCTGCGCGGTGGTGGAGTAGGCGAGGAAGATGCACAGCCCCACCGCGGTGAGGATGATGGTCGATCCGATTGACAGTCCGGCCAGGGCGGAGACGCCGATGTGCCCGACGATGGCCGTGTCGATGAGCACGAAGGTCGGCTCGGCGATGAGCTGGCCGAATGTGGGGAGGGCCAGCGCGAGTATGCGGCCGTATGCGGCTCGGTTACCGGTGCGGGCCGTGCCGGCGGTCGCGGGATCGGATGATTGTGGGTCAGGGGTGTGCACATGCACACTGTAGCTCATATGGGCGGGTGCGTATGCGGCATCGAAGAGCTGAAAGCGCGGCGGTGATCCGAATGGGGCGCCGCTTATATCGCATGACGACGTGTTTGGCAAATCGAGTGGGGGCGTTTATGGACTTATCCCCATGTTATGCACAGAGTTATCCCCCTGATGTGGATAACTGCATATGTTATCCCCAGAGTTATCCCCTAAATGTGGATAACTCAACTTTCTTGTCCACATGACGTCACCCGTGCGTGTCGCGCAGGTAAACGCCGGCTGAATATGACTTGCGAGCAAGCCGTGCGTGACGGTGACGAATGTCGCGTCCGCTTACCGCGACATGCCGTCCGAGAGATGGCCCTGTGCATTTTTCGTCAGATATCTTCCACCGGAAAAGCTCCGATATATACTCAAGTCTTATGGCAGCAGAAGAAACGAATTGGGGAGGGCCGCGCCCGCAATCAGGTGGCTCGTATGTGCAGGGCGACGCGGGGTTGCCGGGGCGCGACGCCGTGTTCGACCGCGTGCCTCCGCACGACGACGAGGCGGAGATGGCGGTGCTCGGCGGCATGCTGCTGAGCAAGGACGCCATCGGCGAGGTCAGCCAGATGATCGACGTCACCGACTTCTACCAGCCGAAGCACCAGACGATATACGAGGCGATCATCGACCTGTTCTCGAACTCGCAGAACGTCGATGTGGTGATCGTCGCCAACCAGCTGATGAAGGACGGAAACCTCGACAAGGTGGGCGGCGCCGACTATCTGCACACGCTCGTCGCGTTCGTGCCGACCGCCGCAAACGCCACGTACTATGCCGAGATCGTGCATCAGCGGGCGATATTGCGCAACGTGATCGCGGCCGGCACCAAGATCGCGCAGCTCGGCTACTCGGCGGAGGGCTCGCAGGCCGAAGACGTGGTGAACCTCGCGCAGGCCGAGGTCTACGAGATGAGTACCGGACGTGTCAAGCAGGACTACGAGGCCATCGGCCCGGTGGTGCACGATGCGCTCGAACAGCTCGACAAGCTGCAGAACGGCGACCTGAAAACCGGCGTGCCGACGGGTTTCCGCGATATCGACGACGTGACCCAGGGCCTGCAGCCCGGCCAGATGGTGGTCGTGGCAGGGCGCCCCGCCATGGGCAAGTCGACGCTGGGCATCGATTTCGCCCGTGCGGCCGCGCTGCATCACAATATGACGTCGATCGTGTTCTCGCTGGAGATGAGCAAGGTGGAGCTTGCGCAGCGCATCATCTCCGCCGAGACCAACATTCCGCTCGCGGCGATGCGCCGCGCCGACGACATCACCGCCGACCGGTGGAACACGCTCAACAATTTCTGGAACAAGTTGCAGAACGCGCCGCTGTTCATCGATGATTCGCCGAACATGTCGCTGATGGAGATCCGTGCGAAATGCCGCCGTCTCAAGCAGACCAATGACCTCAAGCTCGTCGTTATCGACTACCTGCAGCTGATGTCATCCGGCAAGCAGGTGGAAAGCCGACAGCAGGAGGTCTCGGAGTTCTCGCGAGCGCTGAAGCTGCTCGCCAAGGAGCTGGAAGTGCCGGTCGTGGCGTTGTCCCAGCTGAACCGTGGGCCCGAGATGCGCAACGACAAGAAGCCGCAGCTGTCCGACCTGCGCGAATCCGGCTCGATCGAGCAGGACGCCGACGTGGTGTTGCTGGTTCATCGACCGGATTTCTACGACAAGGAGGACCGGCCCGGCGAGGCGGATATCATCATGGCGAAGCATCGTAACGGTCCGACGGAGACGTTCCATCTGGCGTTTCTGGGCGCATACTCGAAGTTCAAGGACATGCCGCAGGACTACAACAGCGATCAAGGAGTGTGACGATGGGTGAGGAAAACGGATCCCAGCCTCGTGAAACATCGCGTGAAACACAGCGCGAGGCACTGGGCGGGCAGTCGGATGCGGCGCGTCCATGGACCGCGTTCGCCACGCCGCTGATCGGCAAAGCCGTACGCGGCGCCTCTCGGCTGCTGCGGCACGGCGGCAGCGCGTTCCCCGGCAAGATCGTCGAACAGATCGACCCCGGTTTCCTCGCCCGCACGCTCGCCGACCTGCCGTATGGCGTGGTGCTGGTGTCGGGCACGAACGGCAAGACCACCACGACGCGCATGGTCGCCTCGATGCTGGAGACGCTGGGACTCAAGGTGTTCACCAATCCGACCGGCTCCAACTTCACGCGCGGCGTCGTCTCGGCGCTGCTGACCGAAGTGCCGTTGAGCGGCAGGCTGGACGCCGACGTGGCCGTGCTTGAGCTTGACGAGGCGTATGCGGTGAAATTCGTGCAGCAGGTGAAACCGCGGTTCGCGCTGTTGCTCAACGTGATGCGCGATCAGCTCGACCGGTTCGGCGAGATCGACAACACCGCGCGTCTGCTGGAGCGTGTCGCCGAAGCGACGACGGGCACCGTGGTGCTCAACCGTGAGGATCCGCGAATCGCGCGTTTCGCTTCGGCCGTGCCGGAAGGCACCGGAGTGCGCTATTTCGGGCTGGCGCCCGAACTGCGTCGGTTCTTCCCCTCCGACGACGACATGCAGACCACCGTCGCCGAAGAGGCCGCGAGCGTGGCCGGCAATGGCAGGCCGTCGGCAAATGACCGCGCGCAGCAGGAGCCGGCAGACACATCGGTTTCGGCTGAGGCCCCCGATGCCGAGGGGCGCGAGGCGACGGCCGATGTCACGCTGACCCGTGTCGGCAACCATGGGGCCGATTTCCTGATTGACGGGCGGGCCGTCCATACCGCCGTCAAGCTGGAAGGCGTGTACAACCTGTTCAACGCGGCGGCGGCGCTCGCCACCGTCCGCGCGGTCATGGCGCAGGATATTGCTTCGGCGCAGGTCGCCGAGACCATGCCCGGCCAGGCCTCGCATGCGTCAGACGCGGCGATATCTGACGAGAGCCCAGTAGACAGCCCAGTAGACCATGACCGGCTTCTGGCGGCGCTCGCCGAGGTGACCCCCGCGTTCGGCCGCGGCGAAACGATTGCGGTCAACGGCAGCGACGTGCAGCTGCTGCTCGTCAAGAACCCGATGGGCTTCAGGCTGTCGCTCGGCTCGTTCCCGCCCGACGGGCATGACACGATGGTTGCCATCTGCGACCTGTACGCGGACGGGCGCGACATGAGCTGGCTGTGGGATGTCGATTTCACCAGCCTGCGCCCGACTGGCGTCGCGATGGTGTCGGGTACGCGAGCCTGGGACATGGCGTTGCGGCTCGAATACGATCAGGTCAGGGTGGAGCAGACCGGCACGGATCTGGAGGCGGCGGTGCGGCAGTTCGTCACCGCCCGTCCCGGTGTGCCCAAACACATCTACTGCACGTACACGTCGATGCTCCGCGTGCGTGCCGAACTCGCCAAGCTGACCACCGTCGCCGATGCCGGCGTCGGGCGATGAACGGCGCGGCGACTGACAGCATGAGCGGGAAAGGCGAACGGATATGGGAAAAGTGATCGACGTGATGTCCCTCTACCCGAAGGACATGAACATCTACGGGGATTCCGGCAACGTGCTGGTGGTTCTGCGCCGGCTGGCGCTGTACGGGTATGAGCCGCACCTGCACGCATACAATCAGGGCGACGAATGGCCCGAGCGCGTGGACATGATCCTCGGTGGCGGCGGTCAGGACACCGGGCAGAAGAAAATCACCGGCGACCTGTTCAAGCGGGCCGGTCGGCTGCGCGACCTGGCCGCGGACGGTACGCCGATGCTGATGATCTGCGGCCTGTTCCAGCTGTTCGGCGAATACTTCGAGACCTCGGAAGGCGAGCGGTTGGACGGCATCAACGTGCTCGGCGCGTACACGGTGGGGCAGAGCCACCGGATGATCGGCAATCTGGTCGAGCACAGCGACGAATTCGGCGACGTGATCGGCTATGAGAACCATTCCGGGCAGACGTTCCTGCGCGAGGGAACGTTGCCGCTGGGGCATGTCGATCATGACGGCACCGGCAACAACGGCGAGGATCATACGGAAGGCGCTCGTGTCGGCAATGTCATCGGCACGTACATGCACGGCTCGCTGCTGCCGAAGAACCCCGCGGTCGCGGATTTCCTGATTCGGGCCGCAGTGACGAGACGGTACGGGGAGTTCGAGCCGGACCAGTCCAGCGAGCAGATGTTCGAACTGGCACGGTTGGACGCTCTGGCGGACAAGGCCCGCAAGGTCGCCGCCGCCCGCCCCCGGTGAATTGGACGGTTCCGCGCCCTCGGACTCTGCGATGCTTGACGGGTCGATGAGCTTGATGGGCCGATGAGCGGATTGCCGGGGCGTGGTTTCCATCTCATAGCGGAAACCACGCCACCCCTATCGCGTTATGCGACGGGTGGGGGTAATCTTGGAACCACAAGTAACCAAAGGAGGTATCATGGCTGATTTCGATTTGGGTGAAGGCCTGCGCCGGGTGTTTCTCGCGGGCGTTGGGGCATTGGCCACCGGCGTTGAGCTGGGGCAGCAGAGCTTTGAGAAGAGCCAGCAGATCGTCGACGGTCTGGTGAAGAAGGGCGAGCTCACCGTGGAACAGGGCAAGGCGTTGAACACCGAGCTCAAGCACAAGGCGCAGGAGGCCAAGGAGAAGGCCGAGGAAAAGACTGAGGGCGCCAAGGAGCAGAGCGATGCCGGTGCCGCCGCCGAAGATCCTTCCCCGGCGGAAGGCTCCGCTGCTTAGCATGCCGGAGCAGCACACCATGCCGTCCTATACCGCGGGCGGCCATGCCGGCGACCCACGGCATGATCCGGAACGGGGGAAATCCGCATCGGGGTCGGACGGTTCGGCGAAAGACGGTGTCGTGACGCGACGTGCCGGCAAACGCCGCGAATGGGACGGGTCTCCCACCATCGGGCTGTTCAACAATCATCGCGACACCTTTTCCAGTCGATATCACCTGACGAGGCGCGGGAAAGTCAAGCGCCTCGGACAGATCATGCGCATCGCGAACCAGTTCGACGTGGTGCACGGCCTCACTCCGGTGAAGATGAGGCTGATGCTGGAGGCGCTGGGCCCCACATTCGTCAAGGTCGGGCAGATACTGTCCATGCGGTCGGAGATTCTGCCGCAGTCGTTTTGCGACGAGCTCGCGAAGCTGCGCGCCGATGCCGACCCGATGCCGTATCAGATCGTCGTCGACACGTTGACGCAGGAATATGGCCGCCCCATAGGCGAGGTGTTCGCCCGCATCGATCCGACGCCGCTCGGTTCCGCATCCCTCGCGCAAGTGCATCGCGCCACGCTGGTCACCGGCGAAGACGTCGCCGTGAAGGTGCAGCGGCCTGGCGTGCGCGAGATCATGGCGTTGGATGTGTCCATCATGCGTTCGATCGCCCGGGCTGCCACGAAGATGCTGCCCAGTGCGCAGGTGGTGGATCTTGGCGGCGTGGTCGAGGAACTGTGGGATACGTTCGAATCCGAGACGGATTTTCTGGTGGAGGCGCGTAACCTCAGCGAGTTCAAGCGCTTCTGCGAAGCCTATCGGTATATGGACTGCCCGAAACCGTACATGGATCTGTGCACCGAGCACGTGGTCGTCATGGATTACGTCGAGGGCATCGCCGTCTCCCATACCGATCAGCTGATCGAAGCCGGGTATGACCTCAAGGAAATCGGCACCAAGCTGGTCGACAACTATGCGACGCAGGTGCTGGACGACGGTTTCTTCCATGCGGATCCGCACCCCGGCAACATCATCATCTCCGGTGGCCAGATCGTGCTTATCGATCTGGGCATGACCGGGCGGCTCAACAGCCAGGCCCGCAGCGTGCTCCGGGAGATGATCTTCGCCGTCGCCAAACAGGATTCCGCCGCGCTTGCCGACGGTCTGCTGCGTTTCGCGGGCACCGAGTCCAATCCTGAGGATTACCCCGCGCTGCTGGCCGACCTGGACATGGTCGTCAAGGAGTTCGGCACGGTAGACCTGGGCGACCTGGACATAGCGGCGTTCCTGACGTCGCTGACGTCTTTGGCCCAAAGGCACGGCATCGAGGTGCCGGGCACGGTGACGACGGTCGGCAGGGCGTTGGTCACGTTGGAGGGCCTGCTGGACGAATTCATCCCCGACGTGAACATGATTCAGATCATCTCCGACCATATTGCCGGCAGCAAGTCGTTGGATCGAGCGGCGAAAGACGAGATCAAGACGCTGGGCGTCGAGGGACATCAGGCATTGCACGGCCTGCTGTCCGCGGCGAGCGAGTCCAGGGTCGCGATGCGCATGCTCACCCGAGGCCAGCTGCGCATGAACATGGAGGTCGTTGGTTCCGAGGAACCGATGCGCCTGCTGTCGGACATGGTCAACCGCCTGACGATGGCGTTGATCGTCGTCGGCCTGTTCGTCGGATCGTCGATCGTGTACTACGCGGGCATGAAGCCGATCATCTTCGGCATACCGGTCGTGGGATTCATGGGATATGTGATAGCGTTCATCCTCTCCGCATGGATCGTGTTCGACATCTACTTCAAGGGACGCAGATCAAAGCGCCGGTAGTACTCGACGGAATGATTTGCGCCCCACGATCCGGTCGGTCTTCAGGCCGGGCAGTTTTACGGGCCGGTCAGTTTTCCAGGAACAGCTGCGGTGCCTTCATGAAGTTGTTGGCGCAGTGTTCCCCGCAGAAGTAATAGGTCGTGCCGTCGTGCTCGCGCGTGATGGCGTCGTTGTTGACGGCGACGGTCATGCCGCACACAGGGTCGGTCGCGGTCTGCGTCGCGTCGTTCATGTCTGC
>ENA-UOJO01004405-UOJO01004405.1-human-gut-metagenome-genome-assembly--contig:-P57-NODE-4405-length-12141-cov-4.814000_pt1 | contig 12141 bp, 10 predicted proteins | sample MGYA00242351_ERZ723898 | MGnify/ENA metagenome assembly ERZ723898 | reverse complement strand
TGTGAAAGGAGATTTATTATGGATAAGAGCATTCCTGAAATTTATGGCAGTCTTGTTTTTAACGACAAGATCATGCGTGAGAAATTACCGAAAGATATGTACAAGGCGCTGAAGAAAACAATCGAGAACGGTACACATCTGGAGCTTGATGTTGCCAACTCTGTAGCAGTTGCCATGAAAGAATGGGCACTGGAACATGGTGCTACCCATTATACTCACTGGTTCCAGCCAATGACCAACTTTACAGCAGAGAAACATGACAGTTTCATTTCTCCTACTGTTGACGGTCAGGTTATTATGGACTTCTCCGGCAAGGAACTTGTAAAAGGTGAACCGGATGCATCCAGTTTCCCGTCAGGCGGTCTTCGCGCCACCTTCGAAGCAAGAGGTTATACAGCATGGGATCCTACTTCACCGGCATTCATTAAAGACCGTACACTTTATATCCCGACAGCTTTCTGTTCTTACAGCGGCGAAGCACTGGATAAGAAAACTCCTCTTCTTCGTTCCATGGATACCTTAAATAAAGAGGCTGTTAAGATTCTTCGTCTTCTTGGCAATACAGAAGTCAAACACATCAACACAACCGTAGGTCCGGAGCAGGAATATTTTCTTGTAGACAAAGACCTCTACAATAAGAGAAAGGACCTGATCTTCTGCGGACGTACATTGGTCGGTGCTCCGGCTCCTAAAGGACAGGAAATGGAAGATCACTATTTCGGAACTCTGAAGCCACGTGTTGCAGCTTACATGCATGATCTGGACGAAGAGCTCTGGAAACTCGGTATTCCGGCAAAAACGAAACATAATGAAGTTGCTCCTGCACAGCATGAGCTTGCTCCTGTATTTGATACAACAAATGTTGCTGTCGATCACAACCAGCTGACTATGGAAATCATGAAAAAAGTTGCAGCAAAACACAACATGGTTTGCCTGCTTCACGAAAAACCATTCGAAGGAATCAACGGCAGTGGTAAACACAATAACTGGTCCATGAGCACAGACACCGGAGTCAACCTTCTGGATCCTGGCAAAACACCAGCTGAAAATACACAGTTCCTTGTATTCCTTGTAGCTGTTATCAAAGCAGTTGATGACTACGCTGATCTGCTTCGTATTTCTGTTGCAAGTGCCGGAAACGACCACCGTCTCGGTGCAAACGAGGCTCCGCCGGCTGTAGTATCCATCTTCCTCGGTGATGAACTTACCGAAGTGCTCAAGGCAATCGAAAACGATGAATTCTTTACCGGACACGGTGCTGTTCAGATGGATATCGGTGCAAAAGTACTTCCTCACTTCGTAAAAGATAACACAGACAGAAACCGTACTTCACCGTTTGCATTTACCGGAAATAAATTTGAATTCCGTATGCTTGGCTCATCTTCTTCTGTAGCCAACCCGAACATCATCCTCAACACTGCTGTTGCAGAGGTACTTCATCAGTTCTATGAGGAACTGAAAGATGTTCCGGCTGATAAAATGGATACCGCTGTTCATGAACTGCTGAAAAAGACGATCATTGATCACAAACGAGTTATCTTCAACGGAAACGGCTATACAGATGAATGGATTGAAGAAGCAGAAACACGTGGTCTATACAATCTGGTTTCCACACCGGATGCACTGCCGCACCTCATCGATGAAAAGAATGAAAAACTGCTCACCAGTCATCATATCTTCACTGATGCAGAGCTTCATTCACGTTACGAGATCAAGCTCGACAACTATGTGAAAACTCTTCACATTGAAGCAGGTACTTTAGCTGAGATCATTCAGAAAGATCTTCTTCCGAGCATTACTACATACATGGAAAAAATTGCACAGACCGCAGCACTTAAGAAATCAGTCGTTCCGGATATTTCCGTATCCGCAGAGGCTTCTCTTCTTACACAGCTGACAGAACTTTCCGAGACCATGACAAAAGATCTCGAAACCCTGAAAAAAGATACTGCTATGGCTGAATATGAAACCGGCAAAGATCTTCTTAAGAGTGCTAAACTTTATCAGAGCGTTGTCCTTTCTGATATGGAAAAGGTTCGTGCTTCCGCTGATGCAGCCGAAGTTCTGATCCCGGATTCCATCCTTCCATATCCAACATACGGAAAACTTCTGTTTTCTATCTCTGACTGAGGAAAAACAATTTCACAATGGTAAAATCAGGGGATGTCACTATGAACATGAACTACTTCATAATTCATTATCGATTTCCTCATCCATTAATCACACGATACGAGACATCCCCTGTTTTACATATACATTTGATTCGTAAAGGCGCGAGAATGATTTTTCATCATTCCCGTGCCTTTTCAATTTTATTTTAAGAAACTGTTAAACTGCTAAACTTTTTAGGGAAAGAGAGGTAACTTTATGGATTATTCAGCAGTAAACACAATATGGGTACTTTTAGGTGCCGCACTTGTCTTCTTTATGCAGGCCGGTTTTGCAATGGTCGAAACTGGTTTTACCAGAGCGAAAAATGCCGGTAACATTATTATGAAAAACCTTATGGACTTTTGTATCGGTACTCCTACATTCTGGATCGTCGGATTCGGAATCATGTTCGGAGCCGGAAACGGATTCTTCGGAAAGATCGGTGGAATTGCTACCGAAGCTAATTATGGTTCCGCAATGCTCCCTGACGGTGTTCCGTTCTGGGCATTCCTGATCTTCCAGACAGTCTTCTGCGCAACATCCGCTACGATTGTATCCGGAGCTATGGCAGAGCGTACAAAGTTCTCATCCTACTGTATCTACAGTTTCCTGATCAGCCTGATCGTTTATCCGGTATCCGGACACTGGATCTGGGGCGGTGGTTTTATCAGCCAGATGGGATTTCATGATTTCGCAGGTTCCTGTGCAGTACATATGGTCGGTGGTGTAGCCGCATTTGTCGGTGCTCTCATCCTCGGACCTCGTATCGGAAAATACTCTAAGAGCGGCAAATCAAAAGCCATTCCGGGACACAACCTTACCATCGGTGCTTTAGGTGTATTCATCCTCTGGTTCTGCTGGTTCGGATTCAACGGTGCATCTACTGTCAGCATGGAAGGTGATGCAATCGTAAGTGCAGGTAAAATTTTTGTAACTACAAACCTCGCTGCTGCTGTTGCAACAGTTGCCGTTATGCTCATCACATGGGTAAGATACAAAAAACCGGATGTTTCCATGTCTCTGAACGGATCTCTTGCAGGTCTTGTTGCTATTACAGCCGGATGTGATACCGTATCTCCGGTATCTGCTGCTATCATTGGTATTATCTCTGGTTTTGTAGTTGTATTCGGTATTGAATTTATTGACAAAGTACTTAAAGTAGATGATCCGGTTGGTGCAGTCGGGGTCCACGGATTAAACGGTGCTTTCGGTACCCTTGCAGTTGGTCTTTTCTCTGACGGAGCTGGCACAGGCTGGAAAGGTCTTCTGGTTGGCGGCGGTTTCCATGGATTCGGCGTACAGCTCGTCGGTATGCTCATCACAATCGCATGGGTTGCTGTTACTATGACAATTATTTTCCAGGCGATCAAACATACCATCGGCCTTCGTGTATCCGCTGAAGAAGAAATCGAAGGTCTGGATTCCAAAGAACATGGTCTTACAAGTGCTTATGACGGATTTGTTGTGCATGACACCATGACCGTTCCTGCTCCTATGGGCGTTGCAAAGAAAGCAGCCTCTGCAAATATTTCCGCAAATGTAGCTCCGGCTGAAGTTGTTAACACAATTCCGGAACTTCCAAAAGAAGGCGTACACAAACTGACAAAAGTAGTTATTATCACACGTCAGAGCAAACTTGAAGAATTCATGCATGCAATGAATGAAATCGGTGTTACCGGTATCACCATTACAAACGTTATGGGATGTGGTGTACAGAAAGGTGCCCGCTCCTACTACCGTGGTGTTGAGATGGATATGAACCTGCTGCCTAAGATCAAAATCGAGATCGTCGTCAGTCTGGTACCGGTCAAAACAGTTATTGAAACTGCCAAGAGAGTTCTTCATACCGGTCAGTACGGTGACGGTAAAGTCTTCGTATACGATATCGAAAATGTTGTTAAGATCCGTACCGGTGAGGAAGGTTTCGAAGCTCTTCAGGACACACAGACACTGGAATAACATTCCGGTAAGCCCTTAAAATTTCCTCTATAAGTAAAATGTACAAAAGCAGCTCATCTCCGATTCGGAGAAGGGCTGCTTCTTTGTCTGCAACAATATTCAATTCTCTTCTTCACGTGTAAGCTTCGGAAGATTCCAGCGGTAATGTGCTGCCAGATACCGTATCAGAACTACGACTGCCGACGCTCCTACCATAGACGCAACCGCACCAAAATGACGGTACAGAACCACACAGACGATTGCTCCTACGATTGATGCACATGCATAAATATGGCGCACAAGAATGTATGGTGGTACTCCTGCCATAATATCTCTCAGTAATCCACCGCCAACGCCGGTAATCGTCCCAAGAAACACAAGCAGAAACATATAATCCACATATCCATGTGAAATTCCGGTGTTTACACCTACTACCGTAAATATTCCAAGTCCGATCGAGTCCATCACAAGCATGACTTTATCATAAGTCTCACGATTGTGCCCCTGCAAAAGCTCTTTCTTTAAATATAAGATCAGAAAAACCACACAGGATGTGATCGTTGCCACCAGTGTATAAATCGGATTCCTGAACATTGCAGGCGGTACGATTCCAAGAATCACATCACGTATCGCACCACCGCCGACAGCTGTCGTAACTCCGAGCACGATCACACCGAAAATATCCATGGCACGATCTACCGCTACCATGGCTCCGGACGCTGCAAACGCAACTGTTCCAAGCATTTCCATGATAAATGTAATAAACTGCTGATAATCCATAATTTTCCCTCTCCAGTTCCCCCATCATTATCTTCTTTTTTAGAAGTCCTGATGTTCATTATAACTGCCTGAGAGAGTTCTTGCAATCAGATATCGCAAAACGCTTTCCTTCTTTTCACTCTGCTGCAACTTTTTTGTTCCTACATTCTGTTTGACTTTATAATAGTTCTTTGTAAGTATAATTATATTTAACTCAAGGACGCATACAATGAAAATAATTTCCATAAAAGATTTAGACAATATCCGCATTGGTAATGCCCAAAACACCTCGTCCGGAACAGGCTGTACTGTCATTATAAGCGAAACCGGCATGTGCGCAGGACTCGATGTACGTGGAGGCGGACCGGCTTCCCGTGAAAGCGAACTGTTGAAACCTCTTGCTGCTGCCGATCGGATTCACGCAGTCCTGCTCGGCGGTGGAAGTGCTTTCGGACTTGATGCTGCCGGTGGTGTTATGCAGTTTCTGGAAGAGAAAGGAATCGGGCTCGATGTCGGCATCGCGAAAGTTCCTCTCGTATGTCAGTCAGATATTTTTGATCTGACTGTTGCTGATCCATATACCCGTCCGGATAAAGCCATGGGATACGAAGCCTGTGTCGGTGCCTGGCAGAATAATTACCAGGATGGCTGCTTTGGTGTCGGAACCGGCGCAACCATCGGCAAATTAAACGGCATGGAACACTGCATGAAATCCGGCATCGGAAGTTATGCCGTACAGATTGGAGAATTAAAGATCGGCGCTATCGTCGCCGTCAATGCCCTGGGGGATATTTATGATCATCACAATGGTCAGATCATCGCCGGCATGCTCTCCGATGACCAGAAATCTTTTGCTGATTCTGCACAGTTTCTTTACCGGTCATATGACATCCACGAAAACAAATTTGTGGAAAATACCACAATCGGTGCGATCATCACCAATGCCGCCTTCACCAAAAGCCAGCTCTGTAAAATTGCCGGCATGACACACAATGGCTATGCACGTTCGATCCGTCCTGTGCATACCTCAGCTGACGGAGACAGTATTTACGCACTTTCTGTCGGAAACATACCTGCTGACTGTGATATGGTCGGAACACTTGCTGCAGATGTTATGGCAGAAGCAATTCTCTCTGCAATCAGAAATACCGAATCAGCTTATGGTTTTCCTGCTTATAAAGATCTCAGTTTCGTATAAAATTTTTTAATCTCAGGAGAATTTTCTTATCAAACCAAACAAAAGCCACACCCAAGGACCATGGCAGTGAATCCTTCTGTGTGGCTTCTGTTTTGGCTTTATTTTTTGGCAAAAATTTTGGTTTACTTACTAAGTACGTGTGTGTAGAAATTGCTTTTGAGGAATTTAATTACTTAATGAAACTTACATGTTTGCAGATTTCTTCTACTGCTTTATCTTTTCTCTGATTGAAGATCACTTTATTCTCTTCAAAGAGGTTGCGGCCTTCTGTATCGATAGATACGATCAGCGGTCCGAACTCTTTGACACGGCAGTGCCACAGTGTCTCAGGCATTCCGAGGTCTCTCCACTGAGCATCTACGATTTCTTCTACTTCTGTTGCTGCTACAACTGCGTTTCCGGCCGGGAATACACAGTGAATCGCACCAAACTCTTTGCAGGCACGCTCGGTGTTTTCTTTCATACCACCTTTACCGATAATCACGCGGACACCTGTCTCTTTTACGAATTCATATTCAAATTTTTCCATACGCATACTGGTTGTCGGTCCTACAGATACCATTTCGAACTTGTCGTTTTCCAGTGGACGGATGATCGGTCCGGCATGAAAAATAGCTGCATCCTTTACATCAACCGGAAGTTCACGTCCTTCTTCTACGAGACGTCTGTGTGCAACGTCACGGCAGGTTGTCATGCTTCCATTTAAGTATACGATATCTCCTACATGGATATCCTTGAGATCTTCTGCTGAGACCGGTGTTGTTAAAATTTTCTTTCCATCTTTCATTTCCAGCATTATAAAGTCACCCCCGAATGTGTTGTGATTGTATAGTTAAGGTCCTTATCAAAAATGATGTGTGCACGTCTGTGGGACCAGCATCCAACGTTTACAGCCACACCGATTGTGGATGGATGTCTCGCTGTGTTTTCGATATGAACACCCATTACAGAATATTTACCGCCCATACCCTGTGGTCCAAGGCCGATTGCATTGATACCGTCTTCAAGCAGTTTTTCCATAGATGCAGCACGCTCGTTTTCGTTGTGGCTTCCAAGCGGTCTCATAAGAGCTTTCTTTGAAAGCAGTGCTGCAGTTTCTACGGATGTTGCAACACCAACACCTACAAGGAGTGGCGGACAAGCATTTAAGCCATAGGAGGTCATAACATCCATAACGAATTTTGTTACGCCTTCATAACCTTCACCCGGCATCAGAACCATAGCTTTTCCCGGAAGAGTACATCCGCCGCCGGCCATGTATGTATAAATCTCACATTTATCACTGTCCGGAACGATATCCCAGAATACAGTAGGAGTTCCTTTACCAACGTTTTTACCGGTATTGTACTCATCAAATGTTTCTACGCTGTTATGACGAAGAGGTGCTTCGAAAGTAGCTTTTACAACAGCTTCTTTGAGCAGTGCTTCGAGTTCCCCGATTAATGGAAAGTTTGTACCACATTTTACCCAGAACTGTAATACACCGGTGTCCTGACAGCTCGGTCTGTTGAGTTCTTTTGCAAGAACCTGATTTCTCTGCATTGTCTGGTAGATTACTTTGGAAAGTGGGCTGTCCTCTTTCTCTGCAAGTTCGTTGATCTTTGCTTTGATGTCGTCCGGCAGTACTTTACCAATATAGGAAACAAAGTTCGCCATATAAGTGGTAAGCTGCTCTACCTGTTCTTTCTTACCCATTTTTTTGTCCTCCTGGTTCATATAATTGAGATTAAACTAAGCTTATTTTTATTGTATCAAATTCCTTTCATGCCGCTGCTTCTCACGGGAAGAACGGGAATGCGATCGGAAGAATGATCATACTTACAATAGTTGCTATGATGATAAGCGGAAAACCTGCTTTTACATAATCCATAAATTTGTATCCGCCTGCTCCGACTACCATCGTATTTGCCGGCATTCCGATCGGTGTTGCGTAAGCACAGGAACCGCCGATTACACATGCCATCAGTACTGCTCTCGGGTCAGCTCCCATTCCCTGTGCGATGGACAGACAGATTGGAACCATAAGAGCGGTCGTTGCTGTGTTTGACATGAAATTCGTCAGGATACAGCAGAGAATAAATACTACAAATGTCAGTATGTATGGAGATGGATTTGCACCAAGTGCTCCAATCACTTTGTTGGCAATCAGTTCACCGGCTCCTGTTTCCTGAAGTGCTGCTGCAAGGGAAAGCGTACCACCAAAAAGAAAGATTGTCTTGAGATCGATGGATTTCAGTGCATCTTTCTCTGAAATAACTCCTGTGAGGATCAGAAGCAGTGCTCCGATTCCACCGGAAATACATAACTTAATGCCGATTTTGTCTTCGAAGATCATTGCCAGCAGTGTCAGCACAAGGATTATCAGAGATAACCACTGTTTCCATACCGAAACATCGCTGAAATCTTTTTCTGTGTCAAACGCTCCTTCATCCTTTACATCATGATTCGGAAGAAGCTTATAACCAACTGTTGCATAGAAGAGAATTCCTGCAACCAGGATTGGAATACCTACGATCGCATATTCGAAAAAACCAAATTTCATGTCAATTTCCTGAAGTGCACTTTGTGCGATCAGGTTACCCGGAGCTCCTATCAGAGAAAGGTTACCGCCCATAGCTGCTGCAAATACCAGCGGCATCAGAAGACGGGATCTCTTGTATCCGGATTTTGCTGCAATACCGATAACTACCGGAATCAGAACTGCTGCTGTACCTGTGTTGGATAATACACCACTCATCAGACCTACGATTACCATGATCGCGATGATCAGCATTCTTTCTGTTTTTGCAAATTTTGTTACAATACCTCCGATTTTGTTTGCCATGCCAGTTTCAAATAAAGCCCCACCCACGATGAACATGGATACAAACAAGATGACATTACTGTCGATGAATCCTGCAAAAGCTGTTTTTACATCAAGTACTCCGGTTACCACGAGACCTATACAGACGATCATTGATGTAACTCCAAGCGGAATCTTTTCAAGTACAAACATGATTACCGCAAAAAGGAGAAACAGCAACGTAATTGTTGATGGACTCATTACTACCCCCTCCTAATTTTTCGTTTTGTAATTTCAGTAATCATTCGGCCGTTCGTTACTGTTTATGCTGTTATTATAACTGCCACTTTCCAGATTGTACATTTATAAAAACATATGGTTCCATAAGAAAAAGCTATTGAAAAAATTGTCTCAATAGCCTTTCCCTGTGTCTCTATCTCACTGTCGCTTTATATATTTTGTGGCAACAAATCCATAATACTTACCGGCAATTCGTACATAATACCACTCTGAACCATCTGAGGCTTTTATGGTGTCACAGATGTCAACCAGATTACCTTCCCGAAGCAATGGCCACTTCTTGATGACTGGACTTTCCACATCCGCCCACGATCTGACATTCAACTCTTTTGCCGTAACTTTACCGACATATTGCGGCCTTCTTTTCAGAGTAGATGCCACGTCCACGCTTGTCGATTCCCCTGATGTTCCGTAATTGATCCATACATAGCCGTCTATTGCGGGATCTCCTCTACGATATCGTTTGTTCCTGCACGAACCGCCGTTTGCAACGACACCCGCTGAACTTGAAGTATTTCCCTCATTTGTATAGATGTAGCTTCCATTATAATTGATAATTGATCCTATATGTGTCCCATTTCGAAAAACGACCAGTGCTCCTTTTTTCGGTGTTTTTTTCCATGTACCATTATTTTTTGCATGTCTTGTCACACTTCGACAGTTATAAAAACCGCCTCCCATGATCTGCAGAGCTTTTTTCAGTCCGAATATTTTTACCAGTTTCCAGAACTGATAAACAGCACACCATGGCTGCCCCTGACATCCCGGCTGTCCCCACCTGTTGACATCCCTCGCAAATTTTGTATAATTATTGCTTCCTGCATTCCTCGTAAAATCATCCAGATATGCATTGCTTCTTTTTTCCAGATAGGGTCTGTTTCCGCCTTTATCCGCATAAAAATTACCAAGATCTGTAAAATCTTTTAAGAGACTCATATCATCACTCCCCTCTTTATATAGTAAGCAGAGTGATGTCTGTTTGTTTCATTGATCTTTCTTTTTGTATTGTGTTCGATCCCAGATTCCTTTTATTTTTTCCCATCCTCCTGTTGCAACGAGATACACCGGAAAAGCACCGAGCAGCGCCGCCATAACATAATACCACGTGATTTTTACGGCATACCATGTACATAAAGCAATCAGCGTAACCGGACAGAGGATCAGAGATACCACAAGCGCGACAACACTTGTCGGAATCTTTTTTAATTTCGGCAATTCTTTCAGCACCTGCACAATAATTGCGACTAAGAATGCAAGCCCTCCGATCAAAGCGATTCCATATGTGGTATACTGCATAATTTCCTGCATTTCAAAACTCCATCTTTTACTTTCTCTATATTATATGCTATTATAAAAACAAATTTTTACGATGGAGGACAATTTCATTATGAAATTAACTCAGTTAGAATATTTTTGTGTTGCTGCGCGATACCACAATATCACGAAGGCTGCCAAAGAACTTTTTGTAACACAGCCATCCATTTCCAATGCGATCCGCACTTTGGAGGAAGAATTTGGCGTCAATCTTTTTTTCCGCAATAATAACAAACTGACCCTCACTCCAGAGGGAGAGCTTTTTTATAAAAGTGCTGAAGAACTTCTTGCACATGCAGATTCCGTAGAATCTGAATTTCACGAACTACGCAAAAAGATCATTCCCAGACGTATCGTAATACCGCCGATGCTCGGAACCATATATCTTCCGGAACTCTATTTTTCTCTGAAAAAAAATTTTCCAGAGGTTGATTTTCGCCTTTATGAATTCGGCTCAATCAAAGCCTGCAATCTCGTACTCGAGGAAAAACTGGATGTAGCGATTGTAAACGCAGAGCAGCCTGCCATTGACAAATGCAATTCCCGCATCATCGATACAGAGGATCTGCTTTTCTGTGTCTCACCGGAACATCCGCTTGCCGGCCAGCAGACTATCCTTCTAAATATGCTTGCCAACGAACCTCTGATTCTTTTTAATACCGATTCTGTTCAGGTAATGACCCTCACACGCCAGTTCAAGGCAGTCGGCGTCAATCCACATGTGCTCCTGAACACCAGCCAGATTACCACACTTCTCAATATGGTAAAAACCGAGCAGGTCGGCACTTTCCTGTACCGCTCTATTGTTGACGCCCATCCGGAAATAATTGGAATTCCGGTCATGCCTTCCATCGAACAGCGTATTGGTGTTATCTGGAAAAAAGGGAAATATCAGAACACCACCACGGAAAAAGTCATCAAATACATAGAAAATTTCTAAATCTATTCATAACCAAAAAGATAGCTGACACAAGGTCAACTATCTTTTTTTCGGTTCCACGCTCCGGTCTCATCTTTGATACCGAATTTTGCCGGATCAAACACCGGATTCTTACCGCTTTTCTTTTGTTTTTCGTAATCTCGCAGGATTTCTACAGCTTTTGGTGCAAGAAGTGCGATTGCAATGATATTTGCCCATGCCATAAGTCCGTATCCGATATCACCCATTGCCCATACAGCATCTGCATTTACAATTGCCCCAAGGAAAGATGCTGCAAGGAACACTGCTCTGGCGATTGCAACTGCCTTTTTGCTGTTACCTGTCAGATAACGGATATTGGATTCTGCCTGATAACAATATCCCGTCATAGACGTAAATACAAACAAAACAATAATGATGGCAAGTGCCTTGCCACTCCACGTTCCAAAAGTACTTATCAATGCATGCTGTGTCCATTTGATTCCGGATTCCAGCCCGCCGGTCTGACTGATCAGAAGATTTCCGGCTGCATCAGCTACATCAAATGTACCTGTCAAAAGAACGATCATTGCTGTTGCTGTTCCGATAAATAATGTATCCACATAAATAGAAAATGACTGGATCAGTCCCTGTTTTGCAGGATGTGAACATTCTGCCGCTGCAGAAACGATCGCACCACATCCCATTCCCGCTTCATTGGAATAAATACCACGTTTGACTCCCCATGAAACTGCAGAACCAACAATACCTCCCAGTACTGCATGCACTCCGAATGCAGAC
>ENA-UOJO01004402-UOJO01004402.1-human-gut-metagenome-genome-assembly--contig:-P57-NODE-4402-length-12148-cov-7.169850_pt1 | contig 12148 bp, 10 predicted proteins | sample MGYA00242351_ERZ723898 | MGnify/ENA metagenome assembly ERZ723898 | reverse complement strand
AAGAGCAAAAAGAACTTTGCGATTATTACGAATGTGAATGAAAAGTTCTTAAATGAGCTTGAGGAAAAACTTCATTTCAAGAGTGATAAGAGAATCAAATTTGTCGGCACTGTTTACGATCAGGAACTGCTGAAGAAGATTCGTGAGAATGCCTATGCTTATTTCCACGGTCATACGGTTGGTGGTACGAACCCGTCTCTGATTGAAGCTCTCGGCAGTACAGATTTAAACCTGCTGGTTGATGTTGGCTTTAATAAAGAAGTCGCAGAGGATTGTGCTCTTTATTGGAGCCGCAAGCCGGGGAGTCTTGCAAAGTTGGTCGATAAGACGGATCAGATGAATGCTGATGAAATTGCAGAGATGGGCCGGAAAGCCAAAAAGCGTGTGGCAGAAGAGTACACATGGGATAAGATATGTGGGCAGTATGAAGATGTGTTTGTGGGGAAATAAGCAATGAAAATATTAATGGTAAATAAATTCTTTTATATAAAGGGAGGGAGCGAGACCTATTATTTCGCTCTTAAAAGGAAACTTGAAAAAGAAGGTCATATAGTAATTGATTTTTCAATGAAAGATAAGAAAAATTTTGAATCTAAATATGCTGATTATTTTGTGGATAATGTTGACTATTCAGGGAGCACTTCGCTTATTAACAAGTTGAAAATGGGGATTAATATTATCTATTCCCAAGAAGCTAAGAGAAAATTTGAAGAATTGGTAATAAAAACCAAACCAGATATTGTCCATTTACATATCTTTCAACATCAATTATCACCATCAATCTTAGATGTATGCAAAAAGTATAATCTTCCAACGGTATATACTGCACATGACCTAAAAATGGTGTGTTTGAATTATAAAATGATGCATCATGGTCATGTTTGTGAAGATTGTAAAGACGGTCATATGTACCATTGTGCATTGAATAAATGTGTGAAAGATTCTTTTTCAAAAAGTTGCATTAATACCGTGGAAGGTTATTTACATAAGTGGAGAAAATCTTATGATGCAATTGACTATATTATAACACCGAGTGAATTTTATAAGACCAAATTTGAGGAATTTGGAGTTCAGCCTAATCGATTAGTTCACATTCCCAATTTTTTGGATAGAGAAGTACCTACAGTCAATGATAGAGAAGATCAAGAAAAATACTATCTTTATTTTGGAAGACTATCTGAAGAGAAAGGTATACTGACGCTTATAAAGGCGATTGAGAATGTTAATGCTAATTTGTATATAGTTGGTTCTGGACCGCTTAAAGGAGAAATTGAAAGATATATTTCGAGCAGAGAACTATACAATATAAAATTGCTAGGATTTAAAAGTGGTCAAGAATTGATTGACATTGTTGGAAATGCTAGAGCTGTAGTTCTTCCGTCTGAATGGTACGAAAATGGACCTTATTCAGCGATAGAAGCTTTACAGGTTGGAAGACCGATTATCGGCGCCAACATTGGAGGAATACCAGAGCTGGTTCGAAAGAATGGAGAGCTATTTACTAGCGGATGCATTGAAGAATTATCTGGGTGCATAAATAAATTTGAAAAAATATCAAGGGCTCGATATGACCAAATGAAAAAAGACTCATTTGATATGTTTGAGGAGTGCTACACTCCCAATGGACATTATGACAAGTTGATGAAGATTTATGAAAAAGCACAACGAAAACACGGAGAGTAGAATGAAAAAGGCACTTATTGTTGTAAATTTAGCAGGCTTTTTGACTTTTCTATGGAATGATATAAAAACTTTGCAAGAAATGGGGTATACAGTTTCAGTAGCAATGAATGCACGTATGCCAGATGGAAGTGACGCAGTTGAAGTTGAAAAATTGAAAAAAATGAAGATAGATTTTTTTCAAATAGATTTTGATACTAAAAATCCTTTATCAAGAGATAATGTAATTGCGTATAAACAATTAAAAAAAGTAGTGAATGAAGAATATGATTTGATTCATTGTCATACACCTATTGTTGGTATTTTGACCAGAATGGCAGCAAAGAAATATAGAAAGACTGGGACAACAGTTATATATACAACACATGGATTTACATTCACAGACAAGTCATCGAAAAAAAACTGGATTGTTTATTTTAACGCTGAAAAGCTAATGTCAAGATTCTGTGATGCTATTATTACAATAAATCATGAAGATTATAACAACGCAAAAAGAATGCATTGTCCTAAAGTTTATATTATTCCGAGCGTTGGTTTAGATAGTAATAGGTTTTCTAATTTAAGAATAAATAGAGACGAGTATAGAGCGTCATTTGGTGTAGAGCCAAAAGACCATATGGTTTTGTCTGTAGGTGAATTATCATCAAGAAAAAACCAGAAGATTATAATAGAAGCATTGGGTATGCTTGATAGAAAAGAACAGTATGTATTTGTAATTTGCGGAAGAGCAGTTGTTAATTCAACAATTGAGGAAGAACTCAAAGAAACAGCCTCTAAATTAGGAGTCAGGATCTTCTTGGCAGGACACAGACTTGATATTCCAGAGATAAATGCATGTGCAGATGTTGCTGTCATCCCATCCGTAAGAGAAGGATTTGGAATGACGGGAGTGGAGGCACTTGCATCAGGTGTACCTGTTGTGGGATCTGATGTACAGGGGATAAGAGAATATGTAATTCCCGGAAAAACAGGATATCTTTGCGACCCATACGATGCACATCAATTTGCAGACGCCATTGAAAAAATAGTGAATTTGCCATCAGAAGAAAGAGCCAAGATGGTAATTGCTTGTAAAGAAAAAGCAAAAGAATTTGATGTATCCAAGTCTATTGCAGCTATGAAGAATATATACCAGGAAGTATTATGCCATGACGGAAAATAAGATAGTTAGAGATAAGATTCCACTAGTAAGTGTAGTTGTGCCGATATATAATGTGGAACTTTACCTGAAAGAGTGCGTTGCTTCGATTCTTTCCCAAACATATAAGAATATTGAAGTGATTTTAGTTGATGACGAGTCTCCAGATTTATGTGGAAAAATATGCGATGACTATGCAGCAATGGACGGCAGAATCAAGGTTGTTCATAAGAAAAATGGTGGTTTGTCTGATGCCAGAAATGCTGGAATGAAAGTTGCAACAGGAGATTTAATTACTTTTGTTGACAGTGACGACTATATTTCAAAGAATTTTGTGAAAATTCTTTTTGAAGCTATGTCAGAGAACAATTCTGATATAGCTATTGCAAATATGAAGAGGACGAGCAGACGCGATGATAAAAATACTGTAATAGATTGGAAAGTGTCCAGTTACAAAAATGAAGATGCTTTGATTCGGATGCTATATGGTACACCATTTGGCACGTCTGCATGTGGAAAACTTTTTAAAAGAAGTCTGTTTACAGATGTTGAATTCCCATATGGAAAATTCTCTGAAGATCTCTTTACAATCTATAAAACAATTTTGAAGAGTGAAAATGTAACCTATGTGGGATTTGATGGTTATTTTTACTATTATCGCGATGAGGGAAGCATCGTCGTTTCTGGATATAAGGAAAAGCATTTAGAAGCTTTGGATGCTATCGATGATATTGCAAGAGCGGTAAAAGGAAAAACACAATTTGATAACGCACTGTCGACTCAATATATAAATGTTGTATATGATATTGCTGCGAGAAATCCACAGCTTTCAGAGTTTCAGAATAAACGCATTCAGAGTGTATTGAAATCGCATCGGATGAATGTGCTAAAAGATGGTAATGCCCCAAAGAGATTACGGGCTTTTGCTGCGATATCATTATTTGGAAATAGAATAGCACTTAAAGTTGTCGTTGCGAGAAATAGGAAGTGGAAGGCGTAAAGAGGGGAGGCAAAAAGAGATGACACCATATATTATTGTATTTATGATTTCGATAGGTCTTTTTGCACTTTCTGATCGAGTGAAATTTACACAAAGAAAACCCGTTGTTTTTGTAGCAGTTATAACATTGTGCTTGCTAGCTGGCCTGCGAGCGGAAAGTATTGGTACAGATACAAGAGTTTATTTGGTGCCTATTTTTGAGGCAGCAAAAAAAAGTCATAGTCTTGGAGAATACTTGAATTCATCCTTTCATGCTTTTACATGGACAACGGATTATGTGAAAGATATGGAACCTTTATTTCCGCTGTTAGTTTTGATTGTGACAAAAATTACGGGCTCATTGTATTGCGTCCAAACCATTTTGGAATTGTGTGTGATTTTGCCACTATATATCGCTGTTAGAAAAGATAAACAGACAAACCTTTGGATGGCGATGTTTGTCTTTTGTATGGCCTTTTATAATCCCTCGATGAATATGATGCGTCAGTCAATCGCTATGTCTTTGGGAGTTCTAGGTTTCGAATATTGGAGAAATGAGGAAAAGAAAAACGCATTTATTTGTGTGTTCATAGCGTTCTTATTCCACACAAGTTCATTGCTGATATTGCTAATTTATCTTTTATACGATTATATTGTTAAGGGAACTAAATTAAGCTTTACTGGAAACAATATCAGCAAGAGAAATGAAACACCGAGAATGGTGATAGCAGTAGGAATAGGATTGGCCGGAATGCTATCGATGTCTGTAATTGTGTCAGCGTTATCATCGTTTGGATTTGGACAGTATTTAAGCTATGTTACTGGTAAGCTTTCATTTATGCCAAATCAGCTTTTAATTCGTGTGCCTCAAATTATTCTAATCATTTGGGGTTTTAGATATTTAAGAGATCAGGGAGGAGATGTTTCTTTCTTCTTAGTTATGGAAGTATATGCAGTTTTATTCTCACAGTTTACCAGTGTAAGTGGTTATGGTGGAAGAATTGCTTTATACTTTGCGATTTTTGATGTAATTGTAATACCACGGGCGATGAGTGCGTTAAAGCCAATAAAAAGTGGAGTAATAATTCGGCCGATTATTATACTATACTATATGTTTTATTGGTGGTTTTATTTTGTATTATCAGGAACACATCAAACGGTGCCATACATATTTATGAAATAGAAAATGGAGAAAATTATAGAATGGATTATCTGACAAGTGATGAGATAAAGACAGAACTTTTGAATTCTTTGCGTGAAATAGATATGTTTTTGAAAAAAAATAACATTCAATATTCGATTATGTCCGGAACTATGTTGGGGTGCATACGCCATGGGGGATTCATTCCGTGGGATGACGATATTGATATTGGAATGCTGCGTCCGGAATATAATAAATTGTTAAATTTATTAAGGAAGAATTCTAATTGTCTAAATGAAGAATTGTTTGGAGTGGGAATTGAACTGGAAAATGGGCAATGGCCCTTCTTAAAGATATACAATAAAAATATTCTGGTTAAAGAGAATATGGAGGAAAAACCAGTTAATCTCTGGATTGATGTATTTCCATTTGACGGAATGCCATGCAGACAATCAAATTTATATCAACGATATATTATGCTTTTAAGAAAAATATTTCATTATAGAAGAGATGATCTAACAATTGACAAGAAAAATAGAAAGCATTTTTTTGCACTGAAAACAGTGAATTTTCTTACTGGATTCATTTCAAAAAAGAATTTTGAAAAATATTACATAAAGATCTGTTCAAAGTATGATGTGAACACATCAGAATGGGTAGAAGATTTAACGTGGGGAAAGAAGAGTGTTCCACGAAATTTATTTGATAATCTGGTTGACTATAAATTTGAAACCGTATGTGTAAAAGGGTTTGAGGACTATGACAAGTACCTTAAGCGTATATATGGAAACTATATGGAGCTTCCGCCGGAGGAAAATAGGGTTAATCATGGAGTCGTAGCATGGAGAGTAAAGAAGAATGAAGAATAAGACGACATTATTAAATATGATTTCCGGATTGATTTTACAGTTTTTTACACTTGTAAGTGGCTTTGTTCTTCCAAAGATTATTCTTATTTATTTTGGTTCAGAAGTGAATGGATTGGTTTCGTCATTGAATCAATTTCTAAGCTATATAACACTAGTGGAGGGAGGAATTACAGGAGTCATTATTGCAAATTTATATAAGCCAATTGTTGACCATGATAACTATAAAATATCCTCGGTTCTAGTGACGGCTGACCGTTTCTATAAAAAAATTGGGGCATTGTTTATCGCTTACTCTGTGATTCTATCAATTGCATATCCTCTATATTTTAAGACAGAATTCAAATTTTCTTATGTGTGTTCATTGACGCTGATTCTTTCCTTGACATTGCTGATTCAATACATGTTTTCGTTAACACTTAAAACAATTCTGAACGCGGATAAAAAGGGATATATTGTTAATTTTACACAAACATTGATAGTGATTTGCAATGTTGTGATAGCCTTGATTTCGGTATGTGTTTACCCAAGCATACATATTCTGAAATTAATAAGCGGATTCTTATTTATTCTTCAACCTTTAATTTTTGGAAAGTATGCAAAAAAGAATTATAGAATAAATTGGAAAGTTGAACCTGATAATTCTCTTATTCAATCCAGATGGAATGGATTTGCAATTAATCTAGCTGCATTTATTCACAATAGCACTGATATTACCGTACTTACTTTTTTAGCGAGTCTTAAAATAGTTTCAATTTATAGCGTGTACTGCCTTGTAAGCAAAGGAATTAAACAATTGATAGAGTCTTGTCTGTCTGGTATTTCACATACAATAGGACAGGCTTATGCTAGAAAAGATTGGAAAGAGCTAAATCAAAAACTCGATATATATGAATATGTTGTTTTTGTTTTGGTTTTTTCTCTTTTCACTGTGGCGGCACTTTTAATTACTCCGTTTGTATTACTTTATACAAAGGGGATTGTAGATACAGATTATAATCAACCCTTATTTGGAGTTCTCCTTGTTATATCGGAAGCGTTGTATTTGGTCAAGCTTCCACATTTGAATCTGGCTTATACGGCTAATAAATTTAAAGAAATTACTTTGCCGGCCTATATCGAAGCAATTCTTAATATTGTGATATCTGTTGTACTTGTAAGAAAATTTGGTCTGATTGGTGTAGCAATCGGAACAATAGTGGGAATGACCTACCGTATGATCTTTCATGTCTATTATACAAGCAGAATTGTTCCTGAAAGAGTGCAAAGTATTTTTTATAGAAAGTTGTTTCTGTTTTCTGTTGGTTCGGTTATAGGATTCGTTATCTGTCATCGAATGCTCCCATTCACAAATATAACCGTTGAAAGTTGGGTTATTCATGCAGTTCTATATTGCATTGTGATTGGTATTATTTTATTTGGAATAAGCCTTTTATTTTTCAAACAGGAAATGAAGTTTTTTGCAAAATACATAAGGAGGTAAGGTATACTATGATGAATATAGCAGTGATTTTTGCAGGAGGTGTAGGTAGCCGAATGCATAGTAAAGAGCGACCAAAACAATTCTTGGAAATGTACAATAAACCTATAATTATTCATACACTAGAACATTTTCAAAATCATCCACTTATTGATAAAATAGTTGTTGTTTGTATCGAAAGTTGGATTCCCTATTTAAATGATCTTCTCTATAAGTTCAGAATTGAAAAAGTAGAAAAGGTTGTTCCGGGTGGAAAAACTGGGCAGTTATCTATATATAATGGACTAAATGCTGCGAAAGAGTTGGCAAAAAATGAAAAAGCCATTGTTCTGATTCATGATGGGGTTCGTCCACTTATTACAGAAAAGTTGATTACAAATAACATTGAGTCGGTTAAGGAATATGGATCAGCTATTACCACCGCAAAAGTTAAAGAAACAATTCTTGTTGTGAATGAGAAAGATTCTTCGATAGATTATGTTCCGAGTAGGAGCAATTCTAGAGTTGCAAAGGCTCCACAGTCTTTTTGGTTAAATGATATTCTCGCTGTTCACGAAAAAGCTTTAGCAAAAGAGGAATATAATTGGATCGATTCATGCACAATGATGCAAGAGAATGGATTCAAACTGCATTTGATTGACGGACCTAGTCAAAATATAAAAATTACAACTCCTGAAGATTTTTATACGATGCGTGCGATTCTTGAGGCAAAAGAAAATGAACAAATATATGGATTTGAAGACTAATTGGAGTATCTTTAGCAAGAATCGTAGTTCAATTTATGGTGTCGCAATAATTTCAATAATTATATATCATTATTTTGAAGATGTGGCAGCGTTAAATTTGACTGGGGGGGGGCTCCGCCAGATATGCCAATTATATAACACGTTTATTAGTAGTGTTGGAGTTGAATTTTTTGTATTTTTGTCCGGGGTTGGACTTTATTTTTCGTTGGAAAAAGATTCAAATACTTTGCACTTTTTTACCAAAAGAGCAAAGAGAATTTTACCAGCGTATTTGATGGTTGCAGTTCCGTATTGGGTTTTAGTTGATCTTCTAATTATGAGAAAAGGTCCATTATCATTTGTGTTGGATTTTTTCTTTGTGACATTTTTTACACAGGGGATAAGAACTTTTTGGTATGTACCATTCATTATACTTGCATATTTGAGTTATCCGCTGGTTTATAAATTACTTCACACTAATTGGACGAATCAGAGTCAAGCTGTGATGTTAATATTTTTAGCTTTATCTATCCAATTAATACCGAAATATGTAATGCCATCATTAAATCAAAATATAGAAATATTATTGGGAAGGTTTCTTATTTTCTTTATTGGTTGCTGGTGTGGAAAAAAAGTTTACCGACAGGAATATATTAGTGATAAGGAAAAAAACGGGATAATTTTTGGCGTAGGGCTTATGCTGTGTCAGTTTGTGCCTGTAATAAAAATAATTATATTAAAACTTGGCTTTCGGTTCTTGATGTGTTTTTGGGGAATTTCTCTTCTGTATTGTATGGCTGTTTGTATGCCGAAATTACCAAAAAAAATTATTAAAGTATTGGAAAAATTTGGGGCAGTGTCTTATGAATTGTATCTGACACATGTAGCAGTCAGAGCACTTATGAATATTGTTGGATTAAAAACATTTTACTTTCAAAACTATGTTTTATGTGTTTTAATAAGCCTACTTTTGACCGCTATAATAGTAAATTTGCAAAGGAGGGTGTTTTATGCATCTTAGTGCTTTACAAGAGGATCTAGAGTTTATTGCTAGATACGATCTTCCCTATGAACAGCTTAAGGGAAAAAATATTTTAGTGACGGGTGCCACTGGTTTAATTGGTGCTTCTTTGGTTCGTGCATTACTTGCTATTGGAGACATAGGAGTTATTGCTCTTGTAAGAAGTATCGATAAAGCAAAGCGGATTTTTGGTGAATCTATAGATTCATCATTAAAATTATATGTTGCAGATGTTGTAAATGAGATACACATTGATGAATCTGTTGATTATATATTTCATTGTGCATCAGTAACGGCTTCAAAAATAATGATTGAAAAACCGGTAGAAACGCTCTTAACAAGTATTGAAGGAACAAAGAATATACTTAATCTTGCACGAGAAAAGAAGTGTATATCGGTGGTTTACATTTCATCCATGGAGATGTATGGAGCCTTTAATATTAGTAAAGAAGTTAGAGAAAATGATTTAGGGTTTATAGATAATTTAAAAGTACGAAGTAACTATCCGGAAAGCAAGCGTTTGTGTGAAAATATGTGTGTGGCTTATTGTTCAGAATATGGAGTTCCTGTTAAAATTGCGCGACTCGCCCAGACCTTTGGGGCAGGAATTCTTCCGGGAGAGAATAGGGTGTTTGCACAATTTGCAAGAAGTGCCATGCAGGGGAAAGATATTGTTCTACACACGAAAGGACAATCAGAAGGAAACTATTGCTATACAAGAGATTGTATTACTGGACTGCTTACAATTTTGCTAAAGGGTACAAACGCAGAGGCATATAACGTGAGCAATCCAAGAACACATACAACTATAGCCGAGATGGCTAATTTAGTTGCTGAGAAGATAGCTGACGGAAAAATCAAAGTAGTGTTTGATATCCCCAAAGATAATTCGTTTGGCTATGCAGCTGATACAAGGATGATACTAAACTCTGATAAATTGCAAGAATTGGGCTGGAAACCAGAAGTTGGATTAGAGGAGGCATATAGACGGATGATTATGGATATGAGTGATTTTTATAAAAATTCTTTGGAAAAATAAGTAGAAAATGTAATTGACAAAGAGTAGGGAGAGAACATAATTTTGAGAGCAGAGCAGAGCAGAGCAGAGCGTTTATCATGGCTTGATGTATTAAAAGGAATAGGTATCATCCTTGTTGCGATAGGACATATCTATTCCAATCAAACTATCTTTAATTGGCTATATTCTTTTCATATGCCGCTGTTTTTCTTAGCAGCAGGCTGGGTGTACAAAGAAAAGCCTGTGCTGACGGATATAAAGAGAAGAACTCAGACCATTGTTATCCCGTATTTCGCATTCGGTATTCTGCTTCTTATCTATTGGCAATTGATTGAGAGAAAATTCCGGGATTCAGACATGAGCTTTCTTGATGCTCTGGCCGGGCTATTTTCTGGTTGTTATAATAATCTGGATTTTAATATCCACCTGTGGTTTTTGCCATGCTTCTTTGTAACAGTGGCCCTGTTCAATATTCTAGTTAATCTAGGCGGCAGGAAAATTTCATATATTGCTTCTGCTCTGATGAGTTTGATCTATATTTTGCTCCCAATGCCAGAGTTCCCTTGGGGCTTCAACCGTGTGTTCAAATACATAGGCTTCTACGCTGTTGGTACTGTATTGGCAAGAAGAAAAGCAAAGATTATTGATAAGAAATTAGAAGCAGGAATAACGGCGATAGTTCTGTTTGGGCTGAACTTTTTTCTGTCTTTCCGCAACTTGACATCGGGAATCATGTGGTTTGTGACAGCTTTCATCGGTGTGACGGCTATAATTCTGGTTTCTCAGTTTATCAATAAAAACGGAATTCTGCAATATTTTGGACGGATATCTCTGATCGTTCTCTGTATTCATGGCCCGGTGTATCGGATAGTGGTGAAGATTATATCAATTCCACTACATATGAGTACAGAAGCAGTAAGAGAAAGTTTCCTACTTGCGATGATTGTTGTTACTGTTACGATGTTCATTTGTAGTGTGACATACGAGATTGTAATAAGGACTGCTCCGTGGATGGTTGGCAAGAAAAGGATTAAAAGGTGATTGAAAATGTCAAAGTATTTTGGAACAGATGGTTTTCGTGGTGAAGCCGGAATTACATTAACAGCAGACCATGCCTATAAGGTGGGTCGATTCTTAGGATGGTATTACAATGCTCTGCGTGAGCGCAATGGTGATACTGACCATGCCCGTATCGTCATCGGCAAAGACACTCGCCGCAGTTCCTATATGTTCGAGTACAGTCTGGTCGCAGGCTTGACTGCTTCCGGTGCAGATGCCTATCTGCTCCACGTCACTACAACTCCGTCTGTGGCGTATATCGCCCGTGTGGATGACTTTGACTGTGGTATCATGATCTCCGCCAGCCACAATCCGTACTACGATAATGGCATCAAGCTGATCGATTGCTACGGTGAAAAAATGCCGGAGGAGACTCTGCTGCTGGTGGAGGATTACATCGATGGCAAGCTCAATGTGTTCGATAAGGACTGGCCAGAACTGCCTTTTGCTCATCGTGAGCATATCGGCTGTACTGTGGATTACATCTCTGGCCGTAACCGTTACATGGGCTACCTGATCTCTCTGGGTATCTACTCTTTCAAGGGCGTCAAGGTTGGTCTGGACTGCGCCAACGGTAGTTCCTGGAACATCGCCAAGTCTGTGTTCGATGCCCTCGGAGCAGATACCTACGTCATCAATAACCATCCGAATGGTCTGAACATCAACAATAATGCTGGCTCCACTCATATCGAGGGCCTCCAAAAGTTTGTTGTGGAGAAGGGCTTGGATGTCGGTTTTGCATACGATGGCGATGCCGACCGCTGCTTGTGCGTGGATGAGAAAGGCAATGTCATCACTGGCGACCATATCCTTTACATTTACGGTTGCTACATGAAGGAGCGCGGCAAGCTGCTGACTAACACTGTGGTCACGACCGTTATGTCCAATTTTGGTCTGTACAAAGCGTTCGATGAACAGGGCATCGGCTATGCCAAGACCGCTGTGGGCGATAAGTATGTCTACGAGTACATGGCAAAGAACGGCTGCCGTATCGGTGGTGAGCAGAGCGGCCATATCATCTTCTCCAAGTATGCAAGCACT
>ENA-UOJO01004390-UOJO01004390.1-human-gut-metagenome-genome-assembly--contig:-P57-NODE-4390-length-12167-cov-6.505614_pt1 | contig 12167 bp, 12 predicted proteins | sample MGYA00242351_ERZ723898 | MGnify/ENA metagenome assembly ERZ723898 | reverse complement strand
AAATAATCACAAGATAATAATAATAAAGATATTATTAATGAAATGAATAAATTTTTAAAGGGCATTTATATGGGAATAATATCTTTTAAGGATTACTACGAAAAGGCTCACGCAATGCCTATAAAAAAGGATATAGAAAGTATAATAAATTCCTTTAAAGGTCATGAAGAAGCTATTATTAGAAAAATTCAACAACTTGGGGGTGAACCTACAGATTCAATTGGTTTGACAGGACTTATGGGTGAAGTTTTTCAGAAAATTAAACTTATTCCAGCTGATGAAGACAAAGAAATAGTACAGCAAGCTGTAAAGGCTATGGAAATGGGCATGAAAAATGCTAATAAGTTTTTAAAAGAACATGATTATTTTGAAAATGATTTAAAGGATACCATAAGTGGAGTAATTAAAGATTATGATAATAATTTGAGAAAACTTAAAGAGTGGTTATAAAATTATTTAATATATGGATTATGGAATTCGTTTTTTATGAATACCATTTTCCATTTTTCATTGTATGTTTGATTAATTTATTACAAAAATGTATACTAATCTTAGTATATAGAAATATTCAATAATATAAGTATATTTGTCTTATTGTTTTGTTAAGGAGTGGAATAATGAAAAATAATAAAAAAATTACACCAAGCATTTTGCCAGGATTTATGGAATTACTTCCTGAAAAGCAAGTTATATTTGATGATATGGTAAAAAAAATAACAAAGGTATATAGAGACAATGGTTTTTTACCAATAGATACACCAGTAATTGAAAAAGCATCAGTGCTTCTTGCAAAATCTGCAGGAGAAACAGAAAAACAAGTATATCAATTTACAAAGGGAAGTAAAGAACTTGCTTTAAGATTTGATTTGACAGTTCCATTTGCAAGATATGTTGCTCAACATTATAATGATTTAATTTTTCCATTTAAAAGATATCAAATAGGAAAGGTATATAGAGGCGAAAGGAATCAAAGAGGAAGGTATAGAGAATTCTATCAATGTGATGTTGATATTGTAGGAAATGGAAAGCTTGATGAAAAAAATGATGCTTTAGTAGTAAGTACAGTATATAAAGCACTAAAAGCTATAGGAATAAATGACTTTAAGATTCAAATAAGTAACAGAAAGATTTTAAAAGGTGTTATAAAGGAATTACAAATTGAAAACGAAATGGAAGTTATGATTCTTATTGATAAATATGACAAAATAGGTAAAGAAACCTTTGAATCAGAATTAAAAGAACTTGTAGGTGAAGAAAAAAGCAAAACTATAGTGGATGTTATGGCAATATCAGGTGACAATTCTACTATAATTAAGAATTTAAGATCTATTGACATAAAAAATGATTTGTTTGAATTAGGAGTAGATGAACTTGAAAAGGTAGTAAATTGCTTAAAATTATTTGGTGTAAATGAGGACAACCTAAAAATAGATTTGAAAATAATAAGGGGCTTAGACTATTATACAGGCACAGTTTTTGAAACTTTATTAGTAGGAAATGAAGGATATGGCTCAATATCTTCAGGAGGTAGATATGATAATTTAGCTCAAAATTATACTGATAATTTACTTCCTGGGGTTGGAATGTCTATTGGTTTAACAAGATTATTTTTTGTCCTAAGTGAAATTGGATTTGTGGATAATTATGCACTTAATAATTCAGTAGATTATTTAATTTTACCTATGGGAGAAAACTTTGAGTATTGTACAAAAGTTTGCAATATACTTCAAGAAAAAGGATATAGTGCAGAAATTTATTTAGAAGAAGATAAGTTTAAGAAAAAGATGTCATATGCTAATAAATTAGGTATTAACAAGGTAGTAATTATAGGTGAAGATGAAGTAGCAAATGAACAAGTTACAATTAAAGACATGGTGCTTGGTAAGCAAGAAACAATCAAAATAAATGAACTTTAAGAATATTTTAGGAGTTTTTGATATGAATAAATATGCAATATTTGATAGCCATGCTCATTATGATGATGAAAAATTTGATCAAAATAGAAATGAACTTTTAAAAGAATTGCAGGAAAATGGCGTTATTGGTGCTGTTAACTGTTCTTCATCCTATGAAAGTGTAGGTAAAACATGTGAACTTGTAAATAAATGGGATTTTATTTATGGAGCTGTAGGAATTCATCCTGAAAATGCAAATGAATTTAGTGATAAATGTATCGAGGAATTTGAAGATATTATAAAAAATAACAAAAAGATTGTTGCTATAGGTGAGATTGGACTTGATTATTATTGGGAGGAAAATCCGTCTAGAGAAATTCAAAAAGATGTTTTTAGAAAACAAATGCAGCTAGCTAAGAAGTTAAAGCTACCTGTAATAATTCATGATAGAGATGCGCATAAAGATACATTAGAAATTATGAAGGAATTTGAAGGCGTAATAGGAACTGTTCATTGCTTTTCTGGTAGTGTAGAATTTGCTAAGGAATGCTTGAAACTTGGATACTATATAGGAGTTACAGGGGTAGTAACTTTTAAAAATTCAAAAAAGCTAAGAGAAGTTGTGAAAAATGTTCCGCTTGATAGGCTTCTTGTAGAAACAGATTGCCCTTATATGGCTCCAGAACCTAATAGAGGTAAGACTAACAGATCAGATTATATTGAATTTGTATTAGATAAAATAGCAGAAATTAAAAATGTGGATGGCAGAGATTTAAATAAACAAGTTAATGAAAATTTATTTAGATTAATGAGTAAAATTTCACACTAAAATATAGAGAGTTGACTTCTTTGGAAAAATATGGTAAAACATATATATAAAGAGTTTCATGAAGAATAGGCTGAAAGCCTTGAAAATACTAACTTTTTAAAACTTTCAAAAATGTCAAATTTGACAGAATGCATAAAATAGATATATAATTCTCATGAGCTCTTACCAAAGGAGGTTTATTATTTTATGAAAAAAGGAAATCTTAAGAATTACTTTGTGAAAAGTTTTTCTAAGGATCCCAAAGCAAAGATAATATTAGGCATAATTGTAATAGCTTGTATTGTAACGGGAACAATAGTTGCAATGAGAAAAAGTATAAAGATTAACATAGACGGAGAAGAACAAACTTACATTACTTATAAGAGTACAGTTGATGATCTGCTTAAGGAAGAGGGAATTGAGATATCTGAAAAGGACAAGATAGAACCTGCACTAGGCACTAAGATAAAAAGTAATCAAGAAGTAAATATAAAAAGAGCCGTGCCAGTAAACCTTACAGTTTCGGGTAAAGAAGTAAGTTTAGACACAGCAGAAGATACAGTAGAAGATATGTTAGTTGCTGAGGAAGAATATTTAAAAAGCAATGGTATAGAATTCAAAAATGAAGATATAGTTTCACCAGAAAAAGAAACTAAATTGGATTATGGAATGGATATAAAAATAACAAAGGTTGATGTGGAAGAAGTAGTGGAAACACAAGTAATGCCTTATAGTTCTTCAGAGGTAGTTGATTATGACAAAGATATATCCTTTAAGGAAGTTACAACACCTGGCATAAATGGTGAGAAAGAAGTAACATATAAAGTTGTTAAACATGATGGCGAAATAATATCAAAGGATGAAATAAGCCAAAGACCTACAAAGCCTACTCAAGATGAAGTTGTAACAAAAGGTGGTAGTCAGTTTATTGCAAGTAGAGGCGGCGAAATAAAAGTAAAGAAAAAACTTTCAATGCAAGCAACTGCATATTCAGGGCATAATACTACTGCAACAGGTAGAAAACCTGTGAAGGCTTCAGATGGTGTAATTGGTACAATTGCAGTCGATCCTAGAGTAATACCACTTGGAAGTTTAGTATATGTAAGTGGTTATGGAAAAGCTATAGCAGCTGATACTGGCGGAGCAATAAAAGGCAACATAATAGATGTGTATCTTAACTCATCGTCAGAATGTAGCAGTTGGGGTAGAAAGTACAATATAGAAGTTGGAATAATAGCATATCCAGGTGAATGGTAAAATATAAAAATTATTAGAATGTAAATTTATGAATAACGTGAAATTTTCCTTGAGAAAAAAGATTACGTTTACATACTTTTGCATTCTTTTTTCTTTAAGGAAAGTGTACATTTTGATTTTCATTATAAATATGATAAATTATAATAAGAAGTATTTGCAAAAATGATTTTGAAAGGAAGTATTATTTTGATAAAAGAAGTTATTGTTGTAGAGGGAAGGGACGATATTGCTGCGGTAAAGAAAGCTGTTGATGCGGAAATGATTGCAGTAGGTGGATTTGGAATAAATGCTAAAGTAATAGCTAGAATAAAAGAAGCACAAAAAAGAAAAGGAGTTATTGTATTTACTGATCCTGACTTTGCAGGTGAAAAAATAAGAAGTATTATTTCTAAGAGAGTAAAAGGTGTAAGACATGCATATATATCACAAGAAGATGGTTTGAAAGACGGAGATATTGGAGTTGAGAACGCAACACCAGAAGTAATAATTAAGGCATTAGAAAATGCAAAGGTAACATTAGAAGATAAAGTTGAATTTTATAATATGCAAGATATGTATCACTTTAAGTTAGCAGGAAATCCAGATTCTAAAAAGCGAAGAATTATTTTAGGAAAAGAACTTGGAATAGGATATGGAAATGCAGCTCAAATTGTTACAAGATTAAATAATTATGGTATATCTAAAGAAGAATTTATAAAAGCTATAGATGTTATACAAAAAGAATTAGGAGAATAATGAATGGATATAAAAAATTATAGTACTCAAGAAATTGTTAAAAAGTATAATTTTAAATTTTCAAAGAGCCTTGGACAAAATTTCCTTCACGATGAAAGTATTTTAGATAGTATTGTAGAAGGTGCAGATGTATGTAAGGATGACTTAGTTATAGAAATAGGGCCTGGTGTAGGTTCTCTTACAGCAAAGCTTCTTCAAAAAGCAGCTGAAGTAGTATCTATAGAACTTGATAATGATTTAATACCTATTTTGGAAAATGAACTTTCTCAAGAAGAGAATTTTACACTTATACATGATGATGCATTAAAGGTGGATTTTAAAGAAATTATAAAGGATCATAAAAGTGTAAAACTTGTGGCTAATTTGCCTTACTATGTAACTACACCTATCATAGTAAAATTATTAAAAGAACAATATAATTTTAAGTCCTTAACAATAATGATACAAAAGGAAGTAGCTGAAAGAATCGATGCAGAACCTAATTGTAAAGAATATGGTTCTCTTTCATTACTTGTTCAATACTATTGTAATACTAAGATTATAAAAAGAGTATCTCCAGGTGCATTTATTCCACAACCTAAGGTAGATTCTATAGTAATAAGGTTAGATAGATTAGAAAAACCTAGAGTAGATGTTACAGATGAAGATTTGATGTTTAAAATAATTAGAAATGCATTTAATATGAGAAGAAAAACTTTATTAAATGGAGTTAAATTCTTAAATATGAAAAAAGAAGATATATTAAAGGCATTTGAAAATGCATCAATTGATCCTAAAAGGCGTGGTGAAACATTAAGCCTTGAAGAGTTTAGAAATTTAACTGAAGAAATAATTAAGCTTAGATAAAATAATTGCTTTTGGAATAATGTAAGAATCTAATCATATACTGTATTAAAAAAGTATGTGTGGAGGTTTTTTATTTGGGGCATAATAAATTATATAGAAATTTTATAATATTACAAGCAGATAAAGATAACAAAAATGAAGTATCATCTAAACAGATATCAGGATATGCTAAAATTGAAGCAAAGGGAGATAGGTGCAAAATTTCTTTTTACATTCAAAATTTAGAATCTACAGAAAAGTATTATATGGTTCTTATTTGTTATAAAAAGGATAACAGAAAAATAATTAACTTAGGTCCTATAAAAATAGATGATTCATTAAAGGGTCAGTGCATGAAAGAATATTATATAAATAATATTGCGGGATTAAATGTTAATTATGAAGATATATCTGGTGCGGGAATTTTCAAAATGGTAGATGATAACATGTTATTTATGCTTTATGGATTTAATAATAGTGAATCTGTTGGCGACGATTGGAAAAAATGCAAGGTATGTAATTATAAAGAAGAAGAGATTCCTAAAGATTTTGTAGAACTCAAAAATAAAGACAATAAGAAGGATAAAGACAAACATAATTCTTCTAAATTCTGTGAACATAAAGAAAAGAGTCATAACTGTAAAGATGAAACTGAGTGTAAACAAAAAAAAGAACATAAAGAGTCAAAGTCTTGCAAGGAAAAAGAAGTTAGTAAAGAAGTTGAAAATAAGAAAGATGATATTAAATGCGAATGTAAGAAAATTGAACCTGAATGTGAAGAGTGTTTAAAGTGTTCTAGAGAGTTAAAATGTAATAAAGAATTAAAATGCGATAGAGAATTAAAACGTAATAAATTTGAAGAATATGAAAAAGAAATTGAAGATAGAAAAGACGAAAAAATAGATCCTTATGATTTTAACCTAAAAGGCAAGCTTGGAGAATTTTTTGAAAAAGTAGTAAGTGATTTTACTTTATTAAAAGACAAATATAAAGAAATAAAATATTGTAAATGGTATAAAGCCCAAGTTTCATCAATAGAAGACATGTGTGACACATCAAATTATAATAAATATACAATAGCATATTATCCTATGATAAATTATTATCCTTATATAAAAAAATATGGATATTTTGTAATGGGCTATAAATGTGATGAAAAGGGAAATTTAAAATATATTGTTTATGGTGTTCCTGGAGGCAAAGGAAAACAAAACCAACCATATGGTGGCAGAACTGGATTTGTAACATGGATGCAGACAGAAAATGAAAAGACAGGTCTTTGGCTTATGTTTTATGATTATAAAAAGTCTATGGTTGTTGTCCCAGCAAAGGAATAGTCATATAATAGCAAATTTTAAGAATAGTTTGCTATTAATACTATAAAGTATTATAATCTAATTAGTTATAGGAGAAGCTAAATTAAGCTTCTCCTAAAATGTTATATAAATATAATATTTTAAATTGGAGGATACGATAGCAATGAGAATGGTATTATTTCAGATTTTTGGAATAAAAGTTTATAGTTATGGATTAATGATTGCAATAGGAATTATAATAGCTGGACTAATGTTTTTAAGAAAAGGAAAAGAAAAGGGATATAACGAAGACAATCTTACAAATTTAATGATATTAACAGTTATCTCTGGAATTGTTGGAGGTAAACTACTTTTTATATTGGTTAATATAAAGGATATTATAAATGATCCATCACTTCTTTATAATTTTGGAGAAGGCTTTGTAGTTTATGGAGCTATAATTTTAGGTGCTTTATGTGTATATATATATACTAAGAAAAAGCAATGGGATTTTTTTAGTATTACTGATATTATTGCACCGGGACTAGCCATAGCACAAGGTTTTGGAAGAATAGGCTGCTTTTTAGCTGGATGCTGTTATGGAAAGGCTACAGATTTATTTTTAGGAGTTACATTTCCTGTTGATTCTTTAGCACCATCAGGTATAGTTCTTCATCCTACACAATTATATTCGTCACTATTTGATTTTGTTTTAGGTGCATTTTTAATAATTTATTCAAGAAACACTAATGTTAAATCTGGAAAGCTTACATCAGCTTATGTTATATCTTATAGTATAGGAAGATTTATAATAGAATTTTTAAGAGATGATGAAAGAGGAGCATTATGGCTTCTTTCTACATCACAATGGATAGCTATAGGTACCTTGATTTTAGGAGTTATATTATTTATTTGGTCAAATAAAAAAGGAAGAGTGAACAATATTGAAGCATAGTAAAAACATAATTTTAATAGCTTTATTAATAATATTTACATATTCGTTCGTTGGATGTGATATTTTAGATTCTGCTCAAGTAAAACTTAAAATTAAAAATCAAGATTTTGACTATATAATACAAGAAAATGTTGATAAAATTATTATACAAAATTCAAGGGATCCTGGATTTAGGTTTATAGTTACAGATAATAGTGCAATAAGGGATATATATGACATATTAAAAAAGGGAAAAATTAGAGAAGAGAAAACATCATTAGATCCTGATTACGTTTTAGAAGTATATATTGGTGATGAGGTTAAAAAATATCAGTATGTAGTTAATGTTGATGAAAATGGCGTGGGAAATTTTTATAATGATGATAATATTTATGATATATCAAATGATTTAGATCAGACAATAAGGCAAAATTTATCATTTATTAGTAAACCTAAAAATTTTGAAGAGATTTATTATGATTCTATAATAGAGGTTCTAAAAAAAGATAAAGATCAGCTTGATGATTCTGAACATAAAGTTGGAATTGATATATCAGGTGATGTTAATTGTTTAAAATATATGTTTTCAGTGGATTTGTTGGATTTCAAAAATAAAATGCAAAAAGAAATTTCAAATATACAATTAACTAATAATAATTTATCAGATTTTGATACTATAATAACAGTTAAAAATGCAGGATATAGTACAAAGATATTTAAAACAACAATAACAGTAGACAATCAAAAAGATAAGGTCTATGAGACATATTATGTATCAGGATCTTATGAATATAAAGGTTGGAAAATTACAGTAAGTGAAGCTAATGAAAAGCCAGATAACTGGTAAAAGAAAGGAGAAATTTAAATGAGTAGTAGTTGTGACAAATGTCCTAGTAAAGGAACTTGTACATCTGAATCATGTGATTCAAAAGGTAAAACTCAATTTGCAGTTAAGGTATTACCTAAGTATGGAAAAATAAAAAATATTATAGGTGTTATAAGTGGTAAAGGTGGAGTTGGAAAGTCAACTGTCACAGGAATACTTGCATCTGAGTTGAATAAGAAAGGATACAAAGTTGGAGTGCTTGATGCTGATATTACAGGACCATCAATGCCAAGATTTTTTGGGATAAATACAAAAAGAGGTAATATAATTCCTATTGATGATAACAATGTTAAATTTCAACCTGTTGAAACTGAAAGTGGAATAAAGGTTATTTCAATGAACCTTTTAACACAAGTTGAAGATCAACCTGTCATTTGGAGAGGACCTGTTATAACAGGAGTATTAAATCAAATGTATGTAGATACAGAGTGGGGAGATTTAGATTATTTATTAATTGATATGCCTCCAGGAACTGGAGATATTGCTTTGACAGTAATGCAAGACATACCATTAAAGGAAATGATAATAGTATCTACTCCTCAAGATATGGTTTCTATGATAGTAAAAAAAGTAGTTATTATGGCTGAAAAAGTTGGGGTTAAAATAAGAGGAGTAGTGGAAAACATGTCATACATAATGTGTGATAGTTGTCAAAAGAAATTGCGTGTGTTTAGCAGTAAGAGTGCAGATGAACATGCGGAATATTTAGGATTGCCTCTAATTGGTGAACTTCCTATAGATATGGAGTTTACAGCAGCCTTAGAAAATGGTAAGGCTGAAGAATATGTTAAGGATAGTCCATTATATTCATCAATATTTGAGGGATTATATTAGAATAAAAAACCTCCTTATTGGTTAAAATATTTTAGAATAAGTATTTTTTAAGGAGGTTTTTTTATGAAAGCAAATGTAGATCAAGATACATGTATTTCATGTGGTTTATGTCCTACTATATGTGATAAGGTATTTCAAATGGGTGATAGTGGTAAAGCAGAGGTAATAGTATCTGAAGTACCAAGTGATTGTGAAGATGATGTTAAGGATGCTGAAGCAAGTTGCCCTGTAAATGCTATAAGTGCACATTAGAGTTTTAATATTTAAGCGGAGTGAGCATGCTGCAAAATGATTAATTTTTTAATTATTGTAGCATGCTCTTTTATTTGTAATAGTTCTTTTGTTTGTAGACATTTACAAGCTAATGTGCCATAATGAAAATAGCAATAATTTTATTGTATATTGTCTATTGGGGGGATTTAAGTGAATAAAACAATAAAAAGAGTAATATGTATAGCTACAATGGGGATGATATTATCAACTACTGGTTATAATATTGTTAATGCATCATCTATTTTTTCAAAAAGTAATGTGACACTTCAGGAAGATAACAAAATTTCAAATCTTAAGGTTTCAGTTAATGATGATTTAAATTATGATAGCAATATTAAAGTAAATGTTGGGTCAAAAATAAAATTTACTATGGATAATAAATGGGATAATTACAAGATATATGTAAATGATAATTTATTAGAAGAAAGCTCAGATACTAATGTTTTTTATTGGAATCCAGAAGAAGAAGGAGCATATAAAGTAAAATTAGTAGGTGAAAATTCAAATGATGATACTTTTGAAGAAAAGGATATATATTTTGAAGCGTTAGAAAAAGATTATAGAGCACCTAAAATACGAAATATAGATATTTTTAGTAAAGCAAACTTTGATTTAGAGTGTGTAGCAAATACATCAGGAGATAATGTTAAATATAAATTTCAAGTAAGAGAATTTCAAGTAGCTAAAGATGGTGATAATGAAATTACACCTTTATATTGCTATCATAATATATCTGATTTTATAGATAATAATAATATCACTTGGAATCAGATGAGGGTTTTACCAGAAGAAGGTATGGTAGTTGGATATTCAATTAAGGTAATTGCTGAAAATGAATATGGCTATGATTCTAAAGAATATAATTTTTCAGCAGAACCTGCAAATAATAAAAAAATACAAGATCTTAAAACTTCAATAAATGAAGAGATTGTAGATTCAAATAACTTGCAATTTAATACTAATAGTTCTCTTGAATTTAAAGGTGAAAGGGGATATATATATTACGAATTGTATGTTAATGACAAATTAATAGACATGGAATATAGATCAAATTATCTTAATTGGAAACCCGATAAGGCTGGAGATTATAATGTTAAGGTAGTTGGTTATAATAGTAATGGTGAACCTGAAGGTGCAGCAAGAGCAGAGAAAAATATGCATATTACAATTTCTGATAAAGATGAAAAAGCACCTAAAATCAAAAAGGTTTCATTAAATAGTACAGATGAAAATAGCGTAAGAAATATTAATTGCGCAATAGAAGCTTATGGAGAAAATAATGAATATAAAATTGAAGCTTTATCATTAGAAAAGAGTAATGCACCTAGTGGATATTGGGCAGATGAGTTTACTCCATATAAATTAGTTAGAGATTTTTCTAAAGAAAGTACATTAAGTTGGAGTGAGGAAAGCAATATCATCAATAAAGATGACGAAAGATATATAGAGTTTGAATACATAAAAAAATTAAAAATTACAGTAAAAAATGAATATGGCTACGATTCAGTTATTTTTAATTATAATGATGATAGTGGTTTTGAATATCAAGAAGATGATAATAAACCAGAAACAACACCAAAGGATGATGAAGATAAGAGTACAAGCACACCAAAAGGTGATGAAGATAAAAGCACAAGTACACCAAAGGGTGATGAAGATAAGAGCACAAGCACACCAAAGGATGATGAAGATAAGAGCACAAGCACACCAAAGGGTGATGAAGATAAAAGTACAAGCACACCAAAGGAAGACGAAGATAAAAGTACAAGTACACCAAAGGATAATGAGGAAATAATTATACCAGATGACAATGATAAAACAGACAATGAAAAAGACAACAATTTAGATCAGGATAATAAATCTGAAGAAACAGAAGGAAAAGATAATGAAACTGTTGATAGTGATAAAGATAGTAAAGAAGATAAATCTCATACATCAGATGGTTCAAATTTAGCTAAAATTATTGGATTTGCTATTTTGGGTTTATCACAATCATTAATATTAAAAAAGAAAAGTGAAAAATAAAAAAAGGGCTGCTAACTGGGAGTCTGTCAATAGTTTTGTGTAAACTAAATAAGTAATATTTTATTTGAAGTAAGGTTGAAGGATTAGAATTGAGATGATTCAACCTTACTTTTTAATATGTATTTTTAATAAATGAACTGGTCTAAACGACCTTCGAAGAAGATTGATAGTTGAGCTAAGATTTGAGCCCATCCTCTAATTCCTTGTGTCCATTTCTTTGTTATATTAACTGTAGCCAGATATAAAATTTTTAATAATGATTCATCATTTGGAAATACAGATTTACTTTTTGTAACTTTCCTTAATTGGCGATTATAGCTTTCCATAGAGTTGTTTGTATATATTATGGATTGGTTATAATTAATTAGACATAAATTATTCGGTCATGATATAATATTAA
>ENA-UOJO01004378-UOJO01004378.1-human-gut-metagenome-genome-assembly--contig:-P57-NODE-4378-length-12203-cov-11.423033_pt1 | contig 12203 bp, 12 predicted proteins | sample MGYA00242351_ERZ723898 | MGnify/ENA metagenome assembly ERZ723898 | reverse complement strand
AGGGCGGCAAGCTGAAGCTCATCATCCGCGGCGGCGTCGGCGTCGACAACATCGACGTGAAGTATGCCGAGGAAAACGGCATCACCGTGAAGAACACCCCGAAGGCTTCGAGCGAATCTGTTGCCGAGCTGGCGCTGGGCCACATGTTCTCCTGCGCGCGGTATCTGTCCATTGCGGGCCACACCATGCGCGAGGACAAATGGGAAAAGAAAGCCTACGGCAAGGGCATCGAGCTGCGCGGCAAGACGCTCGGCATCGTCGGCTTCGGCCGCATCGGCCAGCACCTCGGCGTGATGGCGAAAGCCATCGGCATGGACGTCATCGCGTTCGATATTTTCCACATCCCCGGCATCGAAGAGAAGCTGGGCATCCCGTATGTTGAGATGGACGAGCTGCTCGCGAAGTCCGACTTCATCTCCGTCCACGCTCCGGCGGTCGACGGCGGCGCACTGATCAATGCCGAGCGCATCGCGAAGATGAAGGACGGTGTCGTCATCATCAACACCTCCCGCGGCACGAACGTCGACGAGGCGGCGCTGCTTGCCGGTCTCGAGAGCGGCAAGGTCCGCGCGGCCGGTCTCGACGTCTACGCCGACGAGCCCGCCACCAACAAGGCGCTCTACAGCCATCCGATGGTCTCCTGCACGCCGCACATCGGCGCCGCGACCGTCGAAGCCCAGAAGCGCATCGGCGCGGAGATCGTCGATATCATCTCGGCGTTCTGAGGCAGTTTTCCGTTCAGTCTCCGTTAAGTCGCTGCATTATTCGCAGCAAACTCGCGAAAATTTTGTATAGTTTTTATGGCTATTTTTCATCTGCTACTTGATTTCCACAACGCGGTGTTGTACTATAGTAGCGTGATTTAGCATCACAAAGGGCAAACGAATTGAGGAGGATACAATTATGAATGCTTATGTCGCCAGTGTCATCGATTACGTCAAGCAGACCCACGCGAACGAGCCGGAATTCGTCCAGACCGTAGAAGAAGTTCTGTCTTCTGTCTCCCCGATCATGGACGCGCATCCGGAATATGAGAAGGTCGACCTGCTGAAGAGAATGGTCGAGCCGGAGCGGATGTTCACGTTCCGCGTCTGCTGGATGGATGACAACGGCAACTATCATACCAACCGCGGCTGGCGCTGCCAGTTCAACGGCGCCATCGGCCCGTACAAGGGCGGCCTGCGCTTCCAGAAGAACGTCTACGAAGGCGTGATCAAGTTCCTCGGCTTCGAGCAGACCTTCAAGAACTCCCTGACCGGCCTGCCCATGGGCGGCGCAAAGGGCGGCTCCGACTTCGATCCCGCCGGCAAGTCCGACGCCGAGGTCATGCGTTTCTGCCAGAGCTTCATGACGGCTCTGTACCGCTACATCGGGCCGGACATCGACGTTCCCGCTGGTGACATGGGCGTTGGCGGCCGCGAGATCGGCTACCTGTACGGCCAGTACCGCCGTCTGAAGGGCGTCTGGGAGAACGGTGTTCTGACCGGCAAGGGCATGAGCTACGGCGGCTCCCTGATCCGTCCGGAAGCCACCGGCTACGGCGCAGTCTACTATCTGCAGGAAGTCCTGAAGCACGAGAACGACACCATCGAGGGCAAGCGCCTGGCGATCTCCGGCTACGGCAACGTCGGCTGGGGCATCATGAAGAAGGCTGCCGAGCTCGGCGCCAAGGTCACCTACTTCGCAGGTCCCGACGGCTACATCCATGATCCGGACGGCGTCACCGGCGAAAAGCTCGACTACATCCTCGAGATGCGCGCGAAGGACCCGATGCACTGCAAGCCCTATGCCGACAAGTACGGCGTGGAATTTGTTCCGGGCGAGAAGTGCTGGGGCGTGAAGGACGTCGACGTCTACATGCCGGCGGCCACGCAGAACGACGTCAGGATGGAGTCCGCGGAGAAGATCGCGGCGTCCGGCGTCAAGTATTACATCGAGGTCGCCAACATGCCGACGACGAACGACGCGCTGAACTTCCTGCGTGAGCAGAAGCACATGATCGTGGCTCCGTCGAAGGCGGTCAACGCGGGCGGTGTCGGCGTGTCCGGCCTTGAAATGAGCCAGAACAGCGAGCGCCTCGTGTGGACGGCGGAAGAAGTCGACGCGCAGCTGCACAAGATGATGAAGAACATCCACAAGGTCAGCGCAGAGGCCGCCGAAGAGTACGGTCTGGGTTACGACCTGGTCGCGGGCGCGAACATCGCCGGCTTCAAGAAGGTCGCCGAGGCCATGTACCAGCAGGGCATGTTCTAAGCAAACAGCTTCATAAAAACACCAGCGCCCCGGTCGATTGACCGGGGCGCTTCTTTATACAGCAAACCTGAGCCGATGTGGGCATCGGCTCAGGTGGTTTTGGTATCAAAGATGTGAAATGCGCGTATTTACGCGAAGCGCAATATTGTGGTCTCGCGGTAGACGCCCCCGGCACGGAGCACCGGGCTTGGGAAATTCGCATGGTGGATGGCGTCGGGATAAAATTGCGTTTCGAGGCAGACTGCGCCGCCCTCCTGATACTGTGCGCCGCCCTTGCCCGTGCGCGGCGAAAGGAAGTTCGCCGTGTAGAGCTGCATGCCGGGCGTCGTGGTCAGGACGGTCATGATGATGCCGCTGCGGTCGCCGGTCAGGACTGCGGCTTCACGCAGGCCCGTCCCGGAGAGGCAGAAATTGTCGTCATAGCCGTCTGTATGCAGGCTGCCCGCATCCGTTCCGGGCAAATCGCGGCACAGGGGCTTTGGCGCAGAGAAGTCGAACTTCGTTCCTGCCACGGGCGCAAGCACCCCTGTTGGAATCAGGCCGGGTGTCCGCTCCGTCACCGCGTCCGCGAAAATTTGAAGCGTGTGACCCAGTGCAGAGCCGCCGCCGTTGAGATTGAAATAGCTGTGGTTCGTCAGATTGCAGAGCGTATCCCGGTCGCTTTCCGCCTCGTAATCCAGCCGCAGCGACACGCCGTCCACGCGGTAGGTCACGGAAGCGCGCATCGTGCCGGGATAGCCCTCCTCGCCGTCGGGCGAGGTGCGCGTCAGGCGAAGTCCGTCCGGCAGTTCTTCCACGGCCCAGACATACTTGTCAAAGCCACGCTTGCCGCCGTGCAGGTGGTTGACGCCGTCGTTTTGATAGAGCGGATAGCGGTTCCCATCCAGCTCGAATTCCGCGCCTGCGATCCGGTTGCAGACCCGGCCGACGACCGCGCCGAGATAGCCGTCGTTCTGTTCGTATTCCGCAAGGCTGTCGTAGCCGAGCGCCACGTCGACCCACGCGCCGTGCGCGTCTTTTACGCGGAGACTTCGGAGCGTCGCGCCGTAGTCCAGAACCTCAAACGACAGGGCGTCGCTCTCGACACGGCGGAGCGTGACGGCTTCGCCGAAAATGGAACATCCCCACGGAATTGCTGTGATCTTAACTGCCATAATTGGCTCCTCCTCTGTGCGCCTCACTGCGCTTTTTTCAGCTGCTCAATCTCCCGGCCACGCTCCGCAAGCTGCTCTGCATGCAGCCGCACCACCGATCTTTCGAGGTATGTCTGAAGTAAAAAGCCTTGAACCCATTGAGGATTCAAGGCTTTTTGGTGGACGATGGCGGACTCGAACCGTCGACCTCCTGCGTGTGAAGCAGGCGCTCTAACCAGCTGAGCTAATCCTCCGTTTCAGTTGTAAGATAAGTATAACAGACCCGGTGCAAAAAATCAACCTCTATCTTTCGTTTTTTTGAAAAATCCAAAATTCTGCTTGACCCGGCGGCAAAAAAGGCGTATACTATGTCTCGCTAAAAGGGAGTAGTTACAATCGCAGGGTCAACAATCGCCCGGTATTTTGCCGGTGGGCCTGCGCCTGAACCCCACAGGAACGAGACTTTTTGCACCGCGGCGTGCAGAAGGTCGTTTTTTATACCCTTCACGCCGACATTTGAAAAGCTTGGAGTGTTTGAAATGAGTTTGGCGCTGACAATTTTCCTGTTTCTGGTTGGATTGGTGCTGATCATCAAGGGCGGCGACTGGTTCGTGGATGCGGCGGCCTGGATGGCTGAGGCGTCCGGCATGCCGAAATTCCTGATCGGCGCAACGATTGTCTCTGTGGCGACGACGCTGCCGGAGATCATCGTGTCGACGATGGCGGCGGCCGAGGGCAGCACGGACATGGCCATCGGCAACGCAATCGGCTCCGTCACAGCAAACATTGGCCTCATCATGGCGGTATCGCTGCTGTTTTTACCGGCAGTCATCCAGCGGAAGCAGTTTGCGTTCAAGGGCGCGCTGATGGTTGGGAGTGTCGTCCTGCTGTGGGCGCTCTGTCTCGACGGTCAGTTGACGGTCGTGGAGGCCGTGATCGTGCTGCTGCTGTTCGTCGCATACATCATTGAAAACGTCCACACTGCAAAGGCAGAGAGCCGGAACGGGGCGGCGGAGGCCGTGACCGTCGACAAGAGCAAAAAGACACTTTGGAAAAACATCGGCATCTTCGTGCTGGGCGCAGCATGTCTGGTGGTCGGCTCGCGGCTGCTGGTCGACAACGGGACGGAGCTGGCAAAGATCCTAGGCGTGTCGGAGCGCGTGATTGCGGTGACGATGGTGGCAATCGGGACATCGCTGCCGGAGCTGGTGACGGCGATCACGGCAATCGTGAAGAAGCAGACGTCGATGTCGGTCGGCAACATTCTGGGCGCGAACATCATCGACGTGACCGTGATCCTGCCGCTCTGTTCGTTCATCGGCGGGAAGCTGACGATTGCGGCAGAGTCGATGCGGCAGACGCTGTATCTCGATATGCCGGTCTGTGCGCTTGAGACGGTGCTGGCCGTGGTGCCGACGCTGATCTTCAAGAAGTTCCAGAAATGGCAGGGCGTGTTGATGCTCTGCGTCTATGCAGCGTATGTGGTTATGACGGTAAGAGCATAATTCAAAACCTCCGGCGAAGCCAGCGGCTTGATTAAGCCCTAGAAGGGCTTTTTACCGACTGGCATCCAAGGTGTATCTGTCTGAATGATTTTTCACTTGCATCAATGCTCCGCCGCCCGTAAACGGCCATTCGCCGTTTTTATCGAGTGCATACGAATTTGCCGGATTGTTATTCCCGGCTTGCTTCGCTCGATGCCTGAAGCTAAAGCTTTTTTACAAGGGATCCCCACCGGCATAGCCAGTGGTTTCCGAAGCCAATAAAAAGGAACCTCCGAGAATCGGAGGTTCCTTTTTGTTTGTTTTACGCATGCACCGCGAGATCGACGAGGCGGATACAGCCGGTCGTGCAGACCTCGGCGCACTTGCCGCAGCCGGTACACTTGCCATAGTCGATCGCCGCGAGATTTCCGCTGACGGTGATGGCCCCGGCCTCGCAGTTCTTCGCGCACTTCATGCAGCCGATACACCCGATTGAACACGCTTTACGAGTGACTGCACCCTTATCATGGTTTGAACATGCGACCGCGGACTTCGCCGTCTCCGGCACCAGCGCGATCACGCCCTGCGGGCACTGCTTCGCGCACAGTCCGCAGCCGATGCAGCTTGCAGCGTCGACGAACGCTACGCCGCGATCAATCGAAATTGCCTTCTGCGGGCAGACTGCCACGCAGTCGCCATAGCCGATGCAGCCATAGGTGCAGCTTCCCGGGCCGCCGAAGAGCAGCTTCGCGGCAGAGCAGCTCTGGATGCCGCGGTATTCTGCCTTCGGCTGCGTGACGTCGCACGTGCCGCTGCACTTCACAACGGCCACATTCCGCACCGTCTCCTCGGCCTCTACGCCGAGGACAGCGGCGAGCTTTTTTGCCGCCTCCGCGCCGCCGGGGACGCAGAGATTTGTCTTTGTGCCGGGCTGGAGCAGCGCTTTCGCATAGCCGTCGCAGCCGGTAAAGCCGCACGCGCCGCAGTTCGCGCCGGGCAGACAGTCGCGGATTGCCGGGAAACGCTCATCCTCCTTCACCGCCATCACGCTCGACGCAACCGAAAGTCCCACGCCGCAGATCAGGCCGATGATGCAGACCACTAAAATCGGTACCCAAATTTCCATATCCGCACCTCCTTAGCCAAACAGCCGGTCGAGCACGCCGGAGAAGCCGAAGAAGCTGAGCGACACGATCGCCGCCGAGACCAGCGTGATGGGCAGGCCCTCAAAGCTCGCGGGCGGCTCCGCGTCCTCCACGCGGGAGCGGACGCCGGAAAAAATGACCATCGCCATGAAGAAGCCGAGGCCGCAGCCGAGGGCCGTGAGCAGCGCGGTGGGATAGTCCATGCCGTCGGAGATGACGTTCATCGTCACGCCGAGGACGCCGCAGTTCGTCGTGATGAGCGGCAGATACACGCCGAGCGACTTATGAAGCGCCGGAACGTAGCGCTTGAGCACGATCTCGACCAGCTGCACCAGCGCCGCGATGACGAGGATGAAGACGACCGTCTCCATGTACGTAAAGTCGATCTTGCCCGCGAGCAGCAGATGGTAGATGGGCCACGTGACCGCCGTCGCGAGGACTTCGACGAAAATGACCGCGAGGCTCATGCCCGTCGCCTGATCGAGCTTTTTCGACACGCCGAGGAACGGACAGATGCCAAGGAACTTCACCAGCACATAGTTATTCGTGATGGCAGCCGTCAGAATGACAAACAGCATCGTTTTCATTTCGCAGCCGCCTCCTTTCCGCATTGACCGGCATTGCAGCCGGGGCAGCCGGCGCAGCCGAATTCCTTCTTACGGATGGCCTTGCCCTTTGAAATCTTATTGATGAGCGCGATCATGCAGCCGAACACGAAAAAGCCGCCGGGCGCCATTGTCAGAATGCCGATCGGGTTCTCGCTGAACCACGGCACCGGATGGCCGCAGAACGTCCCCGCGCCGAGCACCTCGCGGATCGCGCCCATCGCGCAGAGCGCGAGCGTGAAGCCGAGGCCCATGCCGAGTCCGTCGATCGCGGAATCGAGTACGCCGTGCTTGTTCGCGTACATCTCTGCACGTCCCAGAATGATGCAGTTGACAACGATCAGAGATAGGTACACGCCGAGCGATTGGTAGAGACTATACGCATACGCCTCCATGATCAGCTCGACCACGGTGACGAAGCCTGCGATGAGCACGATGTAGCACGGGATGCGCACCCGGTCGGGAATGACTTTCCGCAGCGCGGAGATGGCCATATTGGAAAGGATCAATACCGCCGTCGCCGCGATGCCCATGCCGAAGGCCGCCGTAACGGACGTCGAGATGGCCAGCGTCGGACACGTGCCGAGCACGAGGACAAAAACAGGATTCTCCTTGATGAGGCCCTTGAGCAGGTTTTGCAGTTTTGTCATTTTCCCGCCTCCTTGATCGTCTCGAACACGGCGAATGCCGTCTCCACGCAGCCGCGATAGGCTGTGGACGTGATGGTCGCGCCCGAGATGGCGTTCACACCAGCAAGCGTTTCATCCTGTCCGGTATACTGATCGGTGTATTCGAGGTTCGCGGTCTTGCCGCCGAGCGTTTTTGTCTCGCTGGATACATCCAATGTACTCACGCGCAGAATCGCGCCGTCCGTGCCGATGGCGCACATGACGCTGATCGTCCCGTCAAAGCCCTTGCCCTCCACGGTAAAGACGTAGCCGAGCGTCGCGCCGCCTGCGTCCACGCCCTCATAGGCGCTCACCACGCCGTCCGGCAGCGCCGCGTCCACGGCCTTAAACTCCGCCGCATCCGAAATGACCGCCCGCCGCGCTTCGTTTTCGCGCTCTGTGGCATTTGCCGCGGAGACGGGGGCTGTGAACGAATTGACCACAGCCAGCGCCGCTGAGACCACCAGACAGATGACGAACAGCACCACAATGGATTTTACAATATCCTTTTTCTCTTTCATGCCTTCGCACCTCCCAGCGGCTTCGTCCGCGTCCATCGGGTCAGATACGGCGTCAGGATGTTCATGAACAGAATCGCGAACGACACGCCCTCGGCATACGCGCCATAGAAGCGGATGAGCACCGTGAGCAGTCCCGCGCCGATGCCGAACAGCACCTTGCCCCAGGCCGTGCAGGGGGACGTGGAATAATCGGTCGCCATAAAGATCGCGCCGAGGAGCAGGCCGCCAGAGAGCACCTGCGCCAGCGCATCCTGCCCGAGGATCAGGCTCAGCAGGAAGACCGTCCCGACGAAGCAGACCGGCGTCTGCCACGTGACGACGCGGCGAATGAGCAGATACGCAAAGCCGAGCAGCAATGCAAGCGCGCACGTCTCGCCGATGCAGCCGCCGTGGTGGCCGAGCAGGAGCGTCAGATAGTCGACATGCTCGCCCTTGGCCAGCATGGCCAGCGGCGTCGCGCTCGATACCGCGTCCGGATAGACCCAGGCGGTCATCGAGCTGGAAAACGCGAGGAACAGCACGATACGCGCCACAATGGCGGGATTTGCAAAGTTTTTGCCGAGGCCGCCGAACAATCCCTTGACGGCCACCATCGCGACCAGCGCGCCGAACACGGCCTGCCACAGCGGGATGGACACCGGCAGATTGTACGCCAGCAACACGCCGCTGACCGCCGCCGAAAGGTCGGAAATGGTGCTCGGCTTGCCGCAGAGCTTTTCAAAGCCCCATTCGAAGAACATGCAGGCCGCCGCGCACACCGCCGTCACCAACAGCGCGCGCCATCCGAAGTTGATCACGCCCGCGACGAGCGCCGGGGCCAGCGCGATGAGCACGTCGCGCATGATGCTCTGCGTGGTGATCTTCCCGTGACAGTGCGGGGAGACCGATACGATCTGGCTCATTTTACCGCCTCCTTCTTGGCCTCTTCAGCCGCTTTTTTCGCATCCTCGGTGGCCTTCTTCGCGGCCTTCCATGCCGCGACCTGCGCCTTGGCGAGCTTATTGGTCTGCACGAGCGGACGGCTCGCCGGGCAGCCGTGCGCGCAGCAGCCGCACTCCATACAGAGGTTGACCTTCAGCTCCGCCAGCCGCTCCACATTCTTGCGTTTGAACGCCGCTTCAATTTCCAGCGGCATCAGATTTGCCGGACAGTGCGCCACGCACCGGCCGCAGCGGATGCAGGCCGTCGGCTCCGGCAAAATCGCGTCCTTTTTCGTCAGCGCCAGAATGGCGTTCGTGTTCTTCAGGATCGGCTGCTCGAGATCGGGCACCGCAATGCCCATCATCGTGCCGCCGTAGATGACCTTGCCCAGCTCTTCCTTGAAGCCGCCGCAGGCCTCGAACACGTCGCGCATCCGCATCCCGATCGGCACGAGCACGTTCTTCGGCACACGCACCGCCGAACCGTCGACCGTCACGCACTTTTTCACCAGCGGAAGCCCCGTCCGGCAATAGCGCGCGATGGACGAGATGGTCGTGCAGTTGAGGACGATCGCTCCCACGTCCAGCGGGAGTTTCCCTTCCTCGACGACCTTGTGCATCACATGGTAGATGAGGATCTTCTCGCCGCCCTGCGGGTAGATCGCGGGCAGCGGACAGACCTCCATGTTCTCCTCCTGCGCCACGAGCGCCTGATAGTGCCGGATGCACTCGGGCTTGTTTTCCTCGATGCCGAACACGATCTTCGGCACGTGTAAAAACCTTTGCAGCAGCCGGCAGCCGCCGATGACGTCGAAGTCATAGTCCAGCATCGCGCGCGTGTCGCTCGTCACATACGGCTCACACTCGGCACAGTTGATGATGACGCACTGGATCTGGTCGAGATTTTTGACCGTCAGCTTCACCACCGTCGGGAAGCCCGCGCCGCCGAGGCCGACCATGCCGCTGGCCCGTACGGCATCGAGAAAGTCCTGCATCGTCTCAAGCTTGGGCGGCTGCAATCCCTCCCAGTGCTCGTCCAGGCCGTCGGATTCAATTTCAATGTACTGCATCGAGCGGCCCATCGAGTTCGTCATATCGCCGATCTTTTTGACCGTGCCGGAGATGCTCGCGTAGATCGGCGCGGAGACGAAGCCGCCCGCCTCGCCGATGAGCTGGCCGGTCTTGACGTGGTCGCCGACCTTGACGACCGGCTTTGCCGGCGCGCCGATGTGCATCGCCATCGGGATCACGACCGACTGCGGCAGCGGCAGCTTTGCCGCCTTCATGGCCAACGTGTTTTTGTGCCCGGGAATGTGGATGCCATGCAGATCTTTCAAGTGGATTCCCCCTTCTCTTTCCTTCCGGCTCCGCGCCGCAGCCGCTTTAGAACGAGCTGTGCACAAAGCCCTGTGAACAGGCCGGTGACGAGCGCCGAAAGCAGCAGCACCGGCAGATAATACCAGATCGCGGCGACGCCCGCGACGAACCGCGCCACGAGCATCTGCCCCAGATTATGCGCCATCGCGCCGAACATGCTGACCACCCAGAGCTGCCGCTCCGAAATGACGTACAGCAGCGCCGCCATAACGAGAAATGCCAGCAGCCCGCCGGCGAGGCTGTAGCCCAGCGCCGTCATTCTGCCGGTGATCAAACAGCCGAGCACCACGCGCACCATCATCAGCGCAAAGGCCCAGCCACGCCCCAGCCAGCAGAGCGCAAATAATGTAAAGATATTCGCGAGTCCCGGTTTGATGCCGGGGATGCCCGTCAGCGGCGGGAGCTGCAATTCAATGACGAATGTGACGAGCGCCGCCGCGGTCAGCACCGCGCAGAGCGTCAGCTTTCTGACATCGTTCCGCATGGCGCTACCTCCCGCCGGACACGGCGTCCACTGCCGCGTCCCGCTCGATCCACTGGATGCTCAGGCGATTCGGCAGGCAGACGATCGGCGTCCCGCCGGGGCGGAGCGGCCCGTGCTCCACGCAGATCTGATCGGGGCATTCCGCCGACTCCATGTGGATCTCGCCGTCCTGTACGGCGGCGGTCGCGCCGCCCGCCGCGCCGTCCAGCGGGATCGTCCGGTCTTTCGTCAGATCGACCGTTTCGATCAGCCTGCCGTCGCGGTAGATGCCCACGAGGCCGCTCTGCCTCGGCCGCAGCAGCAAAATTGCAAGCAGCACGAGCGCGAGGCCCACAAATACCATGATCCAGTGCTTCGTCTTCACGAAACCACCTCGTATTCCCGCTCTGTTGTGAGCGTCAGACCCTCTGTTACAAACAGCCGCCCGTCGTCCGTCAGCCACACCGCGCCGAATTCCGCCCGGTGTACCCGCCAGAAGTCCGCGGCCCGCTCCGGCCCCATGACGAACAGTGCCGTGCTCAGCGCATCGGCCAGCGTGTCATCCGCCGACACGATCGTCACTGATTTCATGCCGCTTCGCGCGGGTTTTCCCGTCTCTGGGTCTAAAATATGCCAATAGCGGACGCCATCCTGCTCGAAATACCGCTGATAGCCGCCCGAAGTGACCACGCATTGATCCGTGATCTGCACTGTCCCGAGATAGGCACCGCCGTCCGGGTTCTCAATCGCGACCGTCCAGGCCGTGCCGTCCGGCTTGCTGCCGAGCGCCGAGACGTTCCCGCCGAGGCTCAGCAGCGCGGACGTCACGCCGTGTGCTTTCAAAATCTCCTTGCAGCGCCCGGCGGCATAACCCTTGCCGATGCCGCCAAGATCGAGCGCAAAGCCTTCCGGCAGCGAGGCCGTTGTCCCGTCCACGGAGACTTCTGTCCAGCCGGTCGTTTGCAGCAGCGCGTCCAGTTCCGCATCTGCTGGCACGCGGTAGTTTCCATCCGTGAAGCCCCAGGCCCGCATCAGCGGATAGACCGTCGGGTCATAGGCCCCGTTCGTCTCCGCCGCGATCTCCAGCGCCCGCCGGAGCAGCGCCGCCGTCTCCTCTGAGACGACCTCCGCCCCATCGTTGACCGCCGCGATCTCGCTGTCATCCTTCTGTGCTGCAAACAGCGCGTCGAGCCGGTACGTTTCCGCCTCCACGGCATCCAGCGCGTCCGCGCTGCCATAGACCGCCGCGGTCATAACCGTGTCCATCGCGAACCATTCGCCGGTCTGCCGCTGTGCGCCGCAGCCGCAAAGGGTAAAAAACAGGAGCAGCGCCAGGCCACAAACCGCCATTTTTCGTCTGCTCCGCATCGTCCGCTCTCCCCTGTCCGTCGGTGATATGCTGTTTTTCGTGTTCTTCATTTCATTTATAGCATAACATATTCTTTGTAAAAATCAAGTCTTTTCTTCGTTTCTTTGAGAAAATCGAATTTTTATCAGATAATAATTTATCGATATAAAAGTTATTATTTCAAATATCATTTTTGATATATTGAAGAAAAAGTAAAACCACCGGATGAACTGCACCCCATTTGTTAGACAGTATGATATACTATTTAACAAGTGGGGTGTTTTGC
>ENA-UOJO01004377-UOJO01004377.1-human-gut-metagenome-genome-assembly--contig:-P57-NODE-4377-length-12204-cov-3.813318_pt1 | contig 12204 bp, 11 predicted proteins | sample MGYA00242351_ERZ723898 | MGnify/ENA metagenome assembly ERZ723898 | reverse complement strand
ATTAAACCTTCGGGATATTCATTAGATGATGCTCTTAATAGCAGTCTTACAACAACAGAGTCTGATAAGAATAAGAAGTATGCCAAATATCTTGAAACTAAGTTTGAAAATGATATTACTTCTTTAGACGGAATCAAATCTGCATCTGTTACAGTACATTTGTCAGATGATACGAATTCATTCTATTCTACAAAGAAAGATACAACTGTAGCCGTTACGATTGATACTAATAAGACAGTTGGAGAAGACACAGCGGAAAGTATAGCAGTTCTTCTTGCAACAGCAGTAGGAAGCAGCAATACTAATGGTATTACAATTATTGATACATCAGGAAAGACATTGTTTAATGGAGCTGATAATTCGGGTTCAGTTTCTAATATTGCTTATTCAAGCAAGTTAAAGTATAAGTCACAGATTGAATCAACGGTAGCAGCAAGTGTTAAGAATACAGCACTTTCAACATCACTGTTTAATGATGCAACAGTTGCTATTAATCTTGATCTTGACTGGGATACTGTGAATAAGATTGCTACTGAGTATACAGCACAGGAAGGCAGAGAAGAAGGTCTGTATGATACTTCTTATGAACTTGAATCGAATGGAACAAATGGTGCAGGTGGAACACCAGGAACTACGAGTAATGGAGAAACAGGAACAACCTACGATCTTACAGATGGTACATCAAGTTCATCAACATATACTGTAAAACAGTATCAGTATCTTCCTAACCAGCTTGTTACTACAACTAATAGTGATCCTGGAAAGATAGTATATGGTACTTCTACAATGGCTGTAACGCTTATAAAGAATGTTATTTATAATGAAGAAGATTGTAAGAATCTTGGATATCTTGATAATATGACATGGGATGAATTCAAGGCTCAGAACGCAAATCCTGTTCAGGTTAATGTTGATAATGACTGGATGAATATGTTTTCAAGTGCTACAGGAATCTCAACTAATAACATTACTGTTTTAGCATATAATGTACCTTATTTCTATGATGCACCGAAGACTAGCGTATTAAGCCGTGCTTCATTCTGGATTCAGATTGGACTGGCTGTTGCTATACTTGGTATTCTTGTGTTTATAGTTTTGAGAAGCGCAAGACCACTTACAGTAGAAGAGAAGGAACCGGAACTTTCTGTAGAAGAAATGCTTGCTTCAACTAAAGAAAACCAGCCTTCTGTTGATGATATTGATCTTCAGGAGAAGTCGGAGACGAGAAAAGCTATTGAGAAGTTTGTTGATGAGAATCCTGAAGCAGTTGCATTACTGCTTAGAAACTGGCTTAATGATGACTGGTGATTATTATGATGGATAGGACCTGAAAGGTCAATTGATTACATATGATTGGAGATGGAAACATATGCCAAAGACATCAGCTAATGCTGAAAGAGGAATGGATGGTGTAGAAAAGGCTGCTATATTGCTTATTGCACTTGGACCAGAGAAATCAGCACAGATTTTTAAACATTTGAAAGAAGAAGAAATAGAACAGCTGACACTTGAGATTGCAAACACAAGCAGTGTCTCACCTCAGACAAAAGAACAGGTGCTTAATGAGTTCTATGAGGTATGTCTTGCACAGCAGTATATTGCTGAGGGTGGTATCACATATGCCAAAGAGCTTCTTGAAAAAGCACTTGGAGAAGATAAGGCAAGAGATGTTATTGGAAAGCTTACAGCGAGTCTGCAGGTTCGTCCATTTGAGTTTATCAGAAAAACAGATTCTACACAGCTTCTTAACTTTATACAGGATGAGCATCCTCAGACTATAGCCCTGATTCTTTCATATCTTCCTGCAGCACAGGCTTCGAGTGTTGTTTCAGCACTGCCACCTGAAAAACAGGCGGATGTAGCCAAGAGAATTGCCATGATGGACAGAACATCGCCTGATGTTATCAAGCAGGTTGAGAAGGTACTTGAAAGGAAGCTTGCCTCACTTGTTAATCAGGATTACACAATTGTTGGTGGTGTTGATGCCATTGTTGAAATTCTTAATTCTGTTGACAGAGGAACAGAGAAGCATATTATGGAAACTCTTGAGGTTGAAGAGCCAGAGCTTGCTGATGAAATCCGTAAGAAGATGTTCGTATTTGAAGATATTCTTTCTCTTGATAACAGAGCTATTCAGAGAGTACTCAGGGATGTTGATAATCATGATCTTGCTCTTGCACTTAAGGGGGCTACAGAGGAAGTTCAGAATGTTATTCTTAATAACCTTTCAACACGTCTTGCTTCTATGATTAAGGAAGATATGGAATATATGGGACCTGTACGTATGAAAGATGTTGAAGATGCTCAGCAGAAGATTGTTAATATTATCAGAAAGCTTGAAGATTCAGCAGAGATTGTAATATCACGTGGTGGAGGTGACGAGATAATTGTCTAATCTGTTAAAACGTGTATACACGGTGAATAAGGACGAAAGAGTAATTGATTATAATGATCTGATTAAGAAAAAGCTAGAGGCAATCATGGAGTCTAAACATGCAGCAGTTGATACAGATGGATTTGTTAGCGGACTCAATGCGGACGTTGTTGAAGAACTTATATCAGATGATAGTTCGGAAGAACTAATACAGGATAGCGGAGCTGATTCTGACCAGTCTGCGGCTGCATTGGAAAATGCTAATGCTGAAGCAGCAAGAATTATAGAAGATGCCAGACTTCAGGCTGAACAGATTGTTTCAGAAGCAAATAGAAATGCTGATACTGCATTTGAAGAAGCCAAACAGAATGGCTATTATGAAGGCTGTTCTAAGGCAGATGCGGAAATTGAAAAGAAGCAGCAGGAGCTTGAGACGGAGTACAATAAGAAAAAATCAGAACTTGAAAATGAATATAACGAGCTAAAGGACTCTATAGAACCTGAACTTGTGGAAGTTATTACAGATGTATTCAGAAAAGTCACAGGTGTTGTAACGGAGGATAATCATGATATTATCCTGCATCTCATTAACGATGTCATGCATAACGCAGATGCAAGCAGAGATTTTGTTATAAAAGTATCGCCTGATGATTATAGTTTTCTTATTAATAATCAGGGCAAGATATATTGTGCAATGTCAAGAGAGGTCAATATAGATATTGTGGAAGATGTTACGCTTGAACGGAATCAGTGCATGATAGAGACGAATACAGGTATATTTAACTGTAGCCTTGATATTGAACTTAATAAGCTTATTAATAATATTAAACTTTTAAGCTGCACAGGCTGATGTTACAAGTATGATCAGAACTAATTTTATTGTTAAGGAGGATGATATGTCATCAATTAATAAAAACAAATATTTATCGCTGACAGAAAAATCCTTCTATAAGAAACTTGGGAAAGTGACTAAGATTGTTGGTCTTACTATTGAATCGGTAGGACCGGATGCCAAGCTTAATGATTTGTGCAGAATTTATTCTGCGGATAACAGTCAGGAATTATATGCAGAGGTAGTTGGATTTAATGATTCAAATGTGCTTCTTATGCCATATGATGTTGTGGATGGGATAGGTCCGGGAAGTGTTGTTGAGAATATGGAACGACCTTTGTCGGTAAAGGTTGGTGATGGCATACTAGGACATACACTTGATGGACTTGGGAATCCTACGGATGGTTCTGAATTAGAATATACAGATGAATATCCGGTTGAGGCAGCACCGCCAGATCCTATGGACAGGGAGATAATAAGCAAGGTGCTTCCTCTTGGCGTAAAGGCTGTAGACGGATTACTTACTGTTGGCAAGGGACAGCGAATAGGCATATTTGCCGGAAGTGGCGTAGGAAAAAGTACACTTCTTGGTATGTTTGCAAGAAATACTAAAGCCGATATTAATGTTATTGCTCTTATAGGAGAGCGAGGCAGGGAAGTAAGAGAATTCGTTGAGCGGGATTTAGGCCCGGAAGGTATGGCACGAAGTGTCCTTGTTGTTGCAACATCGGATAAGCCTGCTCTCATACGAAATAAGGCTGCGAAGACTGCAACAGCAATAGCAGAATATTTCAGGGATCAGGGCAAGGATGTGCTTCTTATGATGGATTCACTCACACGTTTTTCTATGGCACAGCGGGAGATTGGACTTGCGTCAGGTGAACCGCCAGTGACAAGAGGCTATCCACCGAGTGTATACAGTGAAATGCCAAAGCTTCTTGAGAGGGCGGGGATGTCGGACAAAGGTTCTATTACAGGGCTGTATACTGTTTTGGTTGATGGTGATGATTTTAATGAACCTATAACAGATACTGCACGAAGTATTCTTGATGGACATATTGTGTTGTCAAGAAAGTTAGGACAGAAAAATCATTATCCTGCAATTGATGTTTTACAGAGCATATCAAGATGTATGAGTCAGATTGTAGACAAGAAGCATAAACAGATGGCTGGCAGAATGAAAAATGTAATGGCGACTTATAATGAAGCAGAAGATCTTATTAATATTGGTGCGTATAAGAGCGGCTCTAACCGTAATATTGATTATGCTATATATAAGATTGATGCAGTTAATAAGTTCCTTATGCAGCAGACGGATGAAAAGTTTGATTTTGAAGATGAAGTCACACAACTGTCAGATATATTTGCGGATTATGAAGCATTTGAAAATGGCTCACTTCAGTTAAAGAAATAGTGGAGGCATGAATGGCAAAATTTTTATACAGCATGCAGAATGTTCTTGATATTAAAGAACGCCTGGAAACACAGGCTAAAACTGAATATGCTGAGATGAATAACAGGCTTTTCATTGAAGAGGAAACTATGAAAAGACTCGGAAAAAGGCTTGATTCATATGAAAATCTTGCGAGAAGCTCTGCATCAGAAAGACTTGATATTATGGAAATGCGCAGATGTAATGAGGCAATTGATATTATCAAGAACCAGATGACACAGCAGGCGGTCAGAATAAGGATTGCACAGCGCAATGTTGATAATGCAATGAAGAAACTGACTGAGGCAGTGCAGGACAGGAAAATTCATGAAAAACTGAAAGAGAAAGCATTTGAACAGTTTAAACTTGATATTAATGCTCAGGAAATGAAAGAGATAGATGAAACGGTGAGCTTTAAATATAATAACAAAGATGAGTAATTGTTTTTGGGAGAAAGATTGATATGGCTAAGAAAAAAGATGTTAATATTGATGAACTTGATGATGAATCAGGAAAGAGTGGAAAGCTGGTAAGCATACTGGTTGCAATGCTTATTATTGTAATATGGCTTGTTATATTTGCACTTCTTATTAAGATGAATGTCGGCGGTATTGGAAGTAGTTTACGGCCATATCTTAAAAATGTTCCGGTAGTGAATAAGATTCTTCCAGCAGCTACAGATGAAGAAATTCAGGAAGAAACAGGGGGAAAGTACAAGAGCCTTTCTGAAGCAGTTGACAGAATTAAAGAACTTGAAGCACAGCTTGATGAGAACAATAATAATGGGAATGCATCAGCCCAGACAATTGCTGAGCTTCAGGCTGAGATTGCCAGACTCAAAGTGTTTGAAGAGAATGCACAGCATTATCAGGAACTTAAAGATAAGTTCGATACAGATGTTGTATATACAGATAATGCTCCAGATATAAGTGAATACAAATCGTGGTATGAAAGTATTGATTCAGAAAATGCAGCAAAGCTTTACGAACAGGTTGTAAAGGATTTACAGTACTCACAGCAGGTTAAGGACTGGGCAGAAACATATTCTAAGATGGATGCGAAAAATGCGGCAGCTATTCTTGAAGAGATGACTGGAGATACAGATCTTGTTTCTGATATACTTCTTTGCATGACGTCTAAACAGAGAGCAGCAATTCTTGCAGAGATGGATCCTGTATATGCTGCAAAACTTACAGTTATTATGTATCCAGCTAAAGGTTAAGTCTGTAGCACAGACTACCGATATATAATATGGATTAGGTCTATCCTGATTCTAATATGAAGAAAGGAGGAGGATAATATGGTAAGTTCAGCTGTTACAGGAATGGTTCAGCCGGTTACTAAGGTGGCAGGAAGTGTTGGAAGCCAGTCTGGTCAGGATAATTCCGGGAATGTTGATTTTGCAAGGATAATGAATAGTTCTGTAAGAAACGATGTGACTGGGAATTCATCAAAGCAGACTAATACATATTCAGCAGCTCCATCAGATTCACTTGTAAGCATGGGTGCTAATAACTCTAACAAGAATGCAGATATTGTTACCACTAATTCAACTGTAAAAAATGTAAAAACAGATAATGCGGTTAAAGAAAACAGTAACAAAATGACTCAGGATGTGCAGAATGCAGTGTCGGACATTAAAGAAAAGATTAAGAAAACAATGAATGTATCTGATGAAGATATAGAGAGTGCTATGGAGCAGCTTGGAATTATAGCAGAGGATTTGCTTGACATGCAGAAGCTTACGGATCTTGTAGTTGCTCTTAGCGGAAACACTGATTCACTTGAGTTTTTGACAGATGCAGATTCAGTATCTATGCTCAATGATATACTGGAATATGCAAAGTCTGTGACAGATAATCTGGAAGATGTGTATAATATGGACATTGATTCAATTAAAGAAATGCTTGTTTCTGCGAAGGATGATGTTAAACAGTCTGTTAAACAGTCTGTTAAACAGTCTGTGGTAAAAGAAGATGCACAGCCAGAAGAACGGCCGGAAGCAACATCACAGTATGAGTTAAGCAATGTAATTGCACAGAAGACTAAAGTACAGGCTGATAATGACAATAATGCGGATGATAAGCAGCAGACTCATATGTCTGATAAAGCATCTGTGGAAAATGAAAACTTTACCGGGAATATGGCACAGAATATCCAGAATGCTTTCAGCGAGATTATTGATGAAGTTTCTAATGTTAATGAAGCTGATATTGTAAGACAGGTTGTAGAACAGATTAAGGTTACAACAGGACAGCAGCTTTCAAGTATTGAAATTATGCTTAATCCTGAGAATCTTGGAAAAGTACATATAGCTGTCACAGCAAGACAGGGAGTAATTACAGCACAGCTTACAGCACAGAATGAACAGGTAAAAGCTGCTCTTGAAAATCAGATGACAGCTTTGAAAGAACATTTTAACAATCAGGGTGTGAAGGTTGAATCTGTAGAGATTACTGTACAGAGTCATGGCTTTGAATCACAGCAGAATCTCGAAGGTAATAATTCAGAACAGGCTGGTCAGGAAAAGAAGACTCATAGAAAGCTTGACCTTAGCAGTCTTGAAGAACTGGAAGAATCTGATATGACTGATGAAGAAATCAGGGCAAAAGATGCTATTGTTAATGGCGACAGTAGTGTTGAATATTCAGCATAGAATAAGATGAGAAAGGAGATAATATATGGCTAGTACGATAGGTGCATGGTCTTATGTGAAGAATGATGGTTCATTAAGTACAAAGGACGATGTTAACAGCAACTTAAGTTCAACAGGAAAGAATAAGAGTACTACTAATAAGACAACGCTTGATGTTGAACAGTTTTTACAGCTTATGGTAGCTGAGATGCAGAACCAGGATCCGCTAGAACCTACAGATAATTCGGATTATATGGCACAGCTTGCTACATTTACACAGGTTGAAGCTACTAAAGAAATGAATGATAATACATTACAGGATATGGCATCTAACCTTGTTGGTAAGCAGGTTATAATGACTACAACACAGAACAGCAATGGTTATATAGGCGGAACTGTTGATTATTGGGAAACAATAAATGGAACTGTTTATCTTGGAATTGGTGGAAAGCTTTATGATATTGCAGATCTTGATACTGTAATGGATAAGGACTATTTTGACAAATGGAAAGGAAATGGTTCTACAACAGATACTAAGACAGAGGATACAAAACCTGGGGAGTGACCGTTATGATGAATAATATGATAGGTAATAATATTGCTTCTATCGAAAAGATGACGGACATTATAGGAAAGAAGAATTCTGATAATGTTGATAAAATGTATAATGGCAAAACATTTGCTGATATATATAATCAGAAGCGTTCGATTGAAGAGGTTATTTCCGACAGCGATATTAAATCGTCAAAAGGGTTGAAGTTCTCTAAACATGCTGGTGAAAGGCTTGAACAGAGAGATATCCGGTTATCAGACGAACAGATGACAAGGCTTGAGGAAGGAACCGAAAAAGCAATTTTGAAAGGAATCAAAGAATCGCTCGTTATAGTTGATGATCTGTCTTTTATAGTTAATACAAGAAACAGAACAGTGATTACGGCGATGGATCAGAATAACAATGAAGACAATATCTATACTAATATTGATGGAGCAGTAATTATTTAGCTGGACCGCAAGGAGGCGAATGTCCCTGAATGCCAGAAGGGACGATGCTTTATTGATGAATGCATCAGATATATGTCTTTACATATTTATGGAGGAACAAATATTATGATGAGATCAATGTATTCTGCTGTGTCAGGTCTTAAGGCACATCAGACAAGAATGGACGTTATTGGTAATAATATTGCCAATGTTAATACTGTGGCATATAAGTCACAGTCTATGACTTTTTCAGAAGTTTTTTATCAGACAACTCAGATTGCGTCAGGACCTAATGCAGAAACAGGAAAGGGAGGAACTAATGCTATGCAGATTGGTCTTGGATCATCTGTTGGTTCTATCTCCACAGCAATTTCTTCAGAAGGTAGTCCTGAGAGAACGGATAATGCATTTGACTTAAAGATTGGTGGAAGTTCTTTCTTTATAGTTAACAGTGCGGGTAATACATTCTTCACAAGAGCTGGTAATTTTAAGGTTGATGAGTCAGGTGCTCTTGTAACACCAGGTGGCGCTAATGTAATGGGCTGGCAGGTTGATGAATCTGGTAATGCAAAAAGAGACCTTGTATCAAAGCTGTATGTTAACAGTCCGGATGTTGCATATACTTCACCAGAAAGAACTTCATCTGTTACGGTAACAGGTAACCTTAATGCAGGTTCTAAGGATACAAGTACTACAACTATTAATTTTTATGACAGCCTTGGTAATTCTTATCAGGCAACAGTTAATCTTGTGTATGCAGGCGTTCAGGGAGATAATACACAGTATACAATTGAGCCTGTTTCGGTTTCAAAGAATGGTAAGCCGACAGACCTTACATTTACTGCGTCAGCACCATTATCATTTAATACACTTACAGGTCTTGCCGATGCATCAAATTCAGATATTAAGCTTACATTTTCTAATAACGGGACTGCATCAGATGCTATTGAAGGCGTTGATTTGAGAGTTATCGGTGAAAGTGAGACAAGTCCTGTACTTACGATGGATGCATCTGGAATTACAATGTTTTCAGAAAAGACTAATCTTAATTCAGAGCTTGGCATTAATGGACTTGGAAAAGGCAAGGCAGTAGGTAAGATGACATCGGTTGGTGTTGATTCATCAGGATATATTGTGGCAAGCTATAGCAATGGTGTTACTAAGAATATTGGACAGATAGCAGTTGCTTCTTTCTCCAACCCTGAAGGTCTTCAGAAAGAAGGCGATAATCTTTATTCAGCAACACTTAATTCTGGAACTTTTGATGGAATTGGTCAGGATGTTACAGAAGGTGATGGAAGTATTTCATCAGGAGTACTTGAGATGTCTAATGTGGATCTCTCTTCAGAATTTACGAATCTGATTACAACTCAGAGAGGATATCAGGCTAATTCGAGAATTATTACTGTATCAGATACATTACTTGAAGAACTTATTAATCTTAAGAGATAATTGACATGAAAAGATATTTATGGCGAATTATTACAAGTATTCCTTGCAATAATTCGCCATAAGTGTTTTAATATATATAGTTGATTTTAATAGAGGTACTATACCTTATGTGGTATCGGGAGGAATTATGATTGATGTAACACGGTTTAATGGAAAAAGCTTTGTGCTTAACGCAGAACTGATTGAAGTTATGGAGGAAACACCTGATACTGTTATAACCCTGACAACAGGACATAAATACGTTGTCAAGGAAAGCGTAGAAGAGGTATATAGCAAGGTTATTACTTATAAGAGAAATATAATTGGTAATCTGTATGCGTCTGGTACAGATACTAAGTGATAATATATATAGAATACTAGAGACTTGGAAGGGGCAATTATGGATTTAGCTACACTGTTGGGAATTATTATTGGGTTTGTCATGGTCGTTATCGGAATTATAACAAGTACGACTAATCCTACACTAAAGGGAATTATGGACACATTTGTTGACATACCGTCAATCGCCGTTACTATTGGTGGTTCAATGGCTGGTATGCTCACATCTTATACATTTAAGACATTCTTAGGACATCTTAAGGGATTTGGCATTGCTATGAAAGATCCTAAGCTTGATAATGGACAGGTTATTTCTAAGATTATTGAGCTTTCTAACACAGCCAGAAAAGAAGGCCTTCTTGCACTTGAAGAAGTGGCACAGGGACTTGATGATGAGTTTATGAAGAAGGGTATTCTTCTCATTGTTGATGGTACTGAGCCTGAGCTTGTGAGAGGCATTCTTGAAACAGAACTGGTTAATCTTGATACAAGACATAAGAGTACAATTGGCTTTTTTGATAATTGGGCAGCTCTTGCTCCTGCATGGGGAATGATTGGTACTCTTCTCGGACTTGTTAATATGTTAAAGAACTTATCTGATACAGCATCTATCGGACCTAATATGGCTGTAGCACTTCTTACTACACTTTATGGTTCTTTGATTGCTAACTGGATATGTGTTCCTATATCTAATAAGCTCAAGCTTCAGAATAATGATGAATATCAGCTTAGAGAGATTATTATTGAAGGTCTTCTTTCTATTCAGGCAGGAGAGAACCCAAGAGTTATTGAAGAAAAGCTTAAGTCTTTCCTTTCACCATCTGCCAGAACAGCATTATCTGAACAAGGAGGAGGTGAAGGCTGATGGCTAAACAGCGTACAGAGAATGTACCACCAGCGGCACTTTGGAAAGATACGTTTTCAGATCTTATAAATCTTCTGCTGTGCTTTTTCGTTTTGATGTTTGCTATGTCTAATATTGATTCTCAGAAGTTTGAAGAGATTGCAGCTTCACTTTCATCAAGCTTTAGTGTACTTCCTCAAGGCGGTTCTGCACTGTCAAAGGAAGGAATTCTTGTAAGCAGTGGGGCGAGTCAGCTGAATGAATTGAGCAATTACTATAACAATATGGGCCTTAACAATGATGGCGATATGTCACAGGATGTACAGAATGCTTATGAAGAGATTGAAAAAGAAGGTCTTGAGCAGTCTGAAAATATGGCTGAGGAGATTGTTGATAAACTTACAGCCAGTGGAGTTGCAGATTATGTTGATGTTACTGCTTATAGTAAATATGTAATGCTTAATGTAAGTGGTGGAATTCTGTTTAATTCGGGAAAGTCGGAGCTTACATCAGAGGCACGCAGTCTTCTTGACAAGGTTGCTGATGCACTTATTGAATATGATGATAATGTTATTACCATAGAAGGTCACACTGATAGTGTTCCTATCAATACATCACTGTTTCCTAATAATATGATGCTTTCTCTTTACAGGGCATACAGTGTGTTTGATTTCTTTGTGTCTGAGAAAGGCTTTTCAGATCAGACAATGAGTTCATCCGGAAGAGGAGATGCAGTGCCTATTGCAACTAATGATACTCCAGAAGGAAGAGCTCAGAACAGAAGAGTTGAGATTAAGGTGTATAATTCAATTAACAGCTAAGGAGGATTACTCATGAAAAAGAGTATGCTTAATGTGATTATTTTGGCACTTGTACTTGTGAATCTGGTACTTACAGTGATTCTTACATTTTCACTTGTATCAACAAATAAGAAGACAAATTCTCTTATTAATAAAGTGGCACAGATTATTGACCTGGATGTTGCAGGCGGAGTTTCTAATAATAATTCATCTACAGGTTCAGGAATTGAAAATGTAAGTTATATTGATATTAAGAACAATGACAGCACGGATATAATTGTTTCATATGTTGATAATGGAAAAACAAGATATGCCGTACTTTCAGTATCTGTCGGACTTAATTCAAAAGCTAAGGATTATAGTACTGTATCGACTTCAGTTGATAATGGGATGAAGGTCCTTGTTAATAAGATAACCAATGAAGCTAATAAGTATACTTACAGCACAATAAGTGCTAATAAATCAACCATGGAAACAGACCTTTTAAAGGAATTCCAGGAATTATTCAAGACTGAGACGATACAAAGTGTACTGAT
>ENA-UOJO01004374-UOJO01004374.1-human-gut-metagenome-genome-assembly--contig:-P57-NODE-4374-length-12213-cov-17.694604_pt1 | contig 12213 bp, 7 predicted proteins | sample MGYA00242351_ERZ723898 | MGnify/ENA metagenome assembly ERZ723898 | reverse complement strand
GCCAGGGCGATGGCGGTTCCGCTTGGAGCGTCGCATTTCAGTTTGTGGTGTTTCTCCACGATCTCCATATCAAAGCCTGCTTCGGCAAGCACTTTTGCAGCTGCCTGTACCAGTTTCATCAGCGTATTCACACCAAGGGACATATTTGCAGAGCGGAGAACCGGGATTTCTTTGCTGGTCTCCTGCACTTTTTTGAGCTGATCCTCGGTGAGGCCTGTGGTGCAGAGGACGAGTGGAAGTTTTTTCTCCTTGCAGGCATCGAGCAGTGCGTCGGCTGCCTTGTAGGAAGAAAAGTCAACGACTACGTCTGCCGGAACATCGCATTCTGCCAGGCTTTTGAATACCGGATAATCGTTCTGGCCGTTGTCGTTCATATCGATTCCGGCTATGATTTCTGCATTTGCATCTTCTTTTACCAGGCCGGTGATGACCTGTCCCATATGGCCGTTACAGCCATGCATAATAATTTTAACCATTGTCTTTTTCCTTCTTTACTTCGTGTATTCTTAACTTAAGCCAGTTTGATTCCAAAATCTTTCATAGCCTTTGCCAGGCGCTCCTGGTTCTGCGGCTCCATCTCGGTCAGCGGCAGACGAAGCGGTCCAACCTCTTTGCCCATCAGGTTCAGCGCTGCTTTTACCGGAATCGGGTTTACTTCGCAGAACAGCGCATCGATGAGCGGCAGTGCTCTCAGCTGGATTTCTCTGGATCCGGCCACATCGCCGTCGAGGAATTTCTGTACCATGTCGTGGGTCTCACGCGGTGCTACGTTGGAAAGAACGGAGATTACACCGCTTCCGCCAAGGGAAAGGATCGGCACAACCTGATCGTCGTTTCCGGAGTACAGATCGATCTTTCCACCGGTCAGCTGCATAATTTTTGCGACCTGGGAAATGTTTCCGGAAGCCTCTTTGACTGCAACGATATTCTCAACGTTGTTGAACAGATAGACGATCGTTTCCGGTGCAATGTTTACGCCGGTTCTGCCCTGAATGTTGTAAAGGATGACCGGCACTTTGACGCTGTCTGCGATTGCGGTAAAGTGTGCAATCAGGCCCTTCTGTGTTGCTTTATTGTAATACGGAGAAACGAGAAGAAGTCCGTCCACGCCGTATTTTTCTGCTTCCTGAGACAGATAAATTGCTGTCTCCGTGCTGTTGGAGCCGGTTCCTGCAATTACCGGGATTCTGTGATTTACTTTTTCCACGGTATATTTGATGGCATCCAGATGCTCCTCATGGGACAGGGTCGAAGCCTCACCGGTGGTTCCGCAGATAACGATGGCGTCGGTTCCGCCGGCGATCTGCTCCTCAATCAGTTCTCCGAGTTTTTCGTAATTCACTTCCTGTGTTTCGGTCATCGGTGTGATAATTGCAACAGCTGCACCTTTAAAAATAGACATTCTCTTTTCCTCCTGTATGTTGTGTCAGATAAAACCATAAGAAATCAGTCGCCGGAGCTTATCTCCCACGGAAAATTTCACTTTCCGTTTAAAAAAGAGGCGCCTCATCCCAGATAAGATCGCCTCCAAATTCACACATACGCAGTATCTATGATCAGATAGCTCTCCATCTCTCGATGACAGTCGCAGATTTTTTCAACCTGCGCCCAGGAGCATACCGGTTCAGCGCCGGATGTCCTTCGGCATTCTTCCCTTTTCCTCTTCTTCTTTTGCTGCTGAGGCATCCGAAAAGGTACTCTTGAAGTAATGCGACCTCTATCCACTTCAGTTCTGCTTTTACTATAGCATCATTAAATTTTCTTGTCAACAGCGGATCGCGCTTTAACTCTCACTATATTCCAGCTTGCTCACCGAAACCTCATATGCGGTCCGCTTTTCCATTTCTGTCTCGCTCAGCCGCTTCATATATTCCCGGCTCTGGATCCGTCCCCAGATGAGAACGTGGCCGCCCACGGCAAACGCAGAGGCATACCGCGCATTCCGTCCCCAGCAGATGCACGGGATATAATCTGATTTTCCATACGGACGGTTGACCGCGATCAGAAGGTCGGCGATCTCTCTTCCCAGAGGTGTTTTCCGGTAGACCGGCGGTTTACATATGTATCCATCGAGGTAAATCTGGTTGGATTTGACGGAATCGTCCTCTTCCTCCACGAAGCTTAATTCCCGCGCAAATACGGAGAGTACCAGACGGTTCTTCTTCTCCTCGTGGCGGTTGTAGGACCGGAACTGACCGCTGATGCAGATCCACTCACCCTGGTAATCCTGTGATACGTCCACCAGCCGCTCGGAGACCATCACCGGAATGATGTCCTGCGATTCACTCAACCGCTTGACCATCACATCGACGAGGTAAAAGCCCTCTCCGAATACCTGATGGCTGAATGTAAACGGGGAGACAATCTCTCCCATGATAACCACCTGATTGTTTTCAATCATCTTGTCTGCCATAATGAAAATCCCCTTCCTTTGTCTTTTCTTTCTGAATATTGATTTCTGATCGGTACTTTGCTGATCTATAATCCTAATGTATGAACCACATTTCTTTTTCAGAACCACTTTTTTCCAGATTTTTTTATTTCTATTCAAATCAGCATTCTGCCCAATTTTTTGTATATGTTTCTGTAAAAACCGCACCACATGCTTCGTATTTTCTACCATTGCAATACAAAAAATGTCACATCTTCCCTGTTTTTTTTCTCTGTTCTGTGCTATAATAGTTCAGATAGGCAGGCATCCAGCAGAGACAAAACGGCAAGGCACCTGCCTTTGTGCTGTGATAAACATTCCCGGCCGGCTTGAAATTTTGAAAAATTGAACCCGGCAGGGTCAACCCATAGGAAGAGGAATGAAGAAATGAAAACAACGAGAGAAGATGTAAGAAACGTTGCCATCATCGCCCATGTCGATCATGGTAAAACTACACTGGTAGACGAGCTTCTGAAACAGAGCGGCGTTTTCCGTGCCAATCAGGAGGTTCAGGAACGTGTCATGGACTCGAACGATATCGAGCGTGAGCGTGGAATCACCATTCTTTCCAAAAATACAGCAGTTTACTACAAAGGAACGAAAATCAACATCATCGACACCCCAGGCCATGCGGACTTCGGCGGCGAGGTTGAGCGAGTTCTGAAAATGGTAGACGGCGTTATTCTGGTTGTAGACGCATTCGAGGGCGCTATGCCGCAGACCAAATTCGTGCTGAAAAAAGCACTTGAGCTGAATCTTTCCGTTATCGTCTGCATCAACAAAATCGACCGCCCGGAGGCACGCCCGGACGAAGTCATCGACGAAGTGCTTGAGCTTCTGATGGATCTCGACGCATCCGACGAGCAGCTTGACTGTCCGTTCCTGTACGCATCCGCAAAGCTGGGTCATGCCGTACTCGATCTGAACGACACCCCGAAGGATATGACACCTCTGTTCGAGACCATTCTGAAATACATCCCGGCTCCGACCGGCGATCCGGAAGCTGGCACACAGCTTCTGATCAGTACCATCGACTACAACGAATACGTTGGACGTATCGGTGTCGGCAAAGTTGAAAACGGAACGATCCGCGTGAACCAGGACGTTATGCTGGTCAACCACCACGATCTGACCAAGAAGAAAAAAGTAAAGGTCAGCAAACTGTATGAATTTGACGGACTGAAAAAAGTAGAGGTTACTGAGGCAGGCATCGGTTCTATCGTTGCTGTTTCCGGTATCCCGGATATCCACATCGGAGATACTCTCTGCGGCGATCTGGACAACCCGGTTTCCATCCCGTTCCAGAAAATCTCCGAGCCGACTATTTCCATGAACTTCATCGTAAACGACAGCCCGCTGGCCGGTAAAGAAGGTAAATACGTAACTTCCCGCCACCTGCGCGACCGTCTGATGCGTGAGCTGAACACCGACGTTTCCCTGCGTGTCGAGGAGACGGATTCCGCAGACTGCTTCAAGGTTTCCGGCCGTGGTGAGCTGCATCTGTCCGTCCTGATCGAAAACATGCGCCGTGAGGGATATGAGTTCGCAGTAAGTAAGGCAGAGGTTATCTACAAAGAGGACGAGCGCGGACGCAAACTCGAGCCAATGGAAATCGCATACGTTGACGTTCCGGATGAGTTCTCCGGTACTGTCATCCAGCTCCTCAGCGAGCGTAAAGGCGAGCTTCACGGCATGAGCCGCGCAAGCGATGGTTCCACCCGTCTGGAGTTCGAAATCCCGGCACGAGGCCTGATTGGTTTCCGTGGAATCTTCATGACCTCCACCAAAGGAACTGGTATCCTGAACACCGAGTTTGAAGATTACGCACCGTACAAGGGCGACATCGAATACCGCAAACAGGGTTCCCTGATCGCTTTCGAGGCAGGCGAGTCCGTTACCTACGGTCTGTACTCCGCACAGGAGCGCGGTACTCTGTTCATCGGACCTGGCGAGAAGGTTTACGCCGGTATGGTTATCGGACAGAACGGTAAGGCCGAGGATATCGAGCTGAACGTCTGCAAGACGAAACACCTGACCAACACCCGTACTTCTTCCTCCGACGAGGCACTGCGTCTGACTCCGCCGAGAATCCTTTCCCTGGAGCAGGCTCTGGACTTCATCGACAAGGACGAGCTTCTTGAGGTTACTCCGGTTTCCTTACGTATCCGTAAGAAAGAGCTGGATTCCAGACTTCGTAAGAGAGCGGCAATGAAATAAATTTTCATAAAATGACATAAGAACCGCCGGTTCACTCTTGATTTGAGAGTAAACCGGCGGTTCTTTGTCGTTTTTCTATTCTGTTTTCTATTCGTTTGTCGTTCCGCCATGGAAGCCGTAATACGTCTCTCCCGCTGCAAGATCCACGCCGTTTGCCGCTGCAAGAGTATGAATCGTGACAAGCTCATACCCGCGGTTGATCAGCTCCGGCACGATCGTTGCACACGATTCTACGGTCGTCTCGTGGATATCATGCATCAGGATAATGTCTCCCGGGCTTACACTGTCGAGAACGGCGCTGATGTTTGCCTGTACATTTTTTGTCTGCCAGTCCAGGGTATCGACATCCCACATGATGCTCGGGCGGCCGATAGATGCGAGCAGTTCATCGGTGCTGTTTCCATACGGGAAACGGATGACAGTTGCACCCTGTCCGTTGTTGTACTGGGCGATCAGATCATCCGTCATCTGGAACTGGGCAAGGCCGTCGTCGGTGCTCAGTTCTTTCATATTCGGATGCGCATAGGAGTGGTTTCCAAGCTCACAGCCGATCGCCGCCATGCGCGGGATCACATCTGCACCGTATTTTTCCACATTGCTGCCGAGCATAAAGAACGTCGCCTGTGCCCCGTACTGCTCCAGCGTATCGAGAAGCGTGCTGGTATAGACGCCTGGGCCGTCATCAAAGGTCAGGGCTACCATCATCGAGCCGTTGCGGTCTGGCTGGTAAACACCCTGGTCATCAAAGTAACAGCCTTTTCCGCCGATCGCTTTCCAGCCGGTCGCCATGTAACCATTGGAATCAAAATGGTACTGGTTTCCGTCGATATCTGCCCAGCCGTTGACGTAGTACGTTGTGGCATCCGTTGCGTACCACCAGCCCGACGAGCTGTACTGCCATCCCGGCGTCTCATTCGGCGGCGTGGTCTCCGCAAGCTTCTTAATTCCCGCATTTCCCGATCCGTCCTCCGCCTCTGGCGCCGTCTCGCTCACCGTCTTTGCGGCTGTGTCATTACTCAGTACAATTCCTTTTTTCGCAAGCTGCGCTCCCGCAAATTTCCAGATAAGCGCAAGAAAAAGAAGGCCGATTACCACACACAGGGAAATCCGTGATACTTTCTGCATCATCTGTCTGCGGCGCATCTGCTTTCTTCTCTGTTTCAATGATTTTCTTTCCATATGATCTGTTTATACTCCATCGTCCCGCCCCTTTGCGGAACTTTCTTCCATCGTAACACAAACGTTTTTCGACATTTTTCTACTTACTATCATAACGTGATCTGACCTAAGATGCAAGGCACAAATTCTTACATTTTTCCACTTCTGGTAAATTAATGTTTATCGTTTCTTAACATCTTGTCACAAAAAAAGAGTGACTCTGCACCCATGGTAAAAGCGGATACAAAATCACTCTTTGTCACTCTCTTTTAAAAAACCTGGTTTCTTTCTGGTGCTTTGCCACCAAATCACAGGTCTTTCACCTGTCCAGCCTGATTATCCTCTCTGCTTAAGAGTAACTGCAAAGTTTTAACGTTGCCAGAACAACGGAAGCAAACACCTTATGCCTCATGTCCTATTTTAGTCAGGAAATCGCTGCCCATCACCCATTTTTCGTTTTCCAGCGTCACAACGGACTCGAGTTTCCAGGTGACGGTCTCTATTTTGGTTTTGCGGAAGAAATGGAGGAAACGGGTTCGTCGCTCGATCGCAGCGGTCACGTTGGTTTCGATCTTCATCTGGTTGGATTCGTTGGTTACGGTTGTGGAGACGCTGCTCACGGTGATGCTGGTGATTCCGGTGTTGGTGTCGCTGTTCAGGTAGGCATCGCAGAGCTGCTGGTACTGTTCTTTGGCGGTTTTCTGTACGGCGGTGTCGGCGGAAAATTCATTTTTGATGGTGCTGAAGGATTTTCCGGCGGCTGCGGCTGTGAATACCTTGTCCAGGGACTCTTCTGCGCGGTCGGCGATGGTTTTGCCGGTGGAATCGTTGAGTTTTAAATCCGGCAGGAATTCCATGCTGCTGTTGTCCTGCACGAGGACGATCTCGCGGTATGGGTCTTTCTGTTTTTCGGTCAGTTCAATGGTGTGGCCGCCGAGGAAGAGATACGGGATTTTGTAGATGCTGACGTTATCTGCTGTCTCTTTTAAATACTTTTTCCCGACCTGCACGCCGTCCAGATAGAACGAGGCATCCGCCGGGACGGTGATTTCGACATCCGTCACGCAGCTGTCTTTCGGCACAACGTACCACTCTTTGAAGTTCCATTTTACGGTATCCCCGACGGCGATCTCCAATGTTTCTTCCTGCGAGTCGCTCATGCCTTTTAACGTGTACTGCACAGTATAAATCCTGTTTTCCCCGGTCTCAAGATTCTGTTTTCTGCGCATGAAAAAGCTCTTGATCTCCGGTGTTTCCTGCCCGTCAGTGCCGTCCTGTTTTGCTTTCCAGGTCATTGCATTGACGTAGTTCTTCCGCGACAGAAACGTGCTGTCCGGGAACTGGCATACATCGTATGCACTGTTCCAGTCTCCTGCCAGGCATGCTTCCACGTAATTCCGTCCTGCCGCCTGCGGCGCATACAGATACGCGCCTGCCATAAAAAATACGGCGCACAGAATCAGAAACAGACTGAGATTCACGATCAGAATCCGCAGACTCATCGGCAGATCACGAAATTTTGCCGCCCGTATTTTCACAGAAAGCTCCGTCGTCTCTTCTCCGTCTTTTTCCACATGGCGGAATCTTTTTCCTTTTCTTTTCCACTTCTGGAGCATAGTTTACCTCATCTTTTCCTCTTATTTAGACTGTTCTTTCACCGCATACGTATGCACCCGGTCGCTCTTCTGGCTGTATGCCTCTCCCTCGGAATAATACTCCTCCGATGTCGTGGAAAAACGCGTAATCGTCTCTTTCACACGCTCTCCCGCCGTTTGCTGGTGGAGAAACAGCGCTGCAATCATCAGAATCACAAATATATCCAGAATCAGTACCGCCGCATTTGCCACGATGCCAGGTAATTTTTTTATCCACATAGGCTTCCCTCTTTTCTGTCTCCATTGTAACAAAATGCTCCCGAAAACACAAGGAAAGCAGAGACCCCGGCGAACCGAAAATTCTCTGCTTTTCACAAATGACATATTTATTTTTTAACCTTGTTTCAATCCACAGTCGGTAATTTCACAGAGTCTGACATGTCAGCAGAATGCTGACTGTGGTTTGCCTCATGTCAGTGGGGGATACCGATTTCTCTCCGCCCGCCACTGCCGTTAACTTTCTTATTTGCAATTCATCTCACCACCTATAGAGGTGGGAGAATCCTTGCTATTATTTGTTGAAGGGTTTACTCCTCGGTATCATCCTTTGACGGAATCATTTCCTCAAAGTCGAAGTCAAGCATCGGCTCTTCCTCTTCAGCTGACGGTTCTTCAACCGGAGCTTCTGCTGCCGGAATTTCGTCCTCAAGATCTTCGGTCAGAATCAGATCCTCGTCCTCTTCTTCCTCGATCATGCTGTCGGTATTCAGATGAATGTTGCTGTAGCACTTCATACCGGTACCGGCCGGGATCGGTTTACCGATGATAACGTTCTCTTTCAGGCCTACCAGATGGTCAACCTTACCCTTGATAGCAGCGTCGGTCAGAACCTTGGTGGTCTCCTGGAAGGATGCTGCGGACAGGAAGGAATCGGATGCCAGGGATGCTTTGGTGATACCAAGCAGTACCTGTTTTCCTTCTGCCGGCTCTTTGCCTTCTGCGATCAGAGCTTTGTTGGTCTCGTCGTAATCCAGGAAGTCTACCATGTCGCCCGGAAGGAATTCGGTATCTCCGTTCTCCTCGATGCGGATCTTCTTCAGCATCTGGCGAACGATAACCTCGATATGCTTATCGTTGATTTCTACACCCTGCAGACGGTAAACTCGCTGTACCTCGCGGAGCATGTAATCCTGAACGGCACGTACGCCTTTGATCTTCAGGATATCGTGCGGGTTTACAGAACCTTCGGTCAGCTCGTCTCCAGCTTCCAGAACCGTTCCGTCAGCGATCTTGATACGGGATCCGTAAGGGATCAGGTATGTCTTGGATACGCCATCGTCCGGATTGGTAACCACGATTTCGCGTTTTTTCTTGGTGTCTTTGATCTGTGCAACACCAGGGATCTCGGTGATGATAGCAAGTCCTTTCGGCTTTCTTGCCTCGAAAAGCTCCTCGACACGAGGAAGACCCTGTGTGATATCTCCACCGGCAACACCACCGGTATGGAAGGTACGCATGGTCAGCTGTGTACCAGGCTCACCGATCGACTGTGCTGCGATAATTCCGACAGACTCACCAACCTGTACTGCCTCGCCGGTTGCCATGTTGGCACCATAGCATTTTGCGCAGATTCCGTTACCGGAACGGCAGGTAAGAATGGTACGGATTTTTACTTTTGTATAATGCTCACCGTTCTCGTTGATGCCGTCTTTGATGACACGGGCAGCACGTTTCGGGGTGATCATATGGTTTGCTTTTACAATGACGTTGCCGTCCTTGTCTTTGATCGTCTCGCAGGAGAAACGGCCTGTGATACGATCCTGCAGACTCTCGATCTGCTCTTTTCCGTCTGTGAACTCGCTGACCCACATACCCGGAATTTCGTCCTTGCCCTCGGCACAGTCGATTTCACGGATGATCAGGTCCTGAGAAACGTCTACCAGACGACGGGTCAGGTAACCAGAGTCGGCGGTACGAAGCGCGGTATCGGACATACCTTTTCGTGCTCCATGTGCGGACATGAAGTATTCCAGTACCTGAAGACCTTCACGGAAGTTTGACTTGATCGGCAGCTCGATGGTGTGTCCGGTTGTATCGGCCATCAGTCCTCGCATACCGGCCAGCTGTTTGATCTGCTTATCGGAACCACGGGCTCCGGAGTCAGCCATCATGAAGATGTTATTGTATTTATCCAGTCCGTCGAGCAGTGCTTTTGTCAGCGCATCGTCGGTCTTCTTCCAGGTATCTACAACCTCTTTGTAACGCTCTTCGTCTGTAATCAGACCACGTTTGAAGTTTCTTGTAATCTTGTCTACCGTTGCCTGTGCTTCGGCGAGCATCTCCGGCTTCTGCGGCGGCACGGTCATATCGGAAATGGATACGGTCATGGCTGCACGGGTGGAGTATTTATATCCGGTTGCCTTGATATAGTCCAGAACCTCTGCGGTTTTGGTAGCTCCGTGTGTATTGATGACTTTTTCCAGAATCTGTTTCAGCTGTTTCTTGGCAACGAGGAAATCAACTTCAAGAGCAAGCTCGTTACCCGGAACCGTACGGTCTACGTATCCCAGATCCTGCGGCAGAATCTCATTGAAGAGGAATCTTCCGAGTGTGGAGCTTACGTTCTGCTGCATTACAGTACCATCTTCCATCTCTTTTTCGCAGCGGATGGTAATCTTGGTCTGCAGGGTAATGTATCCGTTCTCGTATGCCAGGATGGCTTCGTTCATATCGCGGAAGAAGCTTCCTTCGCCCTTCTCGCCCGGACGCTCCTGTGTCAGATAGTAGATACCAAGAACCATATCCTGTGAAGGAACGGCTACCGGACCACCATCGGACGGTTTCAGAAGGTTGTTCGGAGAAAGAAGCATGAAACGGCACTCTGCCTGTGCTTCTACGGACAGCGGCAGATGGACAGCCATCTGGTCACCGTCGAAGTCGGCGTTGAATGCGGTACAAACCAGCGGGTGCAGCTTAATCGCTTTACCTTCTACCAGAATCGGCTCGAACGCCTGGATACCCAGACGATGCAGCGTAGGGGCACGGTTCAGCATAACCGGATGCTCTTTGATGACGTCCTCGAGAACGTCCCATACCTGCGGCTCGAGTTTCTCGACCATTTTCTTTGCATTTTTGATGTTATGTGCAGTGCCGTTGGAAACCAGCTCTTTCATAACGAACGGTTTAAACAGCTCGATTGCCATTTCTTTCGGCAGACCGCACTGGTAAATCTTCAGTTCCGGTCCTACGACGATAACAGAACGGCCGGAGTAGTCAACACGTTTACCAAGAAGGTTCTGACGGAAACGGCCGGATTTACCTTTCAGCATGTCGGACAGAGATTTCAGAGGACGGTTTCCAGGACCGGTTACCGGACGGCCGCGGCGGCCGTTGTCGATCAGGGCATCAACTGCCTCCTGGAGCATACGTTTCTCGTTGCGCACGATGATATCCGGCGCACCGAGCTCCAGCAGTCTCTTCAGACGGTTGTTACGGTTGATGATACGGCGGTACAGGTCATTCAGGTCGGATGTTGCAAAACGTCCTCCGTCAAGCTGTACCATAGGACGCAGATCCGGCGGAATAACCGGAACCGCATCAAGAATCATCCACTCCGGACGGTTTCCGGACTCACGGAATGCCTCAACAACCTCAAGTCTCTTGATGATGCGGGCTCTCTTCTGTCCGGTAGAATCTTTAAGACCTGCCTTTAATTCAGCAGACTCTTTTTCCAGATCGATTGCCATCAGAAGCTCTTTGATGGATTCCGCACCCATACCTGCACGGAAGCTGTTTCCGAACTCCTCTCTGGCATCCTGGTATTCTTTCTCGGTCAGAACCTGTTTGTACTGTAATTTGGTATCGCCTGCATCAAGAACGATGTAGTTTGCGAAATACAGAACCTTTTCCAGAGTTCTCGGAGACAGATCCAGGATCAGTCCCATACGGGACGGAATTCCTTTGAAATACCAGATGTGGGATACCGGAGCTGCCAGCTCAATGTGTCCCATACGCTCACGGCGCACACTGGATTTTGTTACTTCTACGCCGCATCGGTCGCAGATTACGCCTTTGTAGCGAATTTTCTTATATTTACCGCAATGGCACTCCCAGTCTTTGCTTGGTCCGAAGATTCTTTCACAGAACAGACCGTCTTTTTCCGGTTTCAGCGTTCTGTAGTTGATGGTCTCCGGTTTTTTTACCTCGCCATGGGACCACTCCCGGATTTTCTCCGGGGAGGCAAGTCCTATTTTGATGGCATCAAAGCTCATCTGGTAATTTTCTTTTTTTGCTGTTTCTGGCATTTGATTACCCCTTTCCTCGCAAAGCGAAGATCTACAAGTTACATGTCATCATCTGAACTTTCATCCAGATCAAGATAAGAGTCTTCTTCTTCATTCTCTTCCACATCTACCATTTCTTCTCCGTCAAACTCTTTCTTGGAGAATCCATAGTCACCAAATCTCTCGTCCTCTCTGTCAGAGTAACGGTCTCCCTCGATGATGTGGTTCAGATTGGTATCACCGTAATCAACTGATTCCATAATTTTAACTTCGGTATTGTCATCACGCAGTACGCGGACATCGAGTGCCAGGGACTGCAGCTCTTTCAACAATACTTTGAAGGATTCCGGAATACCAGGCTCCGGAATATTGTCGCCCTTGATGATGGCTTCGTATGTCTTCACACGGCCAACCACATCGTCAGACTTCACAGTCAGGATCTCCTGCAGCGTGTAGGATGCACCGTACGCCTCAAGAGCCCAAACCTCCATCTCTCCGAAACGCTGTCCACCGAACTGAGCTTTACCAC
>ENA-UOJO01004369-UOJO01004369.1-human-gut-metagenome-genome-assembly--contig:-P57-NODE-4369-length-12223-cov-10.301857_pt1 | contig 12223 bp, 14 predicted proteins | sample MGYA00242351_ERZ723898 | MGnify/ENA metagenome assembly ERZ723898 | reverse complement strand
CTGCGACCTCCTGGTCCCAAACCAGGCGCTCTAGCCAAGCTGAGCCACACCCCGAAGGCTTATTCATTTGTGCGCCTCATCCGTGACGCAAGAATGATTATAGTATAGCCCACATAGAAAGTCAACACTTTTTTTCAAATTTTTTTATTTTTTTTCAATTTCATATACAAAAGCGCAAATATCCGCATTTTTCAGGGGTTTATCTGCATGGATAGAATAAGCATATGTGCCATCTGTCCAAAGGAAAACAGAAAATTCATCCGATTTATTTCCTTTTGCGGTGACTTTATAGTCCCCCGCCTGGATGATCGTCTCATTGTTATACGTATTAAAATCTCCTGAATTGTCCTCTGTTCCTTTTGACTGTCGCAAACAGATTGTCTGCTCTTCCCATGTATAATTGATTTCTGCCAGGTCTGTTCCATATGCCACATATTCTACAGTTGCCTTCTCTTCCAGTGACGAAAGTTCCTTTACAGTAAAGCCAACCGTATCCGAAAGTTCTTTGGCACTGTTTTTTTCCTCAACCCGAAATGTCCCCTGCACGTTCTCTTCCGTCTCTGTTGGTACTTCCACAGGTATCTTTGATGGTTCTTTCACCAGAGACGGCTTTATTACCGCTGCAGACACGCCCAAAAGGAGCAGACAGGCTACCGCCGCCATTATCTTATAAAGTGTCTTAAAAGGCAGAATTTGACGTTTTCCCGGTCCCTTGCCTTTTTCCATTTCAATGTCAATATTAGAAAGAATACGTTTCTTCATTTCATCTGTCACATGAATTTTATTCATAATCTCATCATACTTCTGCAAAATCGTACTCCTCCTTTAAAATTTCTTTTAATTGCAGCCGGCCCCGCCGCAAATTGGTACGCACCGTTGTTTCCCTGGCTTCCAGAATCTGCGCAATCTGCGCCGTGGAATACCCCTCGTGATAAAACAGATGGATAACCTCTCTGTATTTTTGCGGTAAAGCGCGCACTGCCTCCCACACAAAACGCAGATCTTCCCTTTTTTCTGCAACGAGACTTTCCTCCAGCTCATCCGTCTGGCGGACGCGATTGTAATCAATGCGGTTTTTGCTCAGATTCGCAGCCACTTTCAGCAGCCATGCCTTTTCATGCGAAGCATTCTCCAACTCCGGCATTGTCTGCAAATACCGGATGAGTGTCTCCTGCAGGATGTCCTCTGCATCACTCATATTATGCAAATATGAATATGCCATCCGCAGAATACTGTCTCCATAGATTTCCAGAAGCTGTGCAGCCTTTTGATTAACCGTCTCTTTTGTATTGCTTTGTTCCTGTACTGCTGTTATCTGCCGCACACGCTGTATACATCTTTTCCAGCAGGTTGCGGCTGCTGTAAACAGCCGTTCCTGCCAGGAAATTGTCCAGTTCAGACAAACTACCATATCCTTGCTCCTTATTGCACTACTGTACCTGTTTTACAATTTTTAAAAGGGCATTCTGGCTTATACCATTACTTGTAGAAACCGAATAGGAATACGTTCCATCATTCCAGATTGCAACATACTTCTTCTTGTCGGATCCCTTCACTGTAACCTTTCCCTTTTTTCCTTTTACCGTTACTTTTTTTGTCACATCATATTTATTACAATCCCCGCTGATGTCTTTTCCCTGTGAAATCACTGCTTTACGAATGAGAATTTCTTCTTCTCCCTTTTCATAATACACCTGCAGGATTTCCTGATCGATAGCCTGTATCACGCTCCTTTTATATCCTGTGATCTTTTTCGGAAGCTTGATGGAAAAGCCGGTTGCGTCCTCTGCATCTTTTAATGTCTTATAATCTTGCCACGGATTTGGAATCTGGTCATCCTGTCCCTCGAGATAAGAAATGACCATCGGCTCATCCCCTGTCTCCGCCGCAAATGTCTGCATGGTCATGCCTCCAGCCAAAGCTGATGTCGCCATCATTCCACACAATGTGAAAACTACTAATTTTTTCTTCATAATAAATTACCGTCCTCTCTGTATTTTCGAACATCTTTTTTGCTGTTCTACTTACTATACAGATGGGACGATAATATTGTTGCATCTTATTCCAATTTTAATTATTTTTTTCCTGCTCGATCAAAAGTTCTTTCATCGCACGCAGAGCTTTTCCTCTGTGGCTAATTGCATTTTTCTGTTCTGGAGAAATGGTTGCGGAAGAACATCCGAACTCATCCAGATAAAAAATCGGATCATAACCAAATCCGTTGGCGCCTTCCGGCTCCCAGCCGATATAGCCTTCCATGGTCTGCCTTGTAACAAGTTCCTTTCCATCTGGAAGTACTGCGGCAATTGCACAGACGAAACGAGCCGTACGCTTTTCTTTCGGTACGCCATCGAGACGGTCGATCAGATTCTTGTTCTTGATATCATAAGAAGTATCTTCGCCCATATAACGCGCGGAATATACCCCCGGCTCTTTGTTGAGCGCATCAATCTCAAGACCGGAATCATCGGCTAAAACAATGGCATCCGTATGTGCTGCGATTGCTCTCGCCTTAATCAGTGCATTCTCTTCGAATGTCTTTCCGTCTTCCACAATATCAACCTGAATGCCCGCCTCTTTCATGGACTGGATCTGCACGTCACAATCTGCCATAATTTCGCGGATCTCACGCATTTTGTCTTTGTTACCGGTTGCAAAAATAATGTTTTTCATTTTAATATCCCTCCTCAAAAGCCTCCATAATTGCATTGTAAATACCCTGTGCTGCTTTCTTCTGGTATTTCGGAGACTTCAGCTTATCCAATTCATCATAATTTGTCATAAATCCAACTTCTATCAACGCCACCGGGACTTTGCTTGTACGGATAATATAAATGCTGTCTCCCTCAAGCAATCCACGATTATAACTGTCAAAACTCTTTGAAACCGCATTCAGACAAATTTCCGCTAGCTTTTTGCTCGACAACTTTGAATCATCCGATTCACTGTACATGACCTGTGTACCGCTTGTCTGCGTAAAATTGCCCGTTGCCGAAGAATTATTGTGGATACTGATAAAAATATCCGCATCCGCCTTATTGGCCAGCTGTACGCGCTGATCCAGCGTCGGGTTCGTGTCTGCGGTCCGGGTATAGTAGACACCGATATTATCCGGGCATGCTTCAAACAATTTCTTCAATTGCAAAAGGATGTCCAGATCGATGTCCTTTTCTGACACACCCAGCTTAACAGCACCTGCTGCACGGCTTCCATGTCCCGCATCTATAACGATCACTTTGTCATAAATATCATGTGGATTGATAAAATCCAGATAAAGACCGCCTTTTCTGTATTTTTGCGAGAGTTCATATACCTTGTCCAGCGTCAGGGCAATCACACCGTCATCACCATCTTTATAATAAGACAATGATGCGATATGATCACTGCTGCCCCGGATCTTGTATTTCTGGAAATAATCCTCTGTTCCACCCGGAAACCGGATATACACCGTCTGCGTCACATAATCGTTTTCAATTTGAATCTCCTCTTTTTTCAGTTCTGCCGGTAGTCCGATTTTCAGTTGTGCGTGAAGAGTTTCATCTTCTTTTACGATCTGTGCAGGTGCTGCCGTTGCGATCAGGCTTCCACCTTTGAGTTCCTCCTGCTGTTCTGCCGCCATCACCGCTTTTGCATGCAGATCCGGAAACCCCTGCAATCCTATGAGCACCACTACGGTCAGTACCGACATCATAATGGTAATCCACTTTAGTACTCTTTCATCCATTGTTAGTTCCTTGTGAATGCCTTGATACAAAGATTGCACTCACGTTTTTCTTTCACATTGACAAATTTCTTTCCATTCAGGCTGATATATCCTTCGCCGTCATCGAGATCCACGCCCTGTAGAATACTCTCGCCCGTATCATACTCGATTGCCAGCGGATGTTTCGATCCCGGTGTTTTCACATACAATACGATTGCATATTTCTCACCGGCTTTCAACTGCTGCTCGTCAAAATCAACCGTGTAATATCCCGCCTTTTTCACAACGCCGGATGCCAGTTTCTCACGATTGGCAAAAGATTTTTCATTTTTAAAATCGTGTACCACATACAATTCATACTCTGTATTGGCACCTGTTGCATAGAAAGATGCCGCAGAAAGTTTTTCATTTCCTTTTGCCTGAAATACGTTGGCACCATAAATCTGCTCATTGTCATATCCCATGTTTCCGACCCAGCCACAGAGGTCGCTCTGGTAAATATGATCGTAATTGTCTGTGTCATCTACCCGCGTGTACACCACGTTGTGCGTACCAATATTGGTATCATAATAAGAGACATAGAAAATTCCTTTTTCTCCAAAATCGCTTCCCCAGCTGTTCTGGCAGATAAAAGCACCGTCTCCCTCCAGCTGCGTATTGAAATTGGAGCTCGGATAATTATCATCCCATCCGATGATTACAACATCGTGATTCGGCTTCTCCGTACCGATATAACAGTACGCACTGTTTTCCCGGTTATAATAAACCGAGCTGTCCTGTGAGCTTCTTATCGTGCTGTAAAGAGAAGATTCCACACCGCCGTATTTAAATACTGCTTCTTTGATTCCCTCGTAATCTTTACCATCAATAATCTGCATTTCCTGTACATGCTTTACCGCCTTTAATGTATCATCAGACACGCCATCTCCATACGGATCATCCTTTTCGAGAACCGGTCCCTGCCATGCCGCTAAATAAGCCATACCCATGGTATATTCACCGCCATCGTACTGGTTCGCATGAAAAGAATTGCTCATGCTCATATTGTCTACAGAAAACAGATACTTCTCTTCCGGCAAAAGCGAAGACTCAAGTGCACTCGTCGCAGCAAACGCCCAGCAGGTTCCATAAGTTCCCTGGTTACGGATCTGGGAAACCCTGCCTTTTTCCCGCAGATCAAAATAAGCAGGAACCAGGGCACTCGTATCCGTATCCGCAGCTACAACCGTATTTTTTGTAATATCAAAATCACAATTATATCCAAGCAGATTTGACAAATCATCGAGACTTACATACAGTTCGCCTCCCACTTTTGTCAATCCTGATTTTATCTTCTCCTCTTCTCCGTTTACATACGCTTTCTTTTCATCCAGCGATAACGACACGGATAAATTATGTTTTTCCACAAGCAGGCGGTGGTTATCATATACATGCGCGCTGCAATTCAATGCATCTCGAAGCATAGACACCGGAACCATGATATTGCGGTCCTTGTTCATATAAAATCCTGCCTGATTGCTTGTATATTCCTGATTGTCGATTACGGCCTTTACCTGACTCGAATTCACATCCTTTGCCACCAGCGGATTCCACACTTCCGAATCGAGCGTTCCTCCTCGGAATCGTCCCACGCTGGCATTATCCACGCCTAAAACATGGAATTTAACCAAAAAAACAAACAAAATCACCACTGTAAAAGCGATGTATCGTTTCGAATATTTCATTGCTACCTCACTCTGTCATCCAATGTTCGTCAATTATTTTCTTTTTGCGTTCTCTTTGGTGGCTTCGGCCCCAAGAACTGATAGAAATAGGTCCGGATCATGCCATTATAAATTTTACGGTTTTTGTCCGCTTTTCGTCCAATATAGCGCTCCGTATCCTCATAGCTGGTGATCATATACATGGACCAGGAATCCAGCCCTTCATACGCTTTTCCAATCTGCGTATACAGTTCCGGCAGATCCGCCTTCTCTTCCAGACGCTCTCCGTATGGAGGATTCGTAATGATAAATCCGTATTTCTTCGGATGATGAAGATCCGCCACTGCACGCTGCTGGAAATGGATCAGATGATCTACACCCGCGCGTTTTGCATTTTCCCTTGCCGCCTTAACGACTTCTCCATCGATATCATATCCCTGAATATCCACCTCAATATCCGTGTTTACCAGTTCCTGCGCTTCTTCGACAGTATCGTACCACAACTGGCGTGGAATCAGATTCGTCCACTTCTCTGCTGTAAATGTTCGATTCATTCCCGGCGCAATATTCGCCGCCATCATCGCTGCCTCGATAGGAAATGTTCCACTTCCACAAAACGGATCTACAAGAATACGGTCCTTTTTCCATGGTGTCAGCATAATCAATGCAGCCGCCAGTGTCTCGGTCAAAGGTGCCTTACTTGTCAGCAGACGGTATCCTCTCTTGTGCAGAGAATCGCCGGATGTATCCAATGTCACCATCACCTCATCCTTCATCAGAAAAATGCGCACCGGATATGCCGCTCCATCCTCCGGAAACCAATCCAGATGATAGGAACGCTTCATACGCTCCACCATCGCCTTCTTGGCAATCGACTGTATATCTGACGGGCTGAAAAGCTTGCTTTTGATTGAGGACGCTTTCGTCACCCAGAACTTTCCGTCCTTTGGAATATACTCCTCCCAAGGCAATGCCTTAATCCCCTCAAAAAGCTCATCAAATGTCGTGGCATGAAAACGTCCCACCTGCAAAAGTACACGTTCCGCACTGCGCAGAAAAACATTGGCACGGCAGATTGCCTCGGCATCTCCCTCGAACGTGATTCGTCCATCTTCTACCTTTGTAATTTCATATCCCAGATCATATATTTCTCTTTTTGTAACGGCCTCCAATCCAAAATGGCATGGCACCACTAATTCATACGTATTCATAAGTTTTCTTTCCTCTATGTAGCTTCCAAAATTTTCTTTTTATATAGTACTTCAGTCTCTTCTATTGTTACACATTCCGACGATTTTTGAAATAGTTTTCCTGAACTTTTTTCATTGCTTCGTAACCTCCCACAACCGTTGCCACCTGATAGCCTTCCTGTCCCAGCATACGCGCCATCTGCATACTTCCACCACCATGTTCACAATACAAAATAATTTTCCGTCCCTTTGGCAAATAGCGTTTTCCACGGCTGATGTCATCATAAGGATAATTTACAGCCCCCGGCCAGTGTCCTTTTGCGTATTCTTCCTTCTCCCGGATATCAACAAGCAATGCATTGCTTTTTCTTATCCTGTCCATCAGTTCCGATGCATACACAATCGTAAAATCCATAAGCAGCCTCCTGAATTTTTAGTTTCTGATAACTTTTCTGTGCCGATGAACAAATTCTTTGACTTTGCCCCTTATATAGTCCAATAGTACTATTTATGCATTTTTTATGCATAAATTTCTAGTTCTTTTTTCCTATATACAATATTTCTATCACAAAGTAGAAAGATAGAAAAACAGATGATAGAGGATATCTCTACCATCTGCTTTCTACTATCATATGCAACTATGCAAAAAAACGTACTAATAATTGCGATTTTCTGCAGAATCGGTTGCTCTGTCTGTCATCTTGTTGTCTGACTTGTTGTTTGCCTGGTTTGTGCTCTTATTGCTGGTTTTATTGCTTGTTTTGTCAGTTGTACGATTGCTTGTCTTGTTACTTGTTTTGTTGGAATACTGGTTCTCACTCTTGTTGCTTCCATTCACATTTTTTGCATCGTTTGTGCTGTTTGAAGCACCACTTTTGTTACTGCTGTTATATGCCATACTGTACCTCCTGAATTTACGTTTCCGGAAAATTTCACCGGAAACATTCCCGATCCATTTTCCTTCCACATTGTATTGATTTGTTACAAAAATAGTGTCTCAAACTTCTAAAAAATTATACATTGTTTTGATTGCTTTTTATAAATGAATCTATTATAATTATTCACGAAAAGATCTTTATCTTTTCAATGTTATACCTCTTATTAATTATTTATACTCCCCTCAAAAGGCTCAGTCGCATGACTGAGCCTTTTACCTTTTACCATTTACTATTATAACAATTCATAATGAACCTATTACGAATTTATTATGAATTTCTTTTCATTGCGGCACCAAATGCAGACTTAGATAATGGAAATTTGTAAAACAATGATGCAATTCCATATTCTGCCAATGCACCCAACAGAATCAATCCGATATCCAATACCACCGCCAGTATCGGATGAATCTGAATCATTCCGCTCACCATACCACCTTTTCCGAATGATGCCATTCCGGCAGACATCCCAAGTCCAAACATCAGACTATACATAATAATCATAGATATGATAAAGAATTTATAGCAGACACCATTAAAAATCATCAAGAAGAACATCCATATACCAATCTGTAATAATTGCCATCCAAGATTTCCTGAAATGTTACCGGTTGCATATGCAATTCCTTTCAATAAAGTTGCCCATGCCAGCATAAGTAATCCCCCACAGGCTAAAATTTTTGCAGGTATGGAAGTCTGCAATGCTTTCTTATACGGTGATGTCTGTGCCATTTCTGATATATCCAGCGAAATCAGCATCTGTATCGGGAACATAACTGCGCAAAACAAAAATATACTTCCCACGTCTATCATATTTACTTCTCCAAGTATTGGAAACACTTCCCATACAGATCCCAGTATCAAAAACAAAATTCCAAATGCCACCTGTGATTTAAAACTCAGTCCACATTTCATTAAACAAAACAGATCACTTATTTTCTTTTTCATAATAACTTCCTCTCAAACATTTCACAGTATGTTTTACTATAAACACATTGATAATCACGTTCGCAATTACAAATATCACGACCATAATTTTCAAAATCAAATCCCGCTTTCCTGCGCAATCCATCAGATAACTGCAACTCCCATACAATATCGCATAAATGGTGCCTGACACACCACCGATTGCCAGCTGCATCATTACACCATAATTCCAATGCCGGATAATAACAAGTGTGAGACAAATAACAAATTCTGCAATCAACAGTGCGAGCAAATAATGCCAGCTTCCTTTCTGTACCAAAAGCAAAAAACCCGGAACTAACATATACACACCTCTTCGGATGCAATCCCCTGTCATCCCTGCCGCCAAAGTACTTTCTCCGCTCAGAGATGTTTTTAAGTATTCCATGCTCCTGGTGCTTTTTTCACAAATTCCACCAAAAATCCAATAATCCACAAGCACTTCATACCAGACAACATAAGCAAAAAATAAAATAACAGGAATGCCAGCACTAAATAAATTTGCATAAACAAACAATTCAATCAGTCCCAAGATGATGCATGGTATCACTGCAAGACCAAAGATTTTATAAGCTGTCGGTGTAAATACCCCGTAACTTTTCCATATCTTTTTCATAACAGCCTCCTATTTCGCATTGGATGCAAAATGCTTCATGATTGCAACACTAATCTGCGACAAGCTTGCCGTTTCAACTGAAATATCACATCCTGCCAGTTCATCCAGCTTTTCTGACAGGCAGATACCCTCATAACCATACTTCGTAGAATGAATGCTATATAACACCTTCTGTGCACAAGCCAGATCCTTTACCTCACCTTTTACCATGACATATTTTTCTTTCAGATCTTCCACAAAACCAGCTTCCGCAATCTGTCCATGTGACATGATAATTGCATAATCTGTAACGTTTTCCATGTCTGCAATATTATGTGTCGAGAAAAATACGGTACGTTTTCCCTCCTCTTCGAGAAGATACTCACGAATCAGATCGCACAGACGATCTCTCATCAAAGGATCTAACGGTGATGCCGGTTCATCCATCAGAAGCATCTTTGTATCTCTCGCCAGAACTCCGGCAATCATAAGTTTCATACGATTACCATCCGACAGCGAATTTACTTTCTTGCCTAAATAATTGCTGTCGGCTCCTACTGATAGCTCATTCAGCCATTGTTCAAAACGATCTTTATGGAAATTCGAAAACAAAAGTTCGCTCACTGATTCAACCTGTTTAATCTTCCACTGTGGAAGGTAATAACTTCCTGGTCCGGTATATCCAATCTGTTCTTTTACTTCCGGTTTGTTCTCCCTGTCTTTGTCACTGTACACTCCAAAATAGCGAAGCCCACCTTTATAATCCAATCGGATTCCTGCAAGAATATTCATCAATGTTGTCTTGCCTGCACCATTTTCTCCAATCAATGCCGTTGCAAATCCCTGCGGAATCGTTAACTGTGGAATATCTAATGTAAATCCCTTATATTTCTTGTAAATATTGTCTCCTACAATTGCATAATTCAGATCCATCTCAATCTCCTCTTTATTTACCATTCTTTGGCTTTCTTATTATTTATTTCTTTGTTTCTGCTCTCTTTTTATTTGCTTTCTTTTTCTTCACTCTTTTTCACAATTTCTACAGTTCATCCATAGAAAGTAACGTCTGTAGTGTATCCATCAGTTCCGTATTACTCATGCCTGCAATCTTAGCTGCAGCAATCGCAGCTGTCAGTGATTCCTCCACTTTACGCAAATGCTGCTCTTTTAGCATCTCACTGTCCTGTGCATTCACATAAAATCCTTTTCCCTGAACCGCGGTAACTAACCCTTCTTCTGCCAATTGCTCATAGGCTTTCATTGTTGTGATCACACTGATTTTCAAGTCCTTCGCCAATCCTCGAATGGAAGGCAGATACTCGCCCTGTGCAAACTTCCCAGCCAAAATATCTGCCCGAAACTGATTTGCAATCTGCTGATAAATCGGCTCACCAGAATTTTGTAATATTTTCATCTAACCACCTTTTTACTTCTTTCTTTTTCTGTCACAGCTAACTGTTTATATGTTATATATACACTATGTACAGATAATTGTCAATATTAAATTCTATAAATAAAGTGTGCGCTTGCTCTTCCTATACCGCAAAAAAAGCAGCTCCCCCTTCCGGAAACTGCTTTTTTGATCTGTATAATTTCACTCTTACATTTTGCGTTGTCTGCGCACACGATTCAAATGCTGCTCAAAATACCCCTTATTAATAAATTCTGCAAGTGCATATTGTTCCAACACCGGTACCGTACAGGAAAAACCTCCTGAAGTCTCATGATAACGTTTTAATAAACGCTGCGGCAAAATCATATACCCCATACGAATGGAAGGTGAAAGACTTTTTGAAAACGTATTAATATAAATAACAGAATGGCTACTATCCAACATAAACAGTGTCTCTATTGGTTTACCTGGCATAAAAAATTCACTGTCAAAATCATCTTCAACAATATAACGGTTTTCTCTTCCTGCCCACGCCAAATATTCATAACGTTTCGCAATTGGAGCCGTAACTCCGGAAGGATAACTGTGAAAAGGTGTTACATGAAGTACGCTTGCAGATGTCGTCTGCAACAGTTCTGTTTTAATACCATTTTCATCCATTTTCAGCAACTCACAAATTGCTCCTGTTCCTTCATACACTTTCTGAATCTGGTGATACGACGGATCTTCAATTCCGTAAATCCGGTCACTTCCCAAAAGCCGAACCACTGTGCCATATAGATGCTCTGCTCCGGATCCAATGATAATCTGTTCCGGTTGCGCAAAAACTCCACGGTAGCGCAGCAGATAAGATGCTATACTATTCCGCAAAATTGTACATCCTTCATTTGGTGAACGGTGTAATAATTCCTCTCCATACTGCGTAATAACACTTCGTACGGTCTTGAAATATAACGAGTATGGAAATGTATTCAATGCCGTATCTGTCAGTCTCCCATCCTCAATATGTTCGATTTGTTTCGGCAACATATGAAGCTGTCTTTCACTCCCTGCGACTTCAGATATCGTTGCATGAATTTCACATACATAATAGCCACTGCGTTCCCGCGGCTCAATATATCCTTCATCTTTTAACATATGATAGGCATTCTCTATCGTAATAAGACTTACCCCAAGATGTTCCGCAAGGCTTCTTTTGGAAGGTAGTTTTTCTCCCTTTTTTAATGTTCCTCCCTCTATGTCCTTTCGGATACTTTTATATATATAATAATATTTTGGTTCATCCTTACGCTGCGTCAAATTATATGTAAGCATAATTCCTCCGTTTAAAAAAAGAGTTCTCAAACTGAGAACTCTTTCAATACGTGCGCGAGAAGATTCGAACTCCCGACACCTTGGTCCGTAGCCAAGTGCTCTATCCAGCTGAGCTACGCACACATATTAACTTAATGCACTCTCGTGCAATGCCGGCGACCGGAATCGAACCGGTACTGTATCGCTACAACAGGATTTTAAGTCCTGCGCGTCTGCCAGTTCCGCCACGCCGGCATAAATGGGACCTACAGGGCTCGAACCTGTGACCCTCTGCTTGTAAGGCAGATGCTCTCCCAGCTGAGCTAAGATCCCATATAAAATAATGTACAAATGCTGGTATACATTATCATAACAAGCTATAAAACTTGTAACGACCCAGACGGGACTCGAACCCGTGACCTCCGCCGTGACAGGGCGGCGCTCT
>ENA-UOJO01004362-UOJO01004362.1-human-gut-metagenome-genome-assembly--contig:-P57-NODE-4362-length-12240-cov-4.919984_pt1 | contig 12240 bp, 27 predicted proteins | sample MGYA00242351_ERZ723898 | MGnify/ENA metagenome assembly ERZ723898 | reverse complement strand
TTTTCAAATTCATTTTCAGTAATTTTATATTTATCTAGAATATTAGATAAATTAATTATATTTCTTATAAAATTAAAACAAAAAGTACCTACAATGTTTTCAGAGATGGTTTTTTGAGTACAGCCTAAATGGTCATATCTTCCTTTGCAAGTGTAAATAGAAGGTTTAAAGCCATCATTTCGTGCTTTATCTTGTTTTGCATTAAAGTTATGACCACATTCACCACACATAATTAATCCTGCAAATACATGTACTTTAGAATTAGCTCTATAAAGTGCAGAATTTCTTTTTGCATTTTCATCTAATATATTATTACATTTTTTGAAAAGTTCTTTAGAAATTATAGCAGGGTGGTTATCTTCAACTACAATCCATTCCTTCTCATCTTTTATTTTTCCGTGCGAACCATTTCTATAATTATATCTGTAAGTGCCAATATAAAAAACATTTCTTAAAATATCAGAAATTGTTTTAGTGGTCCAAGATCCATTACGTTTAGTTTTTATTTTATTTGTATTAAGTAATTCTTTAACACCAAAAGTTGTTTTTAATTCTGCATATTTCTCAAAAATCAATTTTACTGTTGCAGCTTCATTATCATCAATTTCAGGGAATTTTATTTTATCATTCCACTTATAACCTAATGGGATAGGAGCACCATTCCATTTACCTTTACTTGCTCTATCATACATAATAGCTTTTACACGTTCTCCTGTAAGTTTTCTTTCAAGTTCTGCAAATACTAATATAATCTTAAGCATTGCTTCGCCCATTGCACTAGAAGTATTAAATTGTTCATTTCTACTAATAAATGTACAATTATGTTCTTTAAGTTCATTGTACATATCACAAAAATCTAAGAGATTACGAGAAATTCTATCGATTTTCCATACAAGCAAATGTGTAAATTCATTTTTTCTGATTTTATTCATCATTTTTTGATATTCTGGTCTATCTGTATTCTTTGCAGAAAAGCCAGCATCTTCAAAAATCTCATAATCTTCACAATTTAATGCAAATTTAGCATAGTTAATTAAATCTTGTTTTTGTAATGGCAAACTATCTTTATCAATTTGATGATGTGTTGAAACTCTGGTATACATTGCTATTTTCATTATTTACCCTCCTTGTGCAAACATATGTTTAGCATAGATTTATAAATTAAGCCATTAAAAAAATATTACTTTTAATGGCTTAAAAAACATTATATTTTATTTTTATTAATTCAATGGGCACTTTATAGTAATTTGCCAATTGGTTTATTGTATATTCGTAAATAAAATTATCTGTATCTATTAATAATTCAGATGCAAAGTAATTAGCCTGTCTTTCTAATTTATTAATAGAGTAAAAGGTATTTTTTCTAAATAAAGGAGTATTAGCATTAGGGTGTAATCTTGAATGTCCTAATTCATGTGCACATGTAACAATCTGCATTTGTTCAGATAAGTTTGAAATTATATGAATGAATTTTTGCCTGACAAATTTATTATAATATCCATTGATAGAACCAAGTTCTTCATATATTACAATAATATTTTCATTTTTAGCAATTTCAAAAGGGTTTCTTGTCTTGTATTTCTTTACAAGTTTTACAACTTCTTTTTTTATATATTCTCTCATTCCCCCACCACCTATTTTTATTTTTTATATTTTTTCGGTGTGTATTTTTCTTTTGCTATTTTTTTTGCAATTCTCATAGAATTTTCAAGACTAGATCTTAACAGTTCCCTAGTTTCATCATCTATCGGTTCACCATCAAACATTAAGGCATCTTGAGAGTTTTCTAATTGCTCTAATGTTTCACCTAAAGCTTTTTTAATATCTTTTTCAGCTTTAGGAGATAATTCTGTAGCTTTATTATCTTCCCACCCCATTAAATATGCTGGTGAACATTCTAAAACTTTAGCTAATGCTTCTATTTTATCTATTCCCATATTTTGTATATCTTTAGTTTCATATCTTGAAACTGTTGATTCGGCTACCCCAAGAGCATTTGCTACATCTTTTAAACTTAATTTTAATTCTAACCTTCTTTCTTTAATTTTATCATTTACTCCCATGCTAACACCTCTCCTTTATATTGCAACTATAATATTATTATATAATATATTTGCATATTTGCAAGTATTTAATTTAATCATTCAATGTTTTTTTGCGTAAATGCAAAAAAAATGTTGACATAAAAAAATGGTGATGTTAGTATAATATTGTAATTGCGTTTACGCAAGAAAAAATGGAGGTGAAAATTTGATAAATACTCAAAAGATTAAAGCAAAAATGACAGAAAAGAAAATTACGCAAGTTCAGCTAGCAAAACTACTAGGGATAGATCCATCTACATTAAACAGAAAAATTAACAATAAGAATGGAGATAACTTAACAGTAAAAGAAGTGCAAAAAATTATGAACATACTAGATATAAACAATCCAACAGAATATTTTTTTATTTAAAAACTTGCGTAAACGCAATATATTTTGTTAAGGAGGAATGAATGTGAAAGAATTAATAATTAAAAATTGCAAAGGTATCAATGTAGTAGATAGTAGAGAAGTAGCAGAAATGATAGGAAAAAAGCATTCTCATTTGATGAGAGATATACAAAGTTATGAAAAAGTAATTTCTGAAAATCCAAAATTGGATTCTCAAAATTTTTTCATCAGGGATAATTACAAAGTAGAAGGAAATAATAAAACTTATGATTGTTATTTATTAACAAAACAAGGTTGCGAAATGGTAGCAAATAAAATGACTGGTGAAAAAGGCATTATTTTTACAGCTGAATATGTACAAGCATTTAATAAAATGGAACAATCTGTTCATCAACTTTCTAAAGAACTGCAAGCTATTTTTGTTCTAGATAATAGAACAGTGGAAATTGAAAAGAGAATTGATAACATAGAAAACAATCTGCCATTGCTTGGTGTAGATTGTGATGAAGTTACAAAAACTGTACATGGTGTTGGTGTTAGATTACTTGGAAGCAAAAACAGTAATGCATATAAAGATAAGTCTTTACGCAGAAGAGTTTATACAGACATATATGGAGAATTAAAAAGACAGTTTCAAGTAAGAAGTTATAAGGCAATAAAAAGATGTGAATTAAGTAAAGCTATTGATGTAATTAATAATTACAAATTGCCTTTAGCATTAGATAGTGAAATATTTCAAGTTAATAATCAAATGTCAATGGAGGTGTCTTGATATGGTAAGTAAAGAAGTGCAAGATATGATGAAAAAATTTGGTTATAAATCAGTTGAGGAAATTGATGAAGCTTACAAAAAAGCAAAAATAAACATAGGTTTTTTTACTACTCCAATTAAGAAAAAAGGTGAGAAAAGTGCATAAGAAAAAGTATAAAGCAATAATACCAAATATGGAAGATAAAAAAGAAACTGCTCTTGAAGGACCAGTTCAAGAGCAGAAGATTAATTTTTCGCCTATAACAGGAAATAAAATTAATAATTCTTGTCCATTTTGTTGGGTTAAGAAAAAATCTTATAGTTGTGGTTTTGATAAATGTCCAGGAAGAAAACTTTTTTTACTAGAGATTACTCGGGAAAAATAATTTTCTTTGCCGTTTCTGATGCAACATCAACAATAATATCATGAATTGCAGATGAAGCAGTAGAGCCAAGTTTGCCTAAAGCTAATTTTAATTTGGTTGCTACTAATTTTGTTTTTGGTGTGTCAGTAAGTATAGAAGGTAAATTTGAATTTAAATATTCTAATTCAGATGCTTCAAGTGTTGACTCTAAAGATAATAACTCTTGGATTGAATCTAATGAATCTTTGGTCCATGGAAATGGTTTTCCACAATTATAGCAAAAATTAGGTGCTGGAGTAGAAAAACCTATAGATACTACATTATTACATTCATAGTCACCGCGAATATTTGAATTACAATTAGGGCATTTTGTTATGGTAGGTTGACCACATTTGTCGCAATAATTTTGACGGAATTCTGGATTTTTATCATATGAATCGGTAATTACGTGACCATTTAAACAAATCTGTGCTGTATGATAATATCCCATAAAATTCACCACCTTTCAAAGTTATTTCAGCTCTGCCAAGCTGATAATAATATTATAGGTGGAAATATGTAGAAAAACAAATATCATATTTAAAAGAAATTATAAGGAGTGTAGGAAAGTGCATAAGAAAAGATACAAAGTATTGATACCAGATAAAGTAAAAGATATAAGTACAGTAAATAGCTTATTAATTAAGCTTAGATACTATTGGGAAATGGTGGAGATTCACAAAAGAAGGGGTAGTAAGCCTGATGAAAATAAGTATTTAGAATTTCTAAAAATGTATAGGCATACAGCAAATAAGCTAAGGAGCTTGGGAGTAGAAATTAGAAAGAGGTGATAAATAGTGTTAAAAAATTTAAAGAAATTATTAGATAAAAAGTACATAAAAGAAAGTCTAATAATTAATAGCAATGGAATATGGGGTAAGTAAGATGCAGGTATTAAGAATAATGGGCATTCTTGCATTAGTAATAAGTTTTTTATTAAGTGCAGGAAGTGTACAAAATGCATGGGAAGATAACAACGATAAATATTTTCTAATGTATGCAACATTAATGGTATGTAGCATGGGAGGATTTATTTATCTAGTTAATTAAGGGTGGAAATATGCAGAAGAAAATAGCATTTAGAAAAAGAGGAAAAATTAACAATTTACGATTAAGACATATTGCAGAATTAGTGGATGCAGGTGTAGATCCACGAGAATTTAATTTAGTTGAAGAATTAACAAATAGGTACATTTTTGAACATATACAATCTGGAAAGTTGGTAAGTATAAGGAGGTAAACATGAATAGCGATTTAGCTTATGAATTAAGTAAAGAAGTATTAAGACTTACAGAAGAAAGTAATGGAACTTTAACAATAAATCAAGCCCTAGAGATTATCGTACGCCAATACAAAGAATCGCAGGGACTTGAGAATAAATTCAATAATAGTGTACACCTTGGGAATTATATTTTCAAGGTGGGAGATAAATTTAAGGTAGTTGCTAATAGTATTATCGCAACTATTGTAAGTATGGATAATGACTTGATTAGACTAAGTCAGCATAGCGTTGAATATGGTTATTATCCCAACATAACTGTTACAGCTAATGTTTTGACAGATTTATTGAGCAGAAAACAATTAATAAGAATTAAGGAAGGTGAAAATATTGGAACAATTAAGCAATAATGAATACAGAGTAACATTGATAATTAGTCAATATTATCACAGTTATCATTATTTCATAGTTATGATTCCTAATAATGTTAATTTCATTAGAACATTAAGAGAATTTACTAAAGAATTAGATTGTTATAAGGGAAGTACTAGATGCTTAAAAAATAGTGATGTTTTTTATTATGAAGAGACTGATGAAATTGAGCATAGATACAATGTAAATTCTAATGGAGATATTTATTTTTTAAACTTTTGTACTAGCAATGCTGCACAACAATATATTCAAAAATCTATACACGAAACAAACGAAACAAGATACTTTAGACGAGGATATAAAAAGAAATCAGTACTTGAAGATATTAGGAAACATCATGATTATGACAAAGTTAGAGAGATTGTAGAAAAACATTTTGTTATAGCATAGGCAGGTGATTAAAAATGAATGGCCTTAAGTGGATAAAGATATGTAGTGACATATTTGATGATGAAAAAATCTTAATGATAGAAAGTTTACCTAATGCAGATAACATAATAGTTATTTGGTTTAAGCTTTTATGTCTTGCGGGTAAGAGCAATAATTCAGGAGTTTTCTTAATGAATGATAAAATTGCATATTCTGATGAAATGCTTGCTGCTATTTTTAGAAGAGATGTAAAGATAGTTAGAATGGCACTTAAAACCTTCCAAGACTTTGCAATGATTGAGATTATAAATGATACAGTAACTATTCCTAATTGGTCTAAATATCAGACTTTAGATGCATATGAGAAGAAAAAAGAAAGGGATAGAATATATCAACAAAATAGGAGAAAAAAGCAAAAATTATTAGCTGAAAAAAGTAAAAAATCGTCTGACAAGTCGCTCGACCCGTCTGTAGACGTCGCTACCCTAGAAGAAGATATAGATAAAGAAAGAGATATAGATATAGATATAAATACTAAAGTATTTATAGAAAAGTGGAATTCTTTAGGTCTTAATAAATTAATTAATATAAAAAATAAAAGGCTTAAGTCTTTAAAAGCTAGAGTTAAGGAATATGGAATAGAGAAGGTTATGGAAGCAATAGACAATATAAATCAAAGTGATTTTCTAAAAGGCAAAAATGATAGAGGGTGGCAAATTGATTTTGATTGGTTAATGAAACCTAATAATTTTATTAAAGTTTTAGAAAACAAGTATAAAAGCAATGAGCCAGTAATTCAGACAAGCAAAAATGATGGCTCTAATTTCAATAACTTTGAGCCAAGACAATATGACTATGAGGATTTAGAAAAGAAATTGTTAGGTTGGGATAAAGATGATGAAGAAAATAAAAATGCTTCTTGAGGCTGATGGAGAGTTATTGGAACATTCGCATTGGAATGATTCAGCAAAGCTACAAGATAAAAGTTATGATTATACTTCACATTACAAGCTATTAAGTGAAGCAAAGAAGGAGGTGGAAGAAATTGAAACAAGATTTAGAGAGAACACAAAAAGCAAGAGTATATGTTAGAAAACATTACAGTAGTACAACAAATAGAGATTTAATAATAGATGTTTCTAAAAAATTTGGATATACAAAAGCTGGAGCAAAAAGCTTAATTTACAAATGGACTAGAGATTTAGATCCACCACCAAAAGCGATAAAGAAGGTAAAAACTAATTTAAAAGGACCTGATTTGATAAAAAAATTAAATGAACTTGAATTAGAAGAACAAAAGGCTTACGAAAGAAGGCAGAAAAAAATACTGCAAAACAGACCTAAAATAAGAATAAGTTTATAGGAGTGATGAAATAATGAATAATGACAATAATAATTTAGGTGATCTTAACAATTATCTTTTTGATGAAATGAAAAGACTTAATGATAAAGATTTAAAAGGTGATGAATTAAAAAATGAAATACTTAGAGCAAAATCTATAACAGATGTAGCTTCTAAAATAGTTGATAATGCCAATTTAGTATTAAATGCAGAAAAATTCAAAGCTGAAACACTTGGTAGAAGTACAGTACAGACATCAAAGTTGTTAGAAGGTTAATAGTATGGGATATGGCATTAAATGGTCAGATGAAGAAAAAGAATATCTGAAAGAAATAACACCAGGTCATCACTATGTGGAAATAGCAGAACTTATGAATAAAAAATTCGATAGAGAATTTACAGTTAAATTAGTTAAAAATGCAATAGGTAGATATAAGTTAAATACTGGTTTTGATGGAAGATTTGAAAAAGGTTTAATTCCACACAATAAAGGTCAAAAAGGTGTATGTGCTAAAGGCGCTGAAAAAGGTTGGTTTAAAAAAGGACAAACACCTATTAATCACAAGTCAGTAGGTTCAGAAAGAATAACTAAAGATGGATATATAATGCTTAAGGTTGCAGAGCCTAACAAATGGAGGTTAAAGCATGTAGTTGAATGGGAGAAAAATAATGGAAAACTTCCTAAAAATCATGCATTGATATTTCTAGATAGAAATAAACAAAATACTTCAATAGACAATTTAAAGTTAGTTTCTAGAAGTGAGTTATTAATTATCAATAGAGATAATTTGCTTAAAGATAATAAAGAACTAAATGAAACTGCAGTTATTATTGCAAAAGTTACAGATAAGGTTCAAAAAGTTATTAAAAAAGGAGAGCGAATAAATGAATAAAGTAGTTTTAATGGGAAGATTAACAAAAGATCCTGAACTAAGATTTACAGCAGTAAGTGGTACAGCAGTAAGTAGATTTGCAGTTGCAGTAGACAGAAAAAAGAAAGATGATGGAGCAGATTTTATAAATTGTGTTGCATTTGGTAAAACAGCAGAAACAATAAGCCAATATCTAGTAAAAGGCAGACAGATACTTATTGAGGGAAATATAAGAACTGGAAGTTATGAAAATGACGAAGGTAAAAAAATATACACAACTAATGTGAATGTTGAAAGATTTGAATTTATTGGCAACAAGGGTGATAGTACAAGCAGTAATGATGATTCTTTTGGAGCAGGTATTCCAGACGATGTAGTTCCAGAAACAGATGGAGATATGCCATTTTAGAAATTAAATAAAAAATAAAATCTTGGCTACTTGAAAAAGGGTTGAGATAGAGGTGTAACCGTAGAACATTGTGTATTAATTCTCTTAAAGTTTTAACTGACTATTGTGCAAATTAAATTATGAAAGGATGTGAAGCACTCCCCAATTTTTTTTACATATTTTCTCAATATCTACTTAGTCAGTTTTAACTAATTAAAAAAATTTAAATGAAAGGATGTGAAAATACCTCGCAAGTTATTTGTTCTCATTGAATTAATACACGCCTTCAACCTTATTTTAAGTAGCCAAGGAAATAAATTAGGTGATTAAAAGTGTATATACAAGATATTGACTTAAAGTTAAAGGATTGGGCTTTTGCACAAAGAAAAGGTCTACCTTATGACCTTAAATTATTGTTAAGCGAGAGAAGAATAAGAGATTGGTACAGCTATTGGCAAGGTGATGTGTATGTTAGTTTTAGTGGTGGATTAGATAGCACAATCCTGTTGCATATGGTAAGAAAATTCTGCCCGGATGTGGAGGCAGTATTTTGTGATACAGGGCTTGAATATCCGGAACTAAAACAATTTGTAAAGAAATTTGATAATGTAACAATATTAAGACCAGAGATAAGCTTTAGGGAAGTTATCAAAAAATATGGTTATCCTTTAATCTCAAAAGAAACTGCTGCGAAGATAAGAAAATTAAGACATGGAAATTTAAGCAAAAGATATAGAAATTATTTACTAAATGGTGATGAAAGGGGTAAGTTGGGAAAACTTGCAGAGAAGTGGAAGTTTTTATTAGATGCTCCATTTGATACATCAGAAAAATGTTGTGATGTTATGAAGAAAAAACCATTTAAGAAATTCCATAAAGAAACAGGTAAATATCCATATCTAGGGATAACACAAGATGAAGGATTTCAAAGACAGAGACAATATGAGAAAACAGGTTGCAACGTGTATGATGCCAATGCTCCAAAAAGTCAGCCTTTAGGCTTTTGGACCAAGCAAGATATATTAAGATATGCGGTGGAAAACAATCTTGAAATATGTAGCGTATATGGTGACATTGTTTGTGAAAATGGAATATACAGAACTACAGGGGTACAAAGAACAGGCTGTATGTTTTGTGCTTTCGGTTGTCATTTAGAAAAATATCCGAACAGATTTCAAAAAATGCAGACAACACATCCACAATTATATTCTTACTGCATGAAAAAATGGGATGATGGAGGTCTTGGAATGGCAGATGTGCTTGATTATATTCATGTTCCCTATACAGATAAAGAGCATATCAAATGCAATGGGAAATGCTATTTGCAAACAAAATTAATATAGTTGTGAGGTGATATTTTGGAAACTACAGAAGTTCTTGAAGGTCAAATAAGTGTATTTGATGTTCTGGGGAGAAAACAATTAAAAAATTTTAGAATATATTACAAGTTATTTAATGATTGCGATTATGAAAATGTAGTGATACAAGCTACAGATAAAAGACAAGCTGTACGGATTTTAGCAGAAAGACTTAAGGACTTAGGATATACAAAATTTCAATATAAATTTAGGGGTTAGTGTTATGGCATCAGGATATTGCAGATTTCATAAAAGATATATGAGTAAAGATGAAATAAAAGTTAAAAGGTGTAGGTGTAAAGCTAACACTAAGAATAAATGTAAATATTTTATAGAGTGTAGCAAGTTAAAGCTTAGATACAGAAATTGTGTAAGGAAGTGAAGTAAGTGAGTAAAGAAATTAAATTTAGAGCATGGGATAAAGAAAATGAAGAAATGGTAAGAGTAGATGGAATTTGTTTAAATCGTAATGTTTTTGACACTAAAAATTACATTTACGGAAGTCAGCCACATTTCATAGATGAACATAACGATTTACATTTAACAGAAGAATGTGTGTTGATGCAATATACAGGACTTAAAGATAAAAATGGTGTTGATATATATGAGGGTGACATAATTAAATATGGAAAAAACATATTTTTGATAGTTTATTCAGAAAATATAGCAAGTTTTACTGTAGATTTTAAAAGAACAGATAAGAAAGTAAATTGTTATCCTAATATAAATAAAGGCACTATGTTAAGTGCGGAAGTTATAGGAAATATATATACAAATAAAGAACTATTGGAGGTATTTAATGACTAAAGAACTAGAAAGAATAATAGTTAAGTTAGCTGATAGAACAACTAATACTAGTGGACCAGCGCATTTAATGATCCACGAAGAATTAAATTTAAAAGAAAAAAATACAATAGTGCTTAGATTTCCAACCTGGAACATAAGGTTTGAAGGGCATTGTATTTGGATGTTTAAAAAAGAGGGGGTAGTTTAATGGATGATAGATGTTTAAATAAAGGTTGTTTATTTAATAAAGATAATGAATGTTTGTGTAATGATGTAAAAAAAGGAATTTCAACATGCTATGGAAAAATGACAAAGGAGAGTGAAGATTAACATGAAATTATTAATGCATGTACTAAGAAATAATAAATATAAGCACATAGATAATAGAACTTTATGTGCAGATGATATACAGAAAAAGCTTACTGAAGAATTTAGTGAAGTTCAAATTGCAATAGATAATTATAGAGTTGATAAAACTCTTAATAATCTTAAAGAAGTAATTAGAGAAACATTTGATTTAATTCAAGTATGTATCTTAATTTTATATAGATGTCATAGAAAAGCATTAGATTTTGATGAAAAGAATCTAATAAAGGATATTAACATAGAGCATAAAGATAAACTTGCAAGCCGAGGTTGGTTTTATGAAACTGGCATAGAAATTGATGTTAAGGAGTGATGATAATGTTTTTAGATATTGGATTTAGAAATACAGTAAACATAGATAATATTGATATTATTGCAAATGCAGGAACATCACCAATGACAAGAGCAAAGCAGACTGCACAAAGTGAAAACAAATATATAGATGTGTCAATGGGAAGAAAAACAAAGGCTTTAATATTTACCAAAACTCATGTAATAGGAAGTTGTATAGAGCCGAAAACATTATATGAAAGGTTAGAAAAATTAAAAAACTCAAAAAATTAAACGTAATTTATAATAAATAATGATATATGACAATATGTATCATTATTTTTATTTTTACGATTTGTTATATATTTTAAGCTATTTTAAAATAGTAATTAAGAATTAAATATAGAAATGTCCCCATTTTTGGGTTGGGGTAACTATGTCTATAAGGAGGTAGTTATTATATGTGTTTAGATAAAAGTAAAGTTGGTGAACTATACAGTAAAGGTTATAGTGCATCACAAATTGCAGTTATTGTTAATGCAAAAAGAGAAACTGTTAAGAAATGCATACAAAGAAATTACTCATTCTTAAGAAATAGACATCAGGAAGCTTTACAGACTAGAAAAGGTGCAATAAAAGCTATCAACTATGAAGGAAATAAATTCATAAGTGATAAAAGCTTTATTCAGAAGAATAGATCTATTTATAAAACTAACGCTGATGGAGATATAGTTTTAAATAAAAGTTTAGGATATATCTTTACAGCAGATACACCAAGAAGGTTAAATAACGAATTTAAGGGTTGCTATTAATGGCAGCTCTTTTTCTATATTTAAAAATAGCGAAAATTGAAAGGAAGGGAGGTATATGGCTAATGTAAATATAAAAGAAGATGCATATCCTATTCCAGAGGACCAATATAATAGATTTAAATATAAACTTGAAGAATATAGTGATAAATTCAAAGAAAGAAATATAACATTATTTCTGTTAGGAGTTGCTACTGGATATAGAGCTCAAGATATTGTTTGCTTAACTATTGGAGATATAAGAGAAGCATTACTTAATCAGAAGTTTGTTATTCAGGAACAAAAACAATATCACGATTGGAAAACTCATATGATTAAGAATCCTAAGTCGAATAAAAAAAAGCCTAAGCCAAGAGAAGTACCAATAGGTAATAACTTGAGCAGACTTCTTAAAGAGTATGTAAGGAATAAGAAAAATTCAGAATATGCATTCAAGAGCAA
>ENA-UOJO01004357-UOJO01004357.1-human-gut-metagenome-genome-assembly--contig:-P57-NODE-4357-length-12253-cov-6.467946_pt1 | contig 12253 bp, 8 predicted proteins | sample MGYA00242351_ERZ723898 | MGnify/ENA metagenome assembly ERZ723898 | reverse complement strand
GTCTGTCGGGGATGTACCACTATATCGCTTTTGCTATGATTATATTAGGTGGCAGAAGTTTGATGTTTCAAGGGTGCAAGAGGCCATTGATGAGCACAAAAACAAGGATATATACGATCACCACAGCTACAGAAATGATCCGGATTTTCTCATAGTAGATAATTTTCATATCCACACGGAACAAGAGGTTCGAATCGCAATAAGAAACCTGGAAGATAAACTAAATACGGAAGATGGTTTTCCTTATTTCGGTTATAGAAACCTAATGCTGCGTCTTATTCAACTGAATACAATTCTTGGGTATAACTATTCTGTTTGCAAAGGCAGAATGATTAAGAACATATCTGGAAAATCAAAAATGATAGATGGTGAGCTTCTGTTCCTTTCAGCCGGTGAAGAATTTCAAGGCTTGGAAAAAAGTCGTTTTGAAGAATTTAAGAATGATATTCTTGAAGCGCTAAATATCGATAATAAATACAACAATCTTCCGTTCACGTATGGAAGCTGCCATTGCAGACATTGCAAACATGTACTATGGCGAATATGGCGGTCTAAAATCTGATGATGGTGCAAGTCGGCGTTGCATCGAACGTGACGCCTTTTATCAGTGGTATATCGGAAAACGTTCAAAATATCCCATTCATCTCATTGATACCGAAAGTCTCCACGCATGGGTAACTGGTATTCCTCAAGGCCGCAGCAACAGTCGGCTTAATTGCTTTTCTGCTGTCGTGGATGTGGATTTGGCGTTCAAACTCCTTGATAAAAAGCTCAATCATTTAAGCGAAAATGAAAACATTGAACAGAATGCCTCCGTTCTGATTGTCGCCCCTTACAAGCCTCACGTCATGTTGATTAACAAGTTAATTGAACTTGAATACAAAAATCGTGGGCTGAATCCAAATCATTTTCTCGTAAAAGTTGGTACAATTCACTCCTTTCAAGGCAGTGAAGCAGATATTGTTATCTTTGATTTAGTGGTGGATGAACCCCACTGGAAAGCCAATCTTTTCATTCCAGACAGTTCTTCCGATGAAGTTTGCAAAGCAATCAATGACAACCTGCGGAGAATGTTCAATGTTGCAGTTACCAGAGCTAAGTTTCAGCTTTTCATGGTAGGTAATTTTTCCTATTGCGAAAAAAGAGCCAAGGGCAACGCGCTGGGAGAACTTCTGGAATATCTTCTTCATAAAAAATGCTTACCCAAGGAAGATGCCAAGCGTATGCTGCCCAATTTGGCATTCAGCAAGGCTTCTGCTATTACCACCGAAAACGAAATCACTGGAAAACATCTGGTCTGTCAAGGAGAAGTGTTTGACAACTATTTTCTGTCTGATGTAAAGCATTTCAAGAAACGGCTCATCATTTACTCTGCATTTATGACGACAAGCCGTATAAGCAGGCTTCTGGGTTTCTTTGCCGATGCAATTCATGCAGGCAAGCAAATTATTGTTATTACCAAAGCCCATTCTGACCGCGGGAAACGTGAATTGCCAACGTATTGCCTATGTGAAAAACAATTAAAGGAAATTGGTGTGACCGTTATCCATAAGAAAAAAATGCACGAAAAACTTATTTTCGTGGATAGTGCCGCCATTTGGACAGGTTCGCTAAACGCACTAAGCTTTACAGGTGAAACTGGCGAAGTCATGGAGCGTCATGCCGATCAGACTATCGTTGCCAATTATGAACAAATGTTTGACATTGATACGATCTGTGGCGCAGTGGAACGTGTAAATGAACAATCATGTCCTTGCTGTGGGCGTGAGATGGTGATTCAAGAAGGCGGAAAGGGTGGCATCTACTGGAAGTGCTCCAATGAAAAATGTGGATATACCCGGAGTTCGGCACAGGTCTATCCCACAAACGGAGAATTTAGATGTAGCAAGTGTGGTGCTGCCTTCAAATTTGAGATGAAGAAAGAGCCGCGATGGATTTGCACTCGGAATCCCAAACACTTTCAGAAGATTAAGCCCGGCGATTTGAAGCTCAAAAAGATGGCTGGACTTATTCCTACCGAAGAAGATCGCTTGCGGGTAAAAACCTATCTTAACATAGAAAATGCTGAAGAAATGCAGAACGCAGATTCGCCTTCAGATGATACCCCATCTGAATCTGAAAATCTCATTTCTGTGCAGATTAGTATGTTTTAATAACAATATTAAAGAGGTGCATTCACATGCTGCAATACTCTGATTCTGATTTTTTCGAATTTCAAAAAATACGATTTGATGAAGAAGATCGTGCTAGCTATAGAAAATAATATAAAAATGAACCGCATCTGCATGACCATAAAGTCTTGCAGATGTGGCCAAAGTGCAATCGAGCTAAACCAAGCTGATTGAATTACTGAAAACTTAAATCGCGCTTGCGCTGGTCAACCAGATCAGTCCCATCGAAATCGGTTCGACATAGGTAATCAGCAGCAGCGCAATCATCAGCATGACGATATACGGGATACACGCCTTGGAAATCTGCTCGAAACTGAGCCGCTTGCTCATGCCGCAGGCGACATACAGGCAGTTGCCAACAGGCGGCGTGATCATGCCGATGCCGAGGTTCACGATCATGACGATGCCCATCAGGTACGGGTTGACGCCGACGCTGGTCATGATCGGTAGCAGGATTGGAGTAAACAGCGCGATAGCGGACACCGCATTGAGGAACATGCCCGCGATCAGCAGCAGAATGTTGAACATCAGCAGCAAGATATACTTGTTGGTGGTCACGCTCAGCAGCGCCTCGGAGAGAATCTGTGGGATATGGCCGCGGGTCAGCACGACGCTGAACGTCTGCACGCTGCCGAGGATGAGCATGATAGTGCCCGCACCGACGGCGGTGTTGACCAGAATCTTCGGCAAGTTCTTCCACTCGAGGGTTTTATAGATATAGCGGCCGCAGATCAGGCCGTACACGGACGCAATCGCGCCGCTCTCGGTCGGGGTAAAGATGCCGCTGTAAATGCCGCCCAGAATGATGACCGGCATGACCAGCGCCCAGATGCTCTGGAGGAATACGGTCGCGGCTTCCTTCGCGGTCACCTTCTGGCCGTTCATCTTGATGTTGGGATTCTTCTTGACGTAGATGTAGGCGTAAATGAGCATGAAAATAGCCATCAAAATGCCTGGACCGAAGCCGGTCAGGAACAGCGTGCCGACGGAAACCTCAGCCAGAACAGCGTAAGAAACCATGCCGACGCTCGGCGGGATGATCTGCCCCAGCGTACCGGCCGCGGCGGCGGTGGCAAGGCTGAAATCCTCGTCATAGCCATTCTTCTGCATTTCCGGCGCCATGATGCCGCCGATAGCTGCGGTCGTCGCCGGGGAAGAACCGGAAATCGCCGCGAAGAACGCGCTGGCGAGAATCGTCACATAGGCGAGCGCGCCCTTAGATTTGCGGCAGAACAGGTTGATGAAATCGACGAGTTTCTTGCTCAGGCCGCCGTCGCACATCAGGTTACCGCAGAGGATGAACAGCGGAATCGCCATCAGCTGATAGGAGGTCATGCCGGCAAACATCGTCTGGCCGACGACCACCATGTTGACGCGCATGCCGCTCATCACGATGGTGATAACAGCTGCGAGACCGAGGCTTGCGGCAATCGGGGTACCGATTAACAACAGCACAACAAAGGAACCAAACAACCAACCGACCATTTATTCAACCTCCTCCGCAATCTGTTCCGCTGTCTTGGACACAGCGGGTTTTACAGCCTTTTTCTCAAACAGGCTGCAAACGGCAACATAGACAAAATACAGACTCAAAAGTCCCAGACCGATCATCATAATGATATAGATCATGCCCATCGACCACTTGAGCACTGGAGTGGTCTGCACCATCAGTTTGGGAAGCTGAATCGCACAGTAATAATCCACCAGAATATAGAACCATGCAGCTGCACCATAGGCAGCAAAGCGCAACACACGCTGTACCGGCCACGGGAATTTTTTCTGAACCAATTCAACGCCGATGAGCTTGCCGCGGCGAGCAGCAACATAGCTGGCAAACGTCGTAGACCAAAGGAAGAAATATTGGCTCATTTCGGTTGTCCAGTTGATGGAGAATTGGAAAATTCGAGCGACAACCTGAAGAAAAACGCAAATCAACATACCGCCAACGCACAAGGCCGAAAGGATAAAGGAAATTTTATCCAGAACCTTAAAGCATTTTTCGATGGTTTTCATCTCTTTGAGGCACCTCCTGAAATTGTTTTGAGAAGAAGAAATCGGGTCGGGTTTTGTGCCCGACCCGATGCAGTCATAGTTTTATTCGCCGACCTTCGCCTTGGCAGCTTCGAGTGCCTCGATGTAAGGCTTCAGATCGGTCTGCTTATATTTGTCGTATACACCGGCCACTGCCTCCTGGAACGGAGTCAGGTCGTCGATATAGGTCACGACGATGTCCGCACCATCGGCCAGCACCTGCTTGAGCTGATTCTCCTCGGTTTCCTGCGCCAGTTGACGCTGATAGACAGTCGCATCATCAAATGCCTTCATCAGGGTCGCCTGCTCATCTTCGGTGAGCATATTCCACAGATCCAGGTTCATGCCGACCGGCTCGACGCTGAACACATGACGAGTCATGGAGAAGTAGCGGTTAACCTCGAAATACTTGTTGTTGATGTAGTTATTCTGCGGGTTTTCCTGTCCATCCACCGTACCCATCTGAAGCGCAGTGAAGATTTCGGAGTTGGCCAGCGGAACCGGCTGCATGCCCAGCGCTTCCATCATATCAGCAAAAACCTGACTCTCGGCGATACGGATGGTCAGACCCTTCAGATCCTCTACCTTTTCGATCGGGCGCTTGCTGTTGGAAACATTGCGCCAGCCGTTATACCAGTACCCCAACAGCTTGATGCCATTCTTTTCGCAATCATCGGCGAAAACCTTGCATTCATCGCTGTCTACCATGGCAAATGCCTGCTCAGCGGTATCGAACAGATACGGCATATTCATCGCCTCAAAGCTGGGCACGACGTTGCAGACACTCATCGGATTTTCAATAAAGATATCGATGGTGCCCAGCGCAGTGCCCTCCACGGCCTTGGAACCAGCAGCCAGCTGGTTGGACGGATAGATATCCAAATTCATGGTGCCGTTCGAATACTCGGTCAGCTTCTCGTTGAAGTACTCGGATCCTTTCTGATAAGGATGGCTCGTGGAACCGCTGTGATGAACGGTGAAGGTGTAGTCAGCCAGCGCGGATGTACCGGCCAGCATCAGGGCGGCGCTCATGGCAAGAGCAAAGATTCCTTTTTTCATGGGTGTATCCTCCATTCTTTTTTCCTCGTGTCGGCGTTTGTCGTTCCCGCCGCTCGAAGTTTGATTGCATTATAGCCGCCCGTAAAAGCCGCGTCAAGAATCGGGAGCACAGCAGTTTTTCCTGCGCATTTTTCTATATATTCTTTGCATTTTCACGGCCGGCATCAATTTTTTCGAGCATTTTTCCGATTTTTTACCGCAAGCATCAAAAAAACCGGCGGGTCTTTTCGACCCGTCGGCGAGGAAGCTCATTCGTTTGTGTTTTCCGGCATCTTTCGGAAAGAGCCGGGTGTCTGCCCGTAGTATTTTTTGAAGGCACGCGTCATCGTCAACACGTTGGTGTAGCCCACAGCCTCGGCAATCTGGTTGAGCGAAAGTTCGGTATTTTCGATTTCGGCGCGCGCCTCCTCGATACGCATCTGATGCAGCGTTTCCAGAAAGCCTTTGCCGAGGTTTTTCTGAAATTCACGCGAGAGTGTGGACATGCTCATGCCGAATTCGGCGGAGAGCATGGAAAGCGACAGCGCCGGGTCGTGGAAATGCGTAATCATGTACTGATAGACGGCGGCGAACTGCTCGGTATACTGGCTGATTTTCTTGTGGCTCTTGTTTTCCTCGAGCCGCTTATAGATGGCGTTCCAGCATTCCAGCACATATTCCTCGTTTTCGGACTGCATCATTTTATCCAGTTCCGCATCCATCTGTTCCAGCAGCCGGGCGTTCACATCGTTGGTTTCGGTGAGCATGCAGACCATCAGCGTCTGGAAGCTCTGGAGCTGCTGGGTACGCATGCTGCCGCTGGGCTGGCGGAAGATTTCATGAACGATCTCTTTGAACGCCTCGAACGCGCCGCTGTAATGCTCGATGTAAATCAAATCGGCGATGCGCATGTTCTTTTTGAGCAGCTCGCTGAAATTAACCTCGCCCGTCGGCTGGTTTTCTCCTCCCTCCACGAGCGTCACCCTTTTCAGTGCCTCGCGGTAGGCGCGGCTGAACGTGGAGCGGTCGCTGTATACCTTGCTGAAACCGACCTGAAGCCGCATGCCCAGATTCGCGCCGATGCTCTTGGCGCTGGATACGGCCTTATCGTGGAGCTGCTGCTCGTCCGTGTTTTCATCGACGGGAACGACAATCAGCAGCCGCGTGTGGCAGGTCAGGTATTCCGCGCCGCTCAGCAGCATGTTGCTGCGCATGGCCTCCTGCACGGAGAGGATGGTGATATGGCGCTGATACGCCTGCTCCTGTTCACTGCCCTCCTCGGCGTGCGTCCATCTGCCGTTATCCGGGTAAAGGACGATGAGCATGTAGCGCGCAAGGAGCTGCGGGATATGCAGCGTTTCGAGCTGCTGATCGGAGAGATAGGTATTCTGATCTAGCGCCAGCTTGCCCAGATAGATGCGCTTGAGCTGGCTGCGCTGTTCCTCCACGTCCTCCTGACCGGCTTTGAGATCCTGATTGTACTGGTGGATAGCGGTTTCGATCATGGCGAGCTGTTCCACCTCGGAAAGATTCTCGCCGCCGCCCTGCATCGTGCCAATTTCGTGCAGAATTTCCTCAATCGGGCGATTGAAATGCGTCAGCACATAGACGCAGATGAAGGAAACGAGCAGCAGCCACAACACGTTGATGACGACGAACGGCATGAACAGCGTTGCGCTGACAACGCTGCCCGTGCCCGTCGGGCTTAGAATGGCGATGAGCGTATAGGCGGGCGACGCGGAACGATACCGCATCATCAAATAGGTGTTACTTTCAAAAACTTCATTCCGATTGGTCAGCACATCCCACGTTCGGCCGATAAACGTCACCTTTTTCTGCTCATCCCGATAACCGAGGCCGCCGTTGGGCAGGTGCACGACCATCTGTTCCAGCTTATAGGAGCGATGCGCACGGTTGGCGAACAGCGTTTCCATCAGCGATTTATCGGAAATGCCGATCAGCAGCGTCACGCCGTTTTCCAGATGCTCGACGATATACAGCAGCTCGTGCTCTTCCTCGGTTGCGCCGGGAATAAAGACAAGACTGCCGCTCTGCGCGGTCTGCCAGCGCACATCCGTGTTAAAAACGCGCTTGAGCTCTTTTTCGTTTCGGGCGAGAAAGAAGTATTCGCCGCCGCTGATCGTGCCGAAGGCGAAGCCGGAGTTGGGCGCGTAAAGGATGAGCCTATCAAAATCCACTGAGCTGGAGAGCACAACGCCGATGCGGTTGTAAAACTCTCGCCCAACCGGGGAGTCGATGCTCTTCACATCGCGGATCCATTGAATACCCGCGTCAGCAATGTATGCAGGGAAGCAGGCATCGATTTCCTCCTGACTGGCCGAAGCGAACCAGTCGAGGCTGCCCAGCGAAGCTGTTAGGTTGCGAACAAAGCCATCCGCCCGCCCGAAGATCTTGTTGAAATCCGTGGTATTCTGCTCCAGCATTTCATAGCTTTCGGATTGATAGCGCCGCTCGTCCTTCTGCCCGCCCAGATAGAGCATCAACATACTGGCGGCCATAATCAGGCTGACACAGAGGATAGCGATGGTCAGGTAGCGGTACTTTTTGCCCCTGAGTCCCTTCCAGATGTGTTTTGTCCGTTTCTGAGCACCGTTCATCGCTGCTGCTCCTTTGCAAATGTCAAGATTTTTGAACTGACCGTTTTCACTCCTTTACATTATAGCACATTCGCCGGAAAAATCGAGTGCTTTTTCGCGGACGCAAAAGAAGCCGCATCAGGCGGGTTGCTGTCACCTGACGCGGCTGTCTATTTTGTTTTAGGGGGAATTAGGGGGAATGAAATGGAGCGAAAAGAAGATTAACGGTCGATCGGGGAGCCGTCCTCATGGTAGGACCAGCGCGGCTTCATGCCCTGGAACGGGAACTTCTCCGCGATGTCGTCCACCAGCTCGATGCCAAGGCCCGGCCCCTCCGGCATGGTGATGTAGCCGTTTTCGACCTTGATGGAATCGCCCTTGATCATCGCGTTGAAGTCGCCGAACGTGCCCGGCCACTCCTGCACCTCGAAGTTCGGCACAACGCGGTCGATATGGAGCGCGGCGATCGTGGAGATCGGGCCCAGCGGGTTGTGCGGGATGATGTTGACGTTGTGCGCTTCGGCGAAGTGCGCTACCTTCATGCCGGCCGTGATGCCGCCGATGGTACACATATCCGGGCGCAGGAAGGCGACGTCGGTGTTCTGCACGAGGTTGGAAAGCTCGTACAAGTTGAAGCAGCGCTCGCCGTTGGCAACCGGCACCGGGCACTTCTCAGTGACGTAGCGGGCAACCTCGGGGATATCGAGGAACGGATCCTCGAAGAAGTGGATGCGGTACGGCTCAATGGCCTTGCCGATTTCGATGGCCTGAATCGGCGTGCACTGGCGGTGAATCTCAAAGGAGAGATCGACATCCCAGCCGGCAACCTCGCGGATCGCCTTGAACATTTCGGCGTTCTTGCGGCACATCGCGGCAGTGGTGTCAGACGCGTTGTTGCTCAGCGGACGGACGCGGACGTGGTTCCAGCCCTCGTCCACGAGCTTCTTGACGTTTTTAGCAACCTCCTCAGGGGTCTTGCCGGAGGTCGTCTCGTAGGCGCGGATCTTGTCGCGGGTTGCGCCGCCCAGCAGCTCATAGACCGGGACGCCTAGCGCCTTGCCCTTGATGTCCCACAGGGCGATGTCGATGCCGGAAACCGCAGCCTGAAGGATGATGCCGCGGAAGTGCGGGGTGCGTGTCATGGAGTTCCACAGACGTTCGATGCGGAACGGATCCTGATCAATCAGGAGGGAGCCGAGAATGTTGACGGCCTCGGCGGTGGCGGTCTGCCACGCCCAGGCGCCGCACTCGCCCCATCCGGTGATGCCGGCGTCGGTCTCCACCTTGACGAGCATCCAGCGGGACGCGCAGAGAATCGGGGTGACTTTGGTGATCTTCATATTGCTACCTCCTTGATAAGCTGGTGATTCAACGGATTCGGCATAAGCGGTGCCGCCCAGAAAACTGGTCGCGGCCAAGCCCATCGAGCAGAGCGCCGCGCCCTTGAGAAAATCCTTGCGGGAAATGTTACTCATTTGATTCTTCCTTTCTCACAAAATCAAATCAAAATGGGTCGTGCCCTGCCGCCATCCCTGAGAGCGGCAAAGCTTTGATTGTCTGCCAGACGAACGGTTTCGCCTGAGCGTTTTAAGCTGTCCTCCTTCCGATCATCCATCGGGCTGTCGGTTGTTTCGTCCGACGCCGTTTGCTTGACCGCAGTATACCTTGCACAAAACGAAGCTGTCAACATTGTGCCAAAATGCAGATTTTGCGATAGGTTTTGCGGTGCGCAGCGCGGATTGACCGGAAGGAAAAAGCTGAAAATAAAAGGAAAAAACGGGGCGTAAAAAAAGTTGAAGCCTGCACGTATCATTTTTCGGCAGGCGTTTTCTGCGGAACGGGCGGCGAAGAAGGCCGTTTGAAAAACGTGAAGGCGGTTTCGGGCGGCAAACAATTTTTGCGGGCATAAAAAAACGACGCAGGCCGAAAGACCGTGCGCCGATGCAGACTGTTGACAAAATCGATTTTCAAATGAACGATCAGGAAATATCTTCCTTTTTTCGGAACGAGCCGGGCGTGCAGCCCAGATACTTTTTAAACGCGCGGGTCATGGTCAGCGTATTGGTATAACCCACGGAAATGGCGATATCATTCAGGGACGCGTTTGTGTTCTCGATGGCGTATTTTGCTTCCTCGATGCGCATCTGGTGCAGGCTGTCCAGAAAGCCCTGACCGAGGTTCTTTTGAAATTCGCGGGAGAGGGTCGAAACGCTCATGCCGAATTCCTCCGCCAGCGCGGTCAGCGACAGGCCGGAATCGCGGAAGTGCGCATGCATGTATTGATAAATGGAAGCAAACTGCTCGGAGTACTGCCCGCGGATGCGCTTATCCTGATGCGCCTCCAGCAGGCCGAACACCTTTTCCCATTCGGCCAGCAGCTCGGCCTCGTCGTCCTCCGGCTGCGTCAGCGCGCCGATGTCGATACCGGCCTCCTGAAGCAGAGCGTTGTTTTCGCTGCTCGTCTCCATCAGCATGCAAAGCGTCAGCGACATCAGGCCGGAAAGCTGCTGGTTGCGCAGACGGCGGCTCTTCTGCTGGTACAACGTATCCGCCATCTCCTTAAAGCAGGCAAACGCGCCGTTGTAGTGCTCCATGTAAACCAGTTCGGACATATGCAGGTTCTGACGAATCAGCGTGTTCAGGCAAATATCCTGCGAGCGGCCGCTTTCCTTCTCCTCGACCAGCGCCGCGCTCTGCATCACCTTGCGATAAGCGGGATGCAGGCTCTCCGCGCCGCTCTGCACCGGGCTGACGCCGAAGCGGAAACGCTTTTGAAGCTGCACGCTCAAATCCATCGTCCAGCGCTCCACGGCCTTGGCCATGTTTTCATTCTCGTCCTTGACCGGCACGACAACGAGCAGAGCGAACTGGCACATCAGAAATTCCGCCTGCACATCCTTCATCTGTGTGCGGATGGATTCCTCGACCGTGTTGACCATGATGTGCTTGCGATAGAGATTTTCCTGCTCGCTGCCGTTTTCGCGCATCCATCGTCCGTTATCGGGATAGAGCACGATGAGCATGTATTTTTCCAGCAGTTTCGGGATGCCCAGCCGTTCCGACTGTTCCGGGGTGATCAGCGGCGTCTGCCCCAGCGCGAGCTGCTCCAGATACGCCCGACGCAGCTGGGAAAGCTGGGCCTCGATGGTCGCCTGATTGGAAAGCAGCTGCTGGTTGTAGCGCTGGATGGCGTTGGCGATGCTTTGCAGATCGTCCTCCGTGGTTTCGGCGTCCGGGGCGATGCTGCTGCTGATTTTGGAAAGCGGGCGGAACACGCGGATGAGCATGTAAACGCCGACTGCGGTGATAACGAGCAGCCACAGCGCGGTGACGATCAGCAGAAGCCAAATCCACTCGGAAGAAACGACGCTGGTTGCGCCCGTTTCGGCCAGAATGGCGACGGTTTGGAGGCCGTATTCGGGCAGGCTATGCCGCATCAGCGTGTAATCGCCGATATCCTCGATGGATGCGTCGCGCGTCAGCTCCTCCGGCGTAAGGCCGAGCGCGCCGAGGGAACGCGACGGGTCGCGCAGCAGCAGACCGCCATCCGGGAAAACGCAGACCATTTGCTTCAATAGATAAGAGCGCCCGCTGTTATCCGCCAGCAGCGAATCGTTCAAGGCTTCATGCGTGACGCCACAGAGCAGCACAAGCCCGTCGTCGAGCACCCGCGTCAGGTAGAGCGCAGCGTTGGCGTGTTCAGCGGCGCGTCCCTCGGTCAGCGCGCCTTCCTCTGTGTTGAGCGACGAGATGCCGAGCAGGGCGCAAAGCTCCTCCTCCTCGGTGCACAGCGCTGACACATGTCCATCCGAAATACAGGCAATGGCCACACCCGTCTGCGGATTATAAATTGCGCCTTCGCTAAACGACGAGCTGGCCATAATCAGGCCTTGCAGGCGTCCAAGGATTTTGTTGCCGTTTTTGTCCGTTGGAAAAGGGCTTTCGTCAAAGGTCAGCTTCACGCCGGGCTGTTTCAAATCGGCCAGAAAATCCGCTGCGCTGGCCGTTTCCAAATAGGGTAACGCATAGATTGAGGTTTTCAGGTTGTCGATCCACGCGTCTGAGCTGTCCAGCACCTCCTGAAAAGCCTGCGTGTTCACGTCAAAGCGAGCATGGTTTTCCTCTCGATAGCGTCGAGTATTGCTTTTTTCCAGATGAAGCAGGCCCAGCATGGTAATCAGCAGCAGCACGCTAATGCCGATGGCGATGATGAGCAGGCAGACTTTTCTTCGATTGATTTTGATGGCCGCCGTTTCCGACGAATCGCGCTCCTTCGCACGCTTCATGAAGTTCTTCCTCCTACTGTGGTTTTTTGACATTGAACCGATCCGCGCAATTCGTCGCCGCGGCGGTTTTGATGCTCACAGTATACCATAAAACCGTTCTGATTTCTTTATATCTTTTTTCAAAACGCAT
>ENA-UOJO01004354-UOJO01004354.1-human-gut-metagenome-genome-assembly--contig:-P57-NODE-4354-length-12257-cov-4.512621_pt1 | contig 12257 bp, 10 predicted proteins | sample MGYA00242351_ERZ723898 | MGnify/ENA metagenome assembly ERZ723898 | reverse complement strand
CCATTTACTCAATTGATTACCGGTTAAAGCGCAGCGCTTCTCCGCGGTGCAATTCATTCACTTTACCTTCACTGTAAACCAAGTCACCGTTCACGAAAGTCTTTTCCACACGCGCATGGAAATCCTGTCCAGCCATTGGAGTCCATCCACACTTGCTCAGTACTACTTCATCCGTTACAGTCCATGTGCAATCCGGATTCAGGATTACTAAATCCGCTTTATATCCCGGGCGTATAAATCCGCGTTCACAGATGTTGTACAGTTTAGTCGGTGCATGACACATTTTTTCTACCAGCTGCTCTATACTTAAAATACCCTCTTTAACCAGCTCATAACAGCTTATGAGTGAAAACTGCAGGGTAGGCATGCCCGAAACAGCTTTCAATGCGCCTCCTTGTTTCTCGCTCAACAAATGTGGGGCATGGTCCGTACCGATTACGTCAATCCTATTTTCGCTCAGTGCTTTGCGCAGCGCATCGCGGTCGGCTCTGGTTTTGATACTCGGGTTACACTTGATACGCGCTCCCATTCGTTTGTAATCCTCATCGCAGAAGAACAGATGCGATACGCATGCTTCAGCAGTAATATGTTTTTCTTCCAGCGGTTTGTTTTCCAGCAATTCCAGTTCTTTCGCTGTACTGATGTGCAGGATGTGCAGATGTGCTCCTGTTTCTTTAGCCAGCTGTACTGCCAGTTTTGACGATTCGTAGCAAGCTTCTTCACTGCGAATCAGCGGATGGCAGGTTATATCCGGATCTTCTCCATACAATTCCTGAAATTTCTTTGTATTTTCCCGTATGATATTCTGGTCTTCACAATGCGTCGCAATGAGCATACCTGCTTCGCTGAAAATCTTCCGCAGTGTGTCCATACGGTCCACCAGCATATTGCCAGTGCTGGCACCCATGAACAGTTTTATTCCGCATACTTTTGTTTTGTCCAGCGAAGACAGTAAATTTGCATTGTTGTTTGTTGCACCAAAATAGAACGAATAATTTACGATACTCTTTTTGGCAGCATCTGCAAACTTATTTTCGAGAGCTTCCAGAGTTGTTGTTTGCGGATTACAGTTCGGCATATCCATAAACGAAGTAACCCCACCGGCAGCCGCAGCACAACTTTCGCTTGTCATGTCCGCTTTGTGTGTCAGTCCCGGGTCACGGAAATGCACATGGTCATCAATTACACCCGGCAGCAAGTAAGCGCCAGCAGCATCTACCACCTCTTCACAAGCTGTTTGAGGGCATACCTCTTTATCCAGCACTTCAGCAATCCGATCTCCTTCAATAACAACACTTCCGGCAAAACACTTCCCTTCGTTAACGATGCGGGCATTCTTTATCCAAGTTCTTTTCATACATTCGCTTTTTTAGGATATTTACGGAACCAGCTGTCCCATTTCAGTTTCATCACACCAAACACAGCCTCACCAAAGATGCTGCTGTTCATTTTAGAGGTACCCAGTTCGCGGTTGATAAAGATTACCGGAACTTCTACCACCTTAAAACCACATTTATAAGCTGTAAATTTCATTTCAATCTGGAATGCATATCCCTTGAACCGGATTTCATCCAGAGGGATTGTTTCCAGTACCTGCCGGCGGTAGCATTTAAATCCGGCTGTAGTATCGTGAATGGGAACCCCTGTAACCAGACGCACATATTTCGAAGCAAAATAAGACATCAGTACCCTTCCCATTGGCCAGTTTACGACATTTACACCGCTGATATAGCGTGAGCCGATTGCTACGTCAGCTCCCTCTTCGGCACATGCTTTATACAGTCGTGGCAAATCATTCGGGTTATGGCTAAAGTCAGCATCCATTTCGAACACAAAGTCGTAGCCATGTTCCAGAGCCCATTTAAATCCTGTGATATACGCAGTTCCCAGTCCCAACTTTCCTTTTCTTTCTACCATGAAGAGCCTTTCCGGAAACTCTTTTTGCATTTTTTTTACTATGTCAGCTGTTCCGTCTGGCGAATTATCTTCAATAACCAGAATGTGGAAGCACTTTTCCAGTCCGAACACAGCCCGGATGATATTTTCTATATTTTCCTTTTCGTTATACGTAGGAATAATAATGATACTGTCACTTGTTTGCATAAGCATTTTTTTTCAATTAGACAAAGATATAAAGATATTTCATTGCAACCTTGTGTCAATCCTTAAATCTTATATAAAAAATCCCCCTCACCATTCTTTTGCTAAAGAAAATAGTGAGGGGGAATATGAAGAAAGATTATGATGATTCTTCCTATTTTTTGATTAAGTTAGCTATAGTAGCCATGGTCATAGCTATTGAGCTAAACGAAGAAATATATCCTAATATACTTCCAGCCGTATTCTTCTTTTTCTTGGTTGGGACTATGATTTCACATCCAGGTTCAATCTGTTTTTTACCGTTACCTTTTACTTCTGTAATTTGACCATTCATATAGATAATGAATTTCTTGCTCTTTTTGGCATTTTGTGAATATCCACCTGCCTGGCTAATGTAGCTTTTAACACTTTTGCCTTTTTTGAAGCTGACGGTATTAGGCATCATCACTGCACCGTTTATTTTCACCGTATTGGTATATTCCGGTACCGAAATAACATCTCCTTCGCGTAATACAATGTCGGCATTTCCTCCCGGATTCAGGAGTGCTTCTTCCAGGTTAATACCTACCGTAAATGTTGAATCCACTTCAATACCCAGGGAGTCCATGGCTTCATCTCCCATTTCTTTGCGCATCATTTTCACGATGTCTTCCATGCGCTTCATTTCTTCTTCGTTGGCCAGGCGTGTCAGCTTCGCTCCTTTTACATACGCAAACTGTGTTACACCACCTGCTTTCTTAACTAATTCGCTGATGCGTTCACTTTTGCTGGTCAATGCATATTCACCACTATACAGAACTTCGCCTTCGATCATTACGTTTTGCTGTTCCTGATAGCCCGGACTGCGGCGTACATACACCTGGTCATATGGCTGCAACACAAAACCCGGTTCACCGTCAACAATGAATCCATCCTTTACACCGAATGTAAAATTCTGTCCGATGATAGATTGGCTGGTTGTACTCTTATTGTCTTTGATGCGTCGCGTTACGTCAACTCGTACCAGTGAAGCCGATTCTTTCAAACCACCGGCTTTAATAATCAAGTCTTCCAGCGTCATGTTGTCGGCATACGGGTATTCACCAACTTTTGCTACCTCACCCCAAATTTTCACACTACCCATATCCTGCAAGTCGTGAATGCTGGGGATATAAAGCACGTCGTTTTTACGCAGTGGAATATCCGGTGAAGTACCTGCCAATATTCCTTTAATATCTACAGACAATACCTCACTTGTCAGATTCTCGCGCTGGCGATACAATACAGCACGGTTGGTAAAGGCATCTCCCAAGAGTCCGTCAGCTCTTTCTACCAGTTGTTTTACTGTATTCAGAGAGCCGCTCAGTTCGTACATTCCCGGACGGTAAACAGCACCCTTTATTTCCAATTTATTGGTATAGCGGTCCAGCATGGCAGCAGCAGTTACCACATCTCCATCCTTCAATTTAAAAATGCTGTAATCCTTTTCGTCTACAGTGCAGATGCTGTATTCTCGTCCTGCCTGGCGTACAATGCTGAGGCTACCCTTGTAGCCATCGGCAGCGAAATAACCGGCATACTTTAACAACGTATTTACCGTTTCGTCTTTTTTCATTTCATATCGCATCGGTCGTTTCACCTTACCGGTAATTTTTACCAATGCTTCGTAAGGCGGCACAATCACTACATCCCCTTCCTGCAAGCGGATATCATCTTGTATCTGTCCACGCATGATGAAATCATAAATATCTACCGTAGCAATGTTCTGTCCGTTACGTGCCACCTGAATATTACGTAAGCTACCAATTTCGCTTACTCCACCAGCGCTATATAATGCATGGAAAACAGTAGAGAAAGATGATAACTGATACGTACCCGGTACCATTACTTCACCCATAACGTTGATAGAAATAGTACGTGCATTTCCCAGTGTAACCTGTATATTATTCTGACTGTCCGAATAAATTTTGCTCAATTCTTTTTTCAGAAAATCATTAGCCTGTGCTATGGTCATGCCATTCAGGTTTACAATGCCTAAGTCCTGAATGCTGATGGTACCATCCGGTGAAATTTCCTCCCGTATGGTATTTTGGCTGGCTCCCCAGATATCTATAATCACTTCATCACCCGGTCCCAACTGATAATTGGCTGGAGTTGCCAGATTAACATTTGGTTCGAAAGTCAGGCTTTGCGTATTGAAAATATTCCGTCCGAATACTTCATCTTCCGGATCATATATCGGCATATCTCTTACATAGCCCAATGAGTCTGTTAGCAATGAAACAACTTTGGCTTCTTCTGTATTTGCCCCATATTGACCTGCATAGGGGTTGTTGTACATATCAGCCGGCTGCATATCATTGTAGAATTGCCGATTATATTGTTTATTGTATATTCCATTGGTAGAATTACTGTTTCCACCTCCATAACGCATTTTGCTTTGGCGTTCATATTCCTCCTGCATGGACTTGTTCATTTCCTGGTCACGTCCGTTACTGTTCCGGTAGTATCCGTTTTTATAATAAGGTGAAACTTGTTCAACTGGTTTCTGGCGCATACGGCTTGGGTTGGTAGTTGATGTTTTACCTCCCGATGTTCCCATTTGTTTTTGGTACATCTCTTTGACGCGGCGTGCCTGTTCTTGTGTAACACCTCTACGAGCCAGCTCTACAGCCATTTGCTGCTGGTCTTTTCCCTGTTGGCTTCCCTGTTTCAAGTACTCCAGTACTTCTGCATCACTCATGGTCTGTGCCATGGTCGGTGCAGCCATCAGTAAAAAGAAAAACAAAATAATGTGAGATAGTTTTCTAGTCATAAATAATATTTAGGTTTCAAAAAACTGTTTTTGTGACAATTACTGGCAAAGATAGTAAAACTTAAAATCTTTTCAGGTACAATGTTGCATAATCTGATTGCAGTACCAAATTTTTCCTTCCTTTCTCCAAAACCTCCAATTCTGTATCCACACTATTCAGGCCGTAAGGATATAACTCTTCGGGACTAGCCGGTCTGGAGTTTTCAGGCGTGGCATATGTACTCATTTCTGTGAAATATACTTTGTTGGTTGCCTCATCGTAACGATAACGTCCGCGAAAAGCTTGTAACCCTTGATTGCCTCCTTTTTCGGCAACCTCCACCACCCAAAGCTGGATGCTGTAATAAATCCGCTCGCACGGATGATTTACTCCATCAGCCCGAGTTGTATATTCCAACAGTTGCCAGTGTCCTTCTATATCACTGTTTATAGGAGCCTTTTTACATCCGGCTAATGCCAGGCAGCTCATTATCCATAACAATAACTTTTTCATACGTTTGTTTGATTAGAAAATACGTCCGGTTTTCCGGATTGAAAGACTTCCTCCGGTACTGTTACCCAAGTAATTTCCCCGGTCTATGCCCATTGCTATACTACCACTCCATCCTTTATATCTGCGTGGAGTATATGTAAGTTCCAGCATGGAGCTGAACTGTTTTCGTTGTTTGTCCAATGGATTACCATATGTCCCCCAATGTCGTACATACGAAAGCAACAATCTATATCCCCATTCAGGGAATGGTTTTCCTTCCAACCCTAAGTGCTGGCTTTTTACCCGGTTACTTCTGAAAGATATGCTATGGTCTTTGTTATATAAAGGTCCTGGGAGTAGCGCATTACCCATTCCCATTCCCATGTATTGCCAGGCTCCGTAGATATAGTGATTATAGTAATCATCTGCTGCGCTTATCTGATATTCAGGGAACTGTCCCCAAAAGCCATCGTAAAGCAAAGGACCGGCTTGGTCTTTGGTACACATACTTTCCCATACCACCGATGAAACCCATCTATTTTGTGGAAATGTAACTTCCAGTCCCAGCTGACCATCTTTCCATCGTCCATATTCCCAAAACATTTCCGATGTATCTTCGAAGTAATGTTCCAGATAACCCCTGAATTTCCAATCATTCAGATAGTAATTCAATGCGAAATTCCAACTACCTACGTGGTTCCCTTCTACATTTACCTGTTCACCTTCAGGTGTTTCTCCTCCACCGGCTTGGGGTAAGAATGCTTTCCAGTAAGCTTTCCAGTTATTGGGCATGTCCAGCACCTTTTCACCTATACCATTACTGTTCTTTAGATATTGGTCACCTCCAAACTGTGCTGCCATCAGAATCCCAAATTCAAATTCTACCGGTAGTTTTTCTTTGTTTCCCAGTCGGAGCATAAGTGATTTGCTATGATACAGTACATCTTTTACATACCTCTTTCCGGTACTGACATAATCCTTTTGCCAGTCATTTTCTGCAAACTGTCCATATGCCAGATGCCCTTTAAAGGCTAGCCAGCCGTTAGTTCCAGGAACATTCAGGAAATTCGCAATTTCAGCCCGAATTTGTGGTACGGGACGTGCATTGGCACCTTCAACAAGCATGCCACTGCTCAATCGTTCATTCTTTTGCAGAGGAAATCCCGGTCGTTCTTTTCTACCAAAACTAAGATTTAGTGCTTTCCAGCCAAAGTCAATATAAAATTGCTGGAGATAGACCGATGAAACTTGATTTATACCTCCTGTTAGATCCATTCCGGCTTGGATACGCCAGTCTTTTTTGAACGATTTATGATAAGTAAAACCTGCTTTAAGATAAGCAGAGTTTGGTTCATTGCTGACTAATCCATATTTATTTGCGGTAAGCCAAAGTGGGGCATAAGTACTATTTCCGGTTTGAACTCCAAGTTCAATGTTATAGTTTACCTTAATATCTGCTTTTAGTTCTATTACTGAAAGAAGAAATAATATGAAAATAAAGGTTGACTTACAATTCATATTTTATTTACATTATTTCTTTTGTAGATATCTTTCCAAACATTTTTTGCATATAAAATCCACAAAGAACCTATTGTAAGACTTAGAAGTATAAAAATAATAATGATAATAGATTTATTAGGAAAAGTCGGTTTAATAGGAACAGTAGCAGGTTCTATAATTACAAAAACAGGTTTTGCTTCTTGGACTTTAGCTCGTGCTATTTGTAATTGAGTTTCAACTTGACTATAAATTTGAAATGCAATATTCATTTCATTTTCTAGTCTTGTAGCTTCTACTTGTGTACTTTGTAATATGATATTTTTATTTCCGTCAATATACTTTGCATATTCTTTTTGAGCCTTATAATACTCTTCTTTTCTCTCTTTACAAATTTTTTCTATATAGTTACAATCATTTTCAGCCTTTTGGATTCGATATTTTGTTATGTATTCTTGTAATTTTTGTACTGCAAAATTCGCAACTAAAGCAGCTACTTCTGCATCTTGAAATGTAGTGGTTACTTCAGCCATATTAGTTTTGCTATCAACAGTTGCAGTTAATGACAATCTTATCATGTCAATCAGATTTGCTTGTTCTTCTGTTAATCTGTATGGGTCAATAATACTCTCTTTGCTGTTTGTTTTATGAACTATTATCTTTTTTATAAAGTGTATTAATTTGAAAGGGGCTTTAATAATATAGCTCCACCATGCTTTTTTTTCTTTTTTTATATATTCTGATAAGGCTATACTTTCATTATTACTTTTAACCGGTAAATTATACATTTCAAGAAGGAACGGAGTGGAACTGATTATATCAGGTAGCATACTGGAGTTTATTGCATCTGTTGTGATATTTCCTATTCCATTAAATCCTAGCATTGCTGCCATCCCGGATAAATTATTTCCTCCTGAAGTTTGTCCTGATTCAGGTGATAATGTTATTTTTACAGTATATCTTTGGGGAATGCTAAATGCAATTATTATTCCTATAATAGTTCCGACTATTAGAAATTTACAGAGTATTTGTTTATCTTTCCATATTTTTGATATAATTTGGGTTATATCAATTTCTTGTTCATTATGTATTTTCTTTTCCATGAATAAAATAGTTACAACAATATTGATTATGATGTGATGCTTTAATCATATCATATTAAAAAGATAATTGCTGATATATTGTTTGTTTAATAATTAAATAGAGATAATACTTTCTCTATTATTTGGTGCATATCGTAATATTTATATTCTGCTAATCGCCCTCCAAATATAACGTTTTTTTCTTTATCAGCTAAGAGTTTATATTTAGAATATAAATTGTTATTTTTATCATTATTAACGGGATAATATGGTTCACATCCTGCATTCCATTCTTGACTGTATTCTTTTGAAATTACTGTCTTATGGTTATTGTAAATATCATTTCCGAATAATTCAAAATGTTTGTGTTCAATTATGCGAGTATATGGTATTTCTTTTTCTGTATAATTAATTACAGCATTTCCTTGAAAGTTTGGGGTATCAAGTATTTCTGTTTTAAATGTTACTGTTCTATATTCAAGATTTCCATAACAATAATCAAAAAATTCGTCTATAGCTCCTGTATAAACAATTTTTTCTGCTATTTGAGTATAAGTATGTCTATTAGCGAAGAAGTCACAATTGGTTTTTACTTCTATACCTGCTAATAGTTTTTCTATTAATAAATTATATCCTCCGATTGGAATTCCTTGGTATTTATCATTGAAATAATTATTATCAAAGGTAAGTCGGACTGGTAAACGCTTGATGATAAAAGTTGGTAGTTCTGTACATTTTCTACCCCATTGTTTTTCAGTATATCCTTTAATTAGTATTTCATAAATATCTTTTCCAATAAGAATTTGTGCTTGTTCTTCAAGATTACGTGGCTCTGAAACACCGAGCTCATTCATTTTTGATATAGCTTCTTTTCTTTGTTCTTCTAGTTTCTTTATTGCTTCTGATGGTGTTGTAACACCCCACATTTGGTAGAAAGTATTCATATTAAAGGGTAAGTTGTATAACTTTCCTTTATAATTTGCAACAGGACTGTTTGTATATCTATTAAATTCAACAATCGAATTAACAAAATCCCAAACTTTTTTATTTGAAGTATGAAAAATATGTGCTCCATATTTATGGACGTTAATGCCTTCTATTTTTTCACAATAAACATTTCCACCTATATGTGGCCTTTTGTCTATTACTAAACACTTTTTTCCTTGTTTATTAGCTATATGTGCAAATGTTGATCCAAATAGTCCAGAGCCAACAATTATAAAATCGTATTTTTTCATCTTATTTTCTATATTTAAAGTAACTAATTATTGCCCAGCATAAAATATAGTAGCAACTGTTTATTAATGGTAACTTTTCAACTGTTCTTAAAACTTTCCATTGAGGTATAATGACTTTCTTTTTATTTGCTGTAACTGATGATTTACGTAAACGATAATCTACAAGAATATTCTTGTTGCCGTATGCATAATCAATTTTTTTTAGCATAGTTAGCCAATAAACATAATCATCTCTTAAGCTGCCCATATTTTCATTGAAAAGGAATTTTCCACATTCTATAGTATCATATATTGCAGTAGAAGGGAAAATAGGACATGTTTTTAATAAAGATTTATAGTTTACTTTCTCAGGAACAATAAATGGTTTTAATATTTCTTGTTCTGTCTTTTCGTCAATTCTTTTGTAGGATGAAAAAACAATTGTGGCATTTTTTTGTTTGAGAAACTTTAATTGTTCTTCTAAAAAATTTTCATGCCATATATCATCAGCATCTAGAAATGCAAGGTATCTTCCCTGGGCCAAATTAATAGCTATATTTCTTGCTCCTGATGATCCTTTATTAATAGGGCTTTCTATAAGTCTGATACGTGGGTCAAGAAACTTTTTGACTTCTTTTATTCCTGCACCGTTATCAGGTGAATGATCATCTACAATTATCATTTCCCAATTATTATATGTCTGTTTGATAACAGAGTTGATAGTTGCTCCAATGAATTCAGCTCCTTTATACATTGGAGTTATTATCGAAACTAATGTATTTTCAGTATTATGAGTTAAAATATTCATATTATTTTAATTTAGATATTTTAAATGTCTGTTAAATTTTTCTGTAATTCCATCTATAAATGCTTTAAGATATAACTTATAGCCTTTAAAATCAAATTTTCTTGTAATAAGAAATAGCCAAGAATAAGCAATAAAACTTCTTAGCATATGCCAATATTGATTGTTAGTTTTATATATATATGCCCAATTCCTTATAAGACAAACAAATCTTAGCTTAGATTCGACATATGGAATTTGAATCTTATTGAATAAGATAGGATGTGTTTGTATTTTATTAGCCGGATGATAAAATTTTGCATTAGTTATAGTAATAGGTTTAATTCCTTTTTTGAGACATCTGAAATAATGCTCATAGTCGTCACCCCAAATAAAAAGTTCTTTTTTTATGTTTCCAACAGTATCAATTAAGAAATTATTGAAAAGACATCCGTTAAAAGGGTAGACATAATACATTATTTCTCCCCATGAATTTTTAAGTTCATTATAGATAAGAGTTTTTTTCTTTTTTTCTTTTAATCTTGATGCCCATGATAATTTTGTGTGATTTTCTATGTCAATGCTTACAGGCATTACATAATTATATTGATCTATATATTGTAATAAAGTTTCAAGGCAATAAGTATTAGGATATCCATCATCGTCCATTAGCCAATAGGCCTGAAATGTATTCATTTCTCTAGCTATTTTTATTCCTGTATGAAATCCTCCTGCACCACCTATATTTTTACATGTCCTATAGATTAAAATTTTTGTTTTTTGTAAAGTTTGTGTAAGTGTTATAACCTCCTCATCCCTTATGGTAGCAGTGGAATCAAAGAAGTTACAGAGAGCTTCAAATGTTTGGTCTGTTGAAGCATTATCAATTATAAGGATGCTATTAAGTGGATAATTTTGTTTTAATAATTCTTTAATGCATCTAATCAGCAGTTTTTTTCTATTGTATGTTACAACGATAGCACAAATTGATTTTATTTGTCTTTCCATAAATTATTAATTTTAGGAATTATAGAATCTGGAGAAAATCTATAGATATTTTCGCTTGCTTTTTGAATAAATGTATTTTTTAAATTTTCATCATTCAATAATTTTATTATTGACTTTTTTAATCTGTTTGAATCTCCTACTGGTACTAATATACCATACTCTCCGTTATTAAGAATTTCTCTTGGTCCGGTTTGACATATAGTGGATATGACAGGAGTATTGCATATCATTGATTCTATTAAGACTGTTGGTAAACCTTCTGATTTAGAACTTAAAATTAAGATATCTGCTTTGGCCATCCATTTATATGGATTATTATCTTTGCCGAGTAGGATGACATTTTTTTCTTCATTTTTTTGATAAACGTATCTTTTTACTTTTTCCATATCAGGACCATCTCCTAATAGAAGTAGCTGGTATCTTGTTTTTAAATCTTCTGGAAGCTCTGAATATGCATTTATTAATGTATAAAAATCTTTGGATCTGAAATCAAATCTTGCTACCATTAATATATATTTTTGCATATAAGGTATTTTGTCATTTTTTCTTTTAATGATTTCATTTATATCTATAATATTATAAATAACAGTCAATTGTTCTTCTTTCAATTGCGGAATTACTTGTTTCATTATTTCTTTTTGCTCATAGCATATGCATACTATTTTACACATCTTTTTATAAACATATTTATATAGCTTAGCATAATTTGATTTATCAATGGTATTGGGATTATAATGTATCCAAGAATATCTATTACTTTTTTTGTTGGCAGATAAATACGTTACTAATAAAGAGGAAATTGTATCTGCAAAATTGACAAATATGTAATTCTTATATTGGGAGCTAAATCTTAAGAAAAAAATTTCATATATGATTCCACAAATGATTTCTATAGGTTTAAAAACGTGGAATTTATTAGATATACTATGAATGAATTTCATAAAAGTCTTGTTGTGTATATTTATGAAATCAACATTAGGGGGAATTTCATTTTTTATTTCATCATAGTTGTTAGTTACTGTTATTAAAGATATTTCTGCATTAAGATGTTTAGATATTCCAATGAAAATTCTTTCTACACCTCCTGTCCTGAATTGATAAGTTATGAAGCAAATTTTTTTCATTTTATTTCTATGTCATATTTAAAATTTTGTTGTCTAACTTCAAATGATTCGACCCCCCATAATAGATTGTCATATTTAGCAAATATGTTGTTATTTGATATGGATATTCTGAGGAGAGAATATATAAAAAAACAGATTATAATTAAGTATAACCCAAAAAAGGAAACCCCAAGATAGAT
>ENA-UOJO01004352-UOJO01004352.1-human-gut-metagenome-genome-assembly--contig:-P57-NODE-4352-length-12259-cov-4.223697_pt1 | contig 12259 bp, 11 predicted proteins | sample MGYA00242351_ERZ723898 | MGnify/ENA metagenome assembly ERZ723898 | reverse complement strand
AGAACTTTGGCTACTTTGAACCCTGCAAAACATGAGAAAGGAGCCATTTTCATAGCCCTTTATGAAACAGCAGCAGGTTTCCGTTTTTCCATATGGTATTCACCACCAGCAGAACCACTGCAATTTTGCCATACACCGGACGGTATTTCATGCCGATCGTGATTCTGCCGCGGCTTACATACTGCACGGTATTGGATAGCATATACCATACATAAAGTACTGCTCCGTAAAGTACAATGCTGTGGTAATGTAAACTGTATGCCACATTTCCTTTCAGCAGCCAGTATACTGCCCGTGTACCGCCGCATCCGGGACAGTAAAGTCCGGTCAGCTTATGGAAAATGCACGGCAGCAAAATATGATTTAACGGAATTTTCAGTAACCTCAGCAATGCAAGAAACAATATTCCTGCAAGCGGCAGGACTATACCGCAGTAATAAAGGTTGTCCGGCCTGCAGTTTTTTTCTTGTTTTTCCATACAGTACCTCTTTCATCATCTATTTCAGCCGAATCCTAATCGGCTTACCTTTTACAGAATGGAGTGAATCTTATGAAACGAACTTCTTCGCAGTTAAAACAACTGGCAAGGGAATCTCTGGCACATCGCTTCAGCCTCCCGGTTATGGCCTGTGTCATTACTTTTGGAATTATCATGCTGGTCAATATGCTCCCGGCTGCTCTTTTCCCGGACACAGGCAACAGTATCTCTTATCTGGTGATTTCTTTTATCACCGATCTGCTCCTGTCGATTTTAAGCGTCGGTCCGGTTACAATCCTGCTTGACATGAGCCGTGGCAGCGACGGACAGCTTTCTGATCTTCTGTATGCTTTTCGCCATCAGCCGGATCGTATTATTGTATCTCAGCTTATTATCTCACTCTTGTCCACGGTGATCTTTCTGCCGGGTATTCTTGTATTTATGCTGTCATCCATTTTTTATACTGCCTTTGGCATCATTATCGGAAGTCTGCTGATCTTTGCCGCCGTGATCGGTAGCGTTGTGATCCGCCTGGATTTTGCACTGGTAACTCCGCTTTATATTGACAATCCACAGACCAGTGCCATAGATCTCTTACGTGAAAGCCGTGATCTGATGCGGGGCAACCGGCTCCGCTATTTTGTTCTGGAGCTGAGCTTTATACCGATCATGCTGCTCGCAGTTGTTGCCTGCTTTGTCGGACTGCTCTGGGCCGTTCCATATACGCAGATGACGCTTCTTGAATTTTACCGTGAACTGGTAGGCGAAATCTGAAAATTCAAAGAACTGTTGCCAGGCAGATATATCATCTGCCAAAGCAACAGTTCTCTTTTTATAAATTAATCATTCTTTTTCTTAGTCTTCGACACGGCGAACGCGGATCATGCCAAGCACTTCACCAAAGCTTTCTGCTTTTGCTTTGTATTCTGCCTCTGTCATCACTTCTGTCACGAATCCGAACTCTCCGTCTACATCTGCCACAACAACCGGCTGTACGTTTCCGAATACTTCCTGCACTTTTGCAAGTTCTGTTTCCGGAGTGCCTTTGACACGTACAAAGAATTTGCGGCTGGAATTGCTGATGTCGGTCAGTTCCAGTTTTTTGCTGCTCCAGAATGCCATGATGCTGCGGTTCAGATGTCTTGCCTCATCGACTACGTCAGCTACGACAGCACTTGCGGTCGGCAGTTTGCCGGCTCCGCTTCCGTAGAACATTGCATCTCCAAGTACATTGCCATGTACAAAAATGGCATTGAATACACCGTTTACGCTGTACAGAGGATCGGACGGTCCAACCAGCACCGGTGATACCATTGCGTAAAAGCTTCCGTCAACTTTACGGCTGACTGCCAGCAGTTTGATCATCTGTCCCATTGCTTTTGCATACTTGATATCGGTTGCCGTAATCTTGCTGATACCCTCTGTATAGATATCTTCGTAATCAACCTGTCTGCCAAATGCCAGTGAGGAAAGGATTGCGATCTTACGGCATGCATCGTAACCTTCCACGTCTGCTTCCGGATTGCGTTCTGCATACCCAAGATTCTGTGCTTCTTTTAATACATCTGCAAAATCAGAACCTTTCTCTGCCATCTCTGTGAGAATGTAGTTGGTAGTTCCGTTCAGAATACCGGTGATCTCATCGATCTCATCTGCAGTCAGAGAAGAATTCAGCGGACGGAGGATCGGAATACCGCCGCCGCAGCTTGCCTCAAACAGATAGTTGATGTTTCTTTCTCTTGCGATCTCAAGCAGCTCTGCACCGTGACGTGCCACCAGTTCTTTGTTGGATGTGCAGACACTCTTTCCTGCGAGCAGTGCTTTTTTTGTGAAAGTATACGCCGGCTCCACACCGCCCATAACTTCAACGACAATTTTAATCTCCGGATCATTTAAAATAACATCAAAATCATGTACGATTTTTTCCTGAATCGGATCTCCCGGGAAATCGCGAAGATCAAGCACATATTTGATGTTGATCTCTTCTCCTGCTTTTTTATTGATGCTGCTGTGGTTGGTATTGATAACTTTTACCACTCCGGAACCTACTGTTCCATATCCTAAGACTGCAATCTGGATCATTTTAAGCCTCCTGTTGTTTTCTTTTATGCTTATCTCTGGTTCTTTTGTCCAAAGAATTGCTTTTTTATTCTCTTGCTAAAATTTTGATGTACTGTACACCGCACTGTATTTCAATATCCTGCATCATCGCCGATATATCTCCTGTCGTAGCGAGGATCTCCACACTGAGCGTCAGAGATGCGATGCCGTTGATCGGAATACTCTGATGGATCGTCAGGATATTGGCATGATAATCTGCCACGATATGCAGTACATCCGACAAAAGTCCGGTCTCATCATCCATCTGGATCATAAACGTGATTGTTTTCCCTTTTGCATTGTCATGAAACGGAAAAATATCGTCTTTATATTTATAAAAAGAGCTGCGGCTGATGCCGACCATATCTGCTGCTTCCTGTACTGTGGACGCTTTCGCCGACTCCAGCAGCCGTTTCGCCTCTACTACTTTCAGAAGTACTTCCGGAACCGCTTTCTTGGTAACCACATAATATCGATTCTTTTCTTCCACTTCAAAGTCCTCCTGTCTCTTCTATATGCATCTTTTGCTGTATACTCTTTCTATAGTGTACATTTGTGCTTCCCCGAAAGATATTAACACATTTTAACAGGCGGTGCAACCAGAAATTCTTCTGACTACCTTTTGGCATAAAATTTTTCTAACTACCTTTTGACTGCATTTCCTCAATGTTTTACGTTTTTTCAATTTACTTTAAGCTTTTTATATGCCAGAAAAGCACATATTTCAGAACGCAAAAATACCGGAAACCCCTGACTTACTGGATTTCCGGTATTATTTCTGTTAAGCTGCTGACGGGACTCGGACCCGTGACCTCCTCACTACCAATGAGGTGCGCTACCACCTGTGCCACAGCAGCCTGTGCGGTCGTGACCGCTACAGTTAATTATACTATCACAGGAATCTGCTTTTGTCAATACTGTTTTTGCATTTTATTGCTGCTGTTCACTCATCGTGCGGCGTTTATTGTTTCTCTGCGTAAAAAAGTGGTTCCGTTCATCTACCCCTGAAGTCTCTGTCTGACGATCTCAAATGCAAGGACGCCTGCTGCCACAGATGCATTCAGGGAATCGATATCCCCTTTCATCGGAATAGAAGCCACAAAATCGCATTTTTCTTTTACCAGCCTGCTGACACCTTCCCCTTCGTTGCCGATCACCAGACCGATTGGTCCTTTCAGATCGAGATTGTACATCATTTCTCCGTCCATATCTGCACAGACAAACCACATACCTTCCGCCTTCAGTTCTTCGATCGTCTTGCCGATGTTGGTTACTTTTGCAACCGGTGTGTAGTTCAATGCTCCTGCGGAGACTCTGGCTACGGTTGCTGTCAGTCCGACTGCTCTTCTTTTCGGGATCACAACGCCGTGTGCCCCTGCAAGGTTTGCGGTACGGATGATCGCACCTAAGTTGTGCGGATCTTCGATGTTATCCAGGAAAATGATAAACGGTGCTTCGCCTTTGTCTTTTGCATTCTGCAGAATATCAGAAATTTCTGCATACTCATAGGCCGCCGCACTTGCGATCACGCCCTGATGATGTCCCGTCTGAGAAAGCTGATCCAGACGTTCTTTTTTCACAAACTGAACAATCGTATCATGTTTTTTGGCTTCCCGCAGGATCGTTCTCACCGGACCGTCCTGACAGCCGTCCAGTACAAACAGTTTGTCGATCGTTTTGCCGGAGCGGAATGCTTCCAGCACGGCATTTCTGCCTTCTATGGTAAGTTCTTCGTATCTCATGCCTGTTCCTGACCTTTCTTTTTCTGACTTTCTGCCATATCAAGACCGGTCTTTATCAGCTCGATGATACGTTTCGTATCCTCTTTCAGATAAAGATATCCCATCAAGGCTTCCAGTCCGGTCGCTTTACGGTAATCTGCCACCGTTGCATTTTTTGCTTTTGTGTAAGACTTTGCATTGCGTCCGCGTTTGTATATCGTGATTTCCTCTTCGCTCAATACCGGCATCAGGTTTTCGATCATCTCTGCCTGAGCAGAAGCTTTGACGAGCTTTGATGCACGCTCATGCAGCTTCTGCGGCGGACAGTTTCCATGTTTAACCAGAAGTGTGCGGATCACCAGGTCAAAAATAGAATCTCCTATGTATGCCAGTGTCAGCGGGGAATAGGTTCTCAGATCCTGATCTTCCAGCTGAAATTCTTCTTTCAGGTATTCTACAAAAGAATCTATGCTCTTTTCCATTTTACTCCTTCTCTTGTGTCCTCAAGAACGATTCCTTTTTCCAGCAGTTCTGCACGGATCTCGTCTGCTCTCTGGAAGTTTCTCTCTTTTCTTGCCACCTGACGCTCTTCGATCAGTTTTTCAATCTCTTCATCCAGGATCTCTTCTTTGGTCTCGAAAACAAGTCCCAGGATATCGCCAAGCTCCAGAAGTTCATCCAGAAGACTCTGTACAAATGCTTTTGTGCCATCTTCATTCACGTTGCTGTTTGCAAGACGAACCAGCTCAAATACAACTGAAATGGCATCTGCGGTATTGAAGTCATCATCCATGGCATCATCAAATTTCTTTGCCAGGTTCTTTGCTTCTTCCAGTGCTGTCATCTCTTCTGCCGTCATCTCTGCCTCTTTTGCAGCTCCGGCATAATGTTTCAGGCTGTCTGCCGCATTACAGATACGTGCAAGTCCTGTTTTTGCAGACTCCATCAGATCAGCACTGAAATTCAGCGGACTTCTGTAATGTGCACTGAGCATGAAGAAACGCAGTACCTGGAGGTCATATTTCTCACTGATCTCACGCACGGTAAAGAAATTGCCAAGGGATTTAGACATTTTGCGGTTATCAATATTTAAGAACGCATTGTGCAACCAGTATCTGGAAAAGATCTTGCCGTTGCAGCATTCGCTCTGTGCGATTTCATTCTCGTGATGTGGGAATACCAGATCCTCTCCACCTGCATGAATATCAATCTCTTCGCCCAGATATTTTTTCGCCATAACGGAACACTCGATATGCCATCCAGGACGTCCGTCGCTCCACGGAGACGGCCAGGACGGCTCGCCTTCTTTTTTCGGTTTCCACAGCACAAAATCCAGCGGATCTTCTTTCTGATCTTCTCCGGTTACCAGAAGGGAACGGTTTCCGGAACGCAGATCATCGAGGTTTTTATGGGATAGTTTGCCATATTCTTCAAAACGACGTGTGCGGAAATATACGGTACCGTTTACGTTATAAGCATACCCTTTCTCGATAAGCGTGGAGATCATATCGATCATACCGTCAATTTCCTGTGTTGCCAGCGGATGTGTGGTGGCCGGTTTGACATTCATGCCTGCCATATCCTTTTTGCACTCTGCAATGTAACGCTCGGAAATCTCTTTTGCTGTCCTTCTTCGTTTGCCTTTGCAATGATCTTGTCGTCAACATCGGTAAAGTTGGATACATAATTTACTTCATAACCTTTATGCTCCAGGTAACGTCTGACGGTATCAAACACGATCATCGGTCTTGCATTTCCGATGTGGATCAGATTGTATACAGTAGGACCGCATACATACATGCTGACTTTACCTTCCTGAAGCGGCACAAATTCTTCTTTCTGTTTGGATAAGGTATTATAAACTTTCATGGTTTTTCCTCTTTTCTTTTCGAACTTAACAGCCTGATATCCCGTGTTTTGACCCCGGATACCAAACCTGAAAATCTGTTCTAAGTCTATGCAAAATTTTGCGGTTTGTCAAGGTAAACCGCCCTTTGCAGCGATTTCAGGCGAACTGCCCTTTGCAGCGATTTCGCCACTGTCATTTTCAGACAACTTCATTAAGAAATACCGGCAGGCGGAACAGTTCTTCTGTCAGTTGTCCGATATCCATGCTGCAGAACATTTTCTTTTCTTTTTCTGACAGGTTTTCAACTCTTATCAGGCTTCCTCCTTCGATTCCTGTTTTTATAATGAAATATCCATTGTTTTCCGGGATAAGACTGTCTGTCAGCCTGATTTTCCATTCCTGTTCTTTTTTTATTTTCAGGCAGCAAACAAAACGCTCCAGATGCACGATCCGTCCCATGATTGCCGGAAGGTTTTCACTTTGGGCATATCGTTCCCATATTTGGGGGAATGCAGTAAATGTGCACTTTTCCTCACTTGCCCCAAACCAGTGAAGCACTGCCGGAAAGGCTTTTTTTTGCACGGCATCTTCCACTACAATCTCCCAGGCTTCTCTGTCTTTTTTAAGTGCCAGGAAATAGCCGCATATCTCTTTTTCTTTTCGGATCAGGATCAGGCTTCCCCCTTCGCATCCCACTTCCTGCATCCGCTGTTCAAAATAAGCAATATCGTGAACGGTATAAACTTCTGCCAGCTTTGAAAGCTGTTTTTCTGCAAAACACGCAAGTTCTGCAAGATCCTCTTTTTTTGCTTCTTCACAGAAAATGTCCCCGGAAACTTCCTGATCCGAATGTATCTGCCAATTTTCATCCGTTTCTGCTCTTCGCAGCACATCCGCTTTCACGGTCATTTTATTTTTTTCATAAATAAATCGAAAGCCAAACGGACGATAGATGGCTTCTGCGGCCGGCATCAGCCAAGTAAACGTCTCTTCTCTCCGGTACATTTCCTGAAGGGAAGCCTGTAAAAGCGAACGCATCATGCCCTGATGACGACAGTCGGCTCTCGTTGCCACTGCCACGATATAATTGGTCTTCACCCTTTCATCGCAGAACATCATTTCATATGGATTTAAATGCAATGTTGCCAGAATCTCCTGTTTCTCGTTTTCTACCACAAAAATCTCATTTTCTGCTGCTTTTACACGAAAATAGTAATCCACAAACGCCGGACTGTCCTCATCAAAAATTTCTTCGTAAAGTTTTCTTGCCCTCTGGTTTTCCACGGCTTTTGCTGCTTTTCCGGAAGTTATCCCCATGCCAAGTCTCTTTACACACTTATCCACGGCATCCTCCACAACTTTTACACCCTTCTTCGGATGAGGCCGCCATCACGCTCCACTCTCTTATAGATGAGAGCATGCAGACCGCCTGGGAAGAAATCCCTTCTCCGCTTCCGGTAAATCCAAGCCCTTCTTCTGTCGTTGCTTTTACATTGACCTGATTTTTCTCAAGGCCCAGTGTCTTTGCAATATTCTCCGCCATCTGCGGAATGTACGGCAAAAGTTTTGGTCTCTGTGCGATCACGACCGCATCAATATTTTCTACTGCATAACCATTTTCTTCCAGCAGTGCTCCGACATGCTCCAGAAGTTTGATACTGGAAATGCCTTTGTATTTCGGATCCGTATCCGGGAAATGTTTTCCGATATCACCAAGGGCAGCCGCACCAAGCAGTGCATCCATGATCGCATGCAGCAACACATCTGCGTCAGAATGTCCAAGCAGACCTTTTTCCCATGGAATCTCAACTCCGCCCAGAATCAGTGCTCTGTTTTCTACCAGTTTGTGAACATCGTAACCTATACCAACTCGCATTGTCATTCTCCTTACTTTTGACTGTTTAAACACTTTTACAGTTACAATAACCAGACCGTGATTATGATAACGAAAAAGCTCTGCAAACATTTTGCAGAGCTTCGACAGTAGCGGAAGGGAGATTCGAACTCTCGACACTACGGGTATGAACCGTATGCTCTAGCCAACTGAGCTATTCCGCCATATTCTTTTTAATTTCATGGGACCTACAGGGCTCGAACCTGTGACCCTCTGCTTGTAAGGCAGATGCTCTCCCAGCTGAGCTAAGATCCCATGTCGTTTTTGTTTTGCAGTTCATCGCTTGACTGCTTCGCTATTATAATACGGATTGATGTAAAATGTCAACACCTTTTTTCAATTTTTTTTAATTTTTTGTTTTTTTGTTTTTTTCCTACATTTTACACATTTTTGCGTCACTTTTTCTTTTCTGAAACGTTTTTATATATAGAAACATCTCTATAGAGTCTCTCCCCTTCTGGCTGTGCCTGCCGGTGCAGGGCTTTGATCTTTCGAAGTGCCTGTTTCTGGCTGCCAGCCAGTTTGGTTAAAAAAATTTCCGGTCTTATGATTCCGGAATGATACCGCAGCTCGTATTCTTTCAGGCTGGTCCACCAGTAATCTTCCGGCATCTGCACATAATTGTACCTTGCCGGCAGAAAATGGAATGCTATTCCAAGCTGCATGATCTGTTTCATATCATATCCTTTCAGCCATTCATATTCGATCTGAAATTTTTCTTTGCTTTCTGGAAATCTCTTTCTGTAATGTTCCTGAAACTGCTGCTTTGTTTTCTGCATCGCCAGACGGATCTTTTTTCTGCCATCTGCCGTTGCGAGAATATAGGCCTCATAATCCAGCACACAATATGCATATACATTGATCTTCAGATCCTGTATCGCATTCAGGAGCATATCCAGGAAACGCTTTTTTTCAATTTCATTTCCAAACACCGGACCAGAACTGGTTTCTCCGAAAGTGATACAGCAGACCTGCTGACAGATATTACGATTGGCACCTTTTTCCTGAATATACATACTTTTTCTCCTCCCTCATGCCGCACGTTTCTTTTTTCGATTTTTGTCGTGCGTGCCATAACTTTACTACAGCATTTCACCTATTTCAACCCATTTTATACCTGTGACACGCATGGATACTTCGAACGTTTTTTCTGCGTATCCTCTGTTTTTTGTACTCTTTTTTTTTAATCCATATTCGCAAAATGTGTCATATCCTGTCGACAGAAAATCGCTGTTCTTTGAAAATCCGGAAAACGTTCTGCTGTTCCTGGTGCAAAGCTTACATGATGGATATTACTTTTTCTTCATCTCAGCATCAAAAAAGTTCCAGAAAGTCAATATCACTTTCTGGAACTTTTTTATCACGTTTTCGGTGTTCGGCGTGTCAATAAGTCTAAAGTGCTCATTTGTGGCAGGCACAATCGCAGTTCAGACTTTTGACGCTTGCATTATATTATCTGCAATCTTATTTAAAATAAGCAACTCCGGATTCAAAGATCTTCATATCCTGCTCGCCAAAGATATTGATCGCAACGGAATCTCCTCTTCTCTCTGCATGAGCCATCTTACCAAGCACACGTCCGTCCGGGCTTGTGATACCTTCGATTGCATAGTAGGAACCATTGACATTCCATTCTTCGTCGTTAAGCTGAACATTGCCGTCTGCATCCACGTAACGTGTTGCGATCTGGCCGTTTTCATAGAGTTTTTTGATCCATTCTTCGCTTGCCACGAAACGTCCCTCGCCATGCGATGCCGGACTGCAGTAAGTTGCTCCGAGCTCTGCCTGTGCCAGCCATGGGGATTTGTTTGTCACAACTTTTGTATAGACCATCTTGGAAATATGGCGGCCGATGGTGTTGTAGGTCAGTGTCGGAGAATCCGGTGTCTGACCGGTGATCTTTCCGTAAGGAACCAGTCCCAGTTTGATCAGTGCCTGGAATCCGTTACAGATACCAAGGGCCAGTCCGTCCCTCTCTTCCAGAAGTCTGGTAACGGCTTCTTTCATCTTTGCATTCTGGAATGCTGTTGCGAAGAATTTTGCAGAACCATCCGGTTCATCACCTGCTGAGAATCCGCCCGGGAACATGATGATCTGTGCCTGATCGATCGCTTTTGCAAAAATATTGACAGAATCACGGATATCTTCTGCTGTCAGGTTTTTGAATACTTTAACATCCACTTCTGCACCTGCACGTTCAAATGCTTTTGTGCTGTCGTATTCGCAGTTTGTACCTGGGAATACCGGAATAAATACGCGAGGTTTAGCCACTTTATGTTTGCATACATAAACGCTTCCTGCATGATAGCAGCCGTTCTCGTCGATCGTGCCGCCATCTGCTGCCTGCTGTGCTTCTATGCTCTCCGGTGCCGGTCCGTCGTTTTTCTCTGCTCCGGATACGGTTTTAAATACCTTCTCCAGCGTACCTTTCCATGCAGTCAGAGCCTCTTCCATTGTAACTTTTACATCCCCATAGGAAAGCACTGCATCGTCTTCTACTTCACCAACCACAACGCCTGCGATCGTAAGCTCTGCCACTTTATCTGCCGGTACTTCTGCTACGATGCTTCCGAAATCTGCTACAAAGAGGTCTTCTTTTGCTACCTGTGCATCGATCTTGACACCTTTGTGGTTACCAAATGCCATCTTGCTGACAGCTGCTGCCAGACCATTTCCGTCCAGTGCATAGGCAGATACGATCCTGCCTGCTTTAACATCTTCAAAGAATTTATGATACTGATCCATGATCTTCTCATAATCCGGAAGATCATAGGCATCACGCTCGATTTTCAGCAGAACCAGTTTGTTTCCCGCTTTTTTCAGTTCCGGTGTAATCATGGTCTTGTCACTTGCCACATCTACAGCAAAAGATACCAGTGTCGGCGGAACATCGATCTCATTGAAGGTTCCGGACATACTGTCTTTTCCTCCGATGGACGGCAGTCCAAATCCGAGCTGTGCATCGTATGCACCAAGCAGTGCCAGGAACGGCTGGCTCCATCTTGCCGGATCTTCGGTCATACGACGGAAGTACTCCTGGAAAGTGAAACGGATCTTGCTGAAATCTCCGCCGCCTGCAACGATACGTGAAACGGACTCGATCACAGCGTAGATTGCTCCATGATACGGGCTCCAGCTTGACAGATACGGATCAAAACCGTAGCTCATCATCGTTACAGTGTCTGTCTTACCTTCCAGTACCGGAAGTTTTGCAACCATTGCCTGTGTCTCTGTCAGCTGATATTTACCGCCGTACGGCATCAGCACAGAGCCTGCTCCGATGGAACTGTCAAACATTTCCACAAGACCTTTCTGTGAACAGCAGTTCAGATCAGCCAGCATGGAGAGCCATTTTTCTTTTACATCTGTTACTTCCGGTTTTGTGAAATATTTATTTTCCTGTGAAGGAATCTCTGCTTTTACATCGGTCTCCTGATGTGCACCGTTTGTATCCAGGAATGCTCTGGAAATATTTACGATTTCTTTGTCTCTCCAGATCAGGACAAGACGCGGGGATTCTGTGACAACTGCCACTTCTACTGCTTCCAGGTTTTCTTCGTTTGCGTATTTCAGGAATTCCTCAACATCTTTCGGATCTACGACAACAGCCATACGTTCCTGAGATTCGGAGATGGCGATCTCGGTTCCGTCAAGACCTGCGTATTTTTTCGGCACTTTGTCAAGGTAGATGTTCAGTCCGTCTGCTAATTCTCCGATCGCTACGGATACACCGCCTGCACCAAAGTCGTTACACTTTTTGATCAGTCTGCTGACTTCCGGACGGCGGAACATTCTCTGGATCTTACGTTCGGTCGGTGCATTTCCTTTCTGTACTTCTGCTCCGCACACTTCGATGGAAGCTTCGGTGTGGACTTTGGAAGAACCGGTTGCACCGCCGATACCGTCACGGCCGGTACGTCCGCCAAGCAGAATGATGATATCGCCCGGATCAGATGTCATTCTCTTTACATCTTTACGCGGAGCGGCACCCATAACAGCTCCGATCTCCATTCTCTTTGCAACGTAATCCGGATGATAGATTTCTTTGACATATCCGGTTGCAAGACCGATCTGATTACCGTAGGAACTGTAGCCGTGTGCTGCCTCACGTACCAGTTTTTTCTGTGGGAGCTTACCTTTGAGTGTTTCTTTAACAGAAACGGTCGGATCCGCCGCACCGGTCACACGCATTGCCTGATATACATAGGTACGTCCGG
>ENA-UOJO01004351-UOJO01004351.1-human-gut-metagenome-genome-assembly--contig:-P57-NODE-4351-length-12263-cov-5.190285_pt1 | contig 12263 bp, 7 predicted proteins | sample MGYA00242351_ERZ723898 | MGnify/ENA metagenome assembly ERZ723898 | reverse complement strand
GCGGGCACAGACGCGCTGGCGCGGCTGCTGCTGGCGGCGCTGGCACGTCAGGAAGCTGTCGCCAAAAAGGGCGAGAGCGGAAAAAACGACGACGCATCCCTGGCGGATCTGCCGCTGGAGGAGGGCGAAATCGCCGCGCCGGAGGCCTTCACCCGCGAAAACCGCACGATGGAGCGCTTCAGAGAAAAGCTGCGCGCGGCGGTCAGCCAGATGCAAAACGGCGTGAGCAACCGGATGCTCGAAAAATTCATCAACCTGCTCTATCCGCAGACGGAGACGATTCTGGATTACATGAATCGACCGATTGTCGTGCTCGACGAGCCGGAAGCGCTCTTTGCCCGCATGGACAGCCGAACCGGCGAGTTTGGGCAGGCGATTACGGCGGCGCTCGAACGCGGCGAGGCGCTGCCCGAGCAGCACGGCCTGATGCTCACGCAGGACGAGGCGCTCGCGGCGATGCGGCAGACGACCCTGCTTGCGCTGACGACGATTCTGCGCCCGGTGGAAAAGCTGAAGCCGACGCTGCTCTGCCCGATGGGCGGCATGGGCGCGGGCAGCTACGGCGGACGGACGCACGACATGTGCGCCGATTTCGCGCGCTGGCAGCAGGACGGCTGGCGGATTCTGGTGCTCTCCGGCGGCGCGGCGCGCGGCGAACGCATGCGCCAATCCTTTGAGGATGAGGGCGTGAAGGCGGCGTTTGACGAGCTGGGCACGGCCGCGCCGAAAAGCGGCGAATGCCGCATCTATCCGCTGACGCTCTCCGGCGGTTTCCAGTATCCACAGATCAAGGTTGCGGTGATCGCCAGCGGCGACGTTTACGGCGCGAAGAGCGCCAAGGGCAAGCCGAAGAAGCAGCAGGGAAGCAAAATCGCCTCGTTCACCGATCTGAACGTCGGCGATTACGTGGTGCACGAGACGCACGGCATCGGCATCTATCAGGGCACGAAGCGCCTGACCAGCGAGGGTGCGAGCCGCGATTACCTGCTGGTGCAGTACCTCGGCAGCGACAAGCTGTATATCCCGGTGGATCACCTCGACCGGATTCAGAAATACATCGGCGGCGGCGAGGGCGCCGCACCCAAGCTCTCGCGGCTGGGCGGCAAGGACTGGGACAAGCAGAAATCGAAGGTGCGCGAAAGCCTCAAGGAGCTGGCCTTCGACCTCGTGAAGCTCTACGCCGAGCGGCAGAAGAACAGGGGCTACGCCTTTGGGCCGGACACGCCGTGGCAGCAGGAATTTGAGGAGAATTTCCCCTACGACGAAACGCCCGACCAGCTTCAGGCCACGGAGGAGATCAAGCGCGACATGGAGCGCGACCTGCCGATGGACCGCCTGCTCTGCGGCGACGTGGGCTACGGCAAAACGGAGGTTGCGCTGCGCGCGGCGTTCAAGGCCGTGATGGACGGCAAGCAGGTCGCCATCCTCGCGCCGACGACCATCCTCGCCCAGCAGCACTACAACACGCTGATGCGCCGGATGGAGGGCTTCCCCGTGCACGCGGACGTGCTCAGCCGCTTCCGCTCGGCCAAGGAGCAGAAGGAGAGCCTGCGCCGCCTCAAGGACGGCGAAATCGACATCATCGTCGGCACGCACAGGCTGCTGGCCAAGGATGTGCAATTCAAAAACCTCGGCCTGCTCATCGTCGATGAGGAGCAGCGCTTCGGCGTCGGGCACAAGGAAAGCATCAAGAACATGAAAAAGACGGTGGACGTGCTCACGATGTCGGCCACGCCGATCCCGCGCACGCTGCACATGTCCATGGTCGGCATCCGCGACATGAGCCTGCTGGAAACGCCGCCGCAGGCGCGCTACCCCGTGCAGACCTACGTGATGGAATATCAGGACAGCGTGATTCGCGACGCGATTCTGCGCGAAATCGGGCGCGGCGGGCAGGTCTTCTTCCTCTATAACCGCGTCGGCTCGATTGACCAGTGCTACAAGCAGCTTTCCAAGCTCGTGCCGGAGGCGCGCATCGCGATTGCGCACGGCCAGATGCGCGAGCACGCGCTGGAAGACGTGATGCTGGATTTCAGCCAGCAGAAGTTTGACGTGCTGCTGTGCACGACGATCATCGAATCCGGTCTGGATATCCCGATGGCGAACACGCTGATTATCTACGACGCGGATCACTTCGGGCTGGGTCAGCTCTATCAGATGCGCGGGCGTGTCGGCCGCTCGAACCGGCTGGCCTACGCCTATTTCACGGTTCGGCCGGGCAAGGTGCTCTCCGAAACGGCGCAGAAGCGCCTCGACGCAATTCGCGAATTTACGGAGTTCGGCTCGGGCTTCCGCATCGCGATGCGCGATTTGGAGCTGCGCGGCGCGGGCAACCTGCTCGGCCCGCAGCAGAGCGGCCACCTCGCCAACATCGGCTATGATCTGTATTGCAAGCTGCTGGAGGAAGCGGTTTTGGAGGCGCAGGGCGAAGCACCCAAGCCGAACCGCGACGTGGAGACGCGCATGGATGTGCACGTCAACGCCTATCTCCCGGCGGAATACGTCACGGGCGACAGGCAGCGGCTGGAGGTCTACAAGCGCATCGCCTCCATCACGACGGCCGCGCAGCGCGACGACGTTGAGGAGGAGCTGGTCGATCGCTTCGGCGACGAGCCGCTCTGCGTGGCGAACCTCGTCGCGGTGGCCTACCTCAAGGCGATGTGCGAAAAGCTGGGCATCGACCGGGTGAATCAGGCGGACGGGCGCATCGACATGCGGTTTGCGCTCAACGCGCAGGTGGACGGCCAGAAGCTCTTCACCGCGCTGAACGGGTTTGACAAGCGGCTGACGCTCAACGCCGCGCCGCCGGTGACGCTGACGCTTCGGGATCAGACGCTGAACCGCGAGGATCTGCTGATGCTCTGTGTCAAGGTGATGGAGCGGCTGCTCGCGCGCATGGAGCTGAGCGCGGCGTAAACATGATCCGCCCAAATTTGCAAAATGGGGTTGCAATTTGTGCGCAAATCGAGTACAATATTCCAGTAGAATGTGATGACGGATGGAGCTCATGCTTGTCACGGCCGGAAGCCAGCAGCAATATGCATTGTATCGTGTGTGCCGTGGGAATTTTCTGCCCCGAGCATTCTACGATTGCGACATACAGCGTCGGTGAAAACCGACGCTTTTTTCTTTTGGTTTCTGTTTTGGAAAATAAAAAAAAAGGACGGACAGTCAAGCATACAAAACCGATAATTCAAGAAAGACCAAGTATTTTGCCCCGAAGGTTTCCAAAGGGCGATGTGCCAAACAGGCGCCGTAAAAGCTCGGAAAGCCCTTTGGTGGGGCGATGGGGCAAAGCCCCATATTCTAAAAATGCTTAGTTTTTTTGACTCTTGAACGATCTGGATTGAGCTTGACAGTCTCATCCTTTAATGAAAAGGGAAAGGCCTTACATGCTGATGAGGCCGAAGGCGTTGGCAACCGAGCTGATGAGGATGATCGCCGCGAACAGCGGGCAGAGATAGCGGATCATCAGCGTGAATACGCGCTTGCGGCGGAAACGCTCCTCGCCGTGGCAGACCTCCTGCTCGATGGCCGCGATCCCGGCGACGCGGGAAACCAGCAGGCAGATCGAAATCGCCGCAATCGGCATCATCACGGAATTGGTCAGGAAATCGAAGAAATCCAGAAACTGCATGCCCAGAAGCGTGACGTTGGCCAGCGGGCCGTAGCCCAGCGAGGAGAGGCTGCCCAGCGTAATCATCACCGCGCCCATCAGCACCGTCGCTTTTTTGCGGCTCCAGCCCAGCTCATCCTGAAAGGTGGAGACGGCGCTTTCCGTCAGCGCGATGGAGCTGGTCATGGCCGCGAAGAGCACCAGCACGAAGAACAGGATGCCGACCGCCGTGCCCAGCCCCATGCTGTCAAACACCTTCGGGATGGTGATGAACATCAGCGAGGGGCCGGCCTGCAGGGTGGCCGATTCGCTGCCGGAGAACGCGAAGATGGCGGGAATAATCATCAGACCGGCCATCACGGCAATCGCGGTATCGAAAATCTCCACCGTTTCCGTCGAGCCTTCGATGGAAACGACTTTTTTCATATACGAGCCGAAGGTAATCAAAATGCCCATCGCGATGGAAAGCGAATAGAACATCTGCCCCATGGCGGTCACGACCGTCATCCACGAGAAGTTTTCAAAATTCGGCACGAGGAAATATTTGACGCCCGCCAGCGCGCCCGGCCGCGTGACGGAATACCCCGCGATCAGCACGGAGAGCACGACGAGCACCGGCATCATCAGCCGGGAGACGCGCTCAATGCCGTTGCGCACGCCCGCGTAGATGACAAACAGCGTCGCCAGCGCGAAGACGATGAAGCACAGCTCGGCGGACAGGCCGTTGGAGATGAACGCGCCGAAATAGCCGTCGGCCGCCAGCGCGTGGCCGTTGCCGAGCAGGTATTCCACCAGATACTTGATGACCCAGCCGCCGATGACCGAGTAATACGGCACAATGAGAATCGGGATGACGGCGTTGAGCCAGCCGCCCGCCGACAGCCAGCGCGATTTGCCGAAGGACTGAAACGCACCGACGGGGCTTTTGCCGGTCATGCGGCCGATGGCGGTTTCCGCGACGATCATGGTATAGCCGAAGGTCAGCGCCAGCAGGATGTAGATCAGCAGGAAGATGCCGCCGCCGTACTTGGCCGCCAGATAGGGGAAGCGCCAGATGTTGCCAAGGCCCACGGAGGCCCCGGCCGCAGCGAGCACGAACCCGATCTTGCCGGAGAACGTGCTGCGGGAATGAGAATGCTTTTGCATGCGTGTCAAACCGTCCATTCTTTTTTCATGTAGAAATCAGTGTAACACAGCGGGCGGGGAAAAGCAATGCGGCGGCGCGGGAAAGGCGAAAAAGACGCGCGGTATCAAAGCGAAAGCGTCAATTCGCATTGGTTGACGGGCGGCTGGCTCAGAATGTCGGCCAGATAGAGGGGGAGAAAGCCGCTCTGCGCCTGCCAGCGCTTTTCAAGCGCGGAATCCCGCGCGAGGGTATCCATGCGGCCGGAAAAGTACGCGGCGTTGGCCGCGGCGAAGAAATCGGCCAACTGCTCGGGCGCGTCGTCCCCGGCGATGGCGGCAAGCGCCTGACGGAGACAGCAGGCGCGGAAAAAATTCGCGGAATAGGCGGCAAAATCCAGCAGATTGGGGTCGGAAAGCCCCTGCGCCGCTGCCCAGTCGGAAACGCGGACGGGCGCGGTGCGGTAGGTCAGCGCGTCCGCCGTCAGCGTCAGCACGCCGTATTGATTCGGCGAAACGGCCAGCGACGAGGTGGCGATATCCCACAGGCCGGAATCGGTCTGCCCCATGTGCTGAAGGTGGATATGGCCGCTGAGGTTGCACAGCACGGGCGAAACGGCATACAGGCGGCGCAGCGCATCCGCGTTGCGGATGGTGAAGCCGGAGGAAAGCAGGCCGCTGTGGTCGATCAGGTTTTGGTGGCTGACGGCGATGACGCGGCAGCCGTCCGCCTGCGCCTGCATGAGCTGACGGCGCGCCCACGAAAGCGTGCCCTTCAAAACGGCGTTCGGCGCGGCGGAGGTGTTCACGTCGAGCATCAGCAGGCGCAGATCGTCGGAGAGCGCCGCCACGTAGCTCAGCGAATCCGCGTCGCGGGAGAGCGCGCCGTCAAAGCCGAAGGCATGATAAAGGGCGGCAAATTCCCCGGCGGTCACGCCGTCCACCCGCGTGTAGCCGTCGCCCTCAAAGCGCGCGGCGCTGCTGCTGTTCAAATCGTGGTTGCCGGGGAGGACAAACACGGGAATGCCCGCGTCGCGGACGCGCGCAAGCCGAAGGGAAAGCGCTTCGTGGCTCTCGCGCGCGCCGTTGAAGGTCAGGTCGCCGGAGAGAATCAGCGCGTCCGGCTTCTCGGCGATCACCTGAGCGACAAACGCCTCGATCAGCGCGTCGCTGTACGCCATCACCTTGCCGTCGCCCTGCTCGATCAAATCGGTGAAGAGCGCGCCGTTGTCCGTCAGCGTCGGGGCGATATAGTGTAAATCCGTCGCCGTAAAGAGCACGGCGCGGGGCTCGCACAGCGCAAGGACGGGGGCGAGCAGAAGAGACAGGCACAGAAAGAGACATTTTTTCATGGGTGAGCGTCCTCCCGAAAAAAGATAATCCATTATAGCATACATGCGGGAAAAAACGGGAGTAGGCACTTTGGGGTAACCATGGCGCTTGGATGGGCGGCGGCGCGCGAGGGCGGGGCGAAACTTAAAAGAATGAGGCGGGGATGGGCTGATGATGGGGCGATTCGAAAGAATAAAAAAATTTTGGAAAGAACGACCGAATGGGTGTGAATTTTCGAGAATTTTTACGTCTAGGTAAGTGAAACAGGGAATCCGATGGGCGATGGACAAGGCAAGAAGGAGGAACGAGGATGAAAAGATTTGCGGGGATGATGGGGGCGCTGACATAAAATGGCGTTCAATAAATGGAAAACAGGAGGCCGTCTCAAGCTGGAATGGAGATATGTCATTTGTCCTTTGGCATTCCTTATTGTGCTATGGGTAGCCGCATCTTTTACGGGGCATTGGGCGACAGAAGAAAACCCATATCGCTCATATGCATTGCAGGCGTGCGCATGGCTGAATGGGCGGCTGGATTTGGGAAAGGATTATCCGTGGCTGGAGTTGGCAATTTATGAGGGAAAGTATTATGTGAGTTTCCCGCCGTTTCCATCGCTGGTTTTGCTTCCGTTTGCCGCGGTATGGGGGACGAATACGCCCGATCACTGGATATCACTTGGCTTTTCGATGATCGGAATCATATACGCGATTCGTCTTTACCGTGCAATAACGGGAACGTATGAAATGGCGGAGCAATATGTCTTATTTCTGTTTTTAGGCAATGGCTATCTGTTTATTGCGCTGCAAGGCGGGTGGGTCTGGTACATGGCTCAGACGATGTGCTTTACATTTTCGTTAATGTCTCTTTTCTATGCAGCGAACAAACATATTGGAAGAGCGTTTGCATTTTTGGCTTGTGCCTTTGGATGCAGGCCGATGGTTGTTGCATATATCCCGCTGATTCTCATGCTGGGAACGGAAAAAGCAAGTGTAAAAACGTGGATACGAAAAGGATATCGGCTCATTCCGGCATGTATGATAATCGGATTTTATTTGATGCTGAATGCAGCCCGATTTGATAATCCGTTTGAATTTGGACATAACCATTTGCCGGAATTTGTACGTTCAACCGAAGGCCAATTCAGCTTGAACTATGCGACGAAAAACTTTAATCAGCTTTTCAGATTGCCCCAAACCGGCGGAGAGCATGGAATGTTGATTTATGACACATATGATTGTATGGCGTTTTGGCTGATTGATCCGATAATCGTTTCATTTATGGTCACATGGCTTTATGCGCTGACTCGGAAACGAAAGGCATACGGATTGAATTTAATCATTGTTCCGGCAACCATATGCGTACACCTGATGATTGTTTGTTGCCATAAAACCATGGGAGGGTATCAATTTGGGAACAGATATATTGTTGACATGTTGCCATACGTGTTTTATGGGCTTATAACGTATAAACAGGGCGCTGGAAAAGCAGAATGGTTAAACAATCCGCTTTTTGCATTGGGATTTTCAATCAATCTAATTGGAACTGTTTCAACATATAATCATTGGATTTAGAAACGAAGAAGGTGAAACCATTGCAGGAAAGACGGCTTCGGCAATGGACGGATTTGAATGAATGGAGGAAAACAAAATGAAAACGAAAATGACGATGTGCGTTTTTGCGCTGTCCGCTCTTTGCTCTTTCTATGTGTGTCATTCGAAGGCGGAAACGAAGATTTGGAAACAGGACTATGAAGCATACGGAAGGAAAATATCAATCAATATACCTGTTGATGATATGGGAATGGATAAAATTGAAATCATAAGGGCTGAACCCCAAAAAGTAAATGAAAGAAAAGTAGAGAAAACAAAATGGTCGGATGACGCCGATTTTTGCAAAGACAGTGGAATGATAGAAACGCTAACGAAAGGGGAAGAAAGTTGGCCGGTTTCATATCTGCTGTCAGAGGATACATTCATTACAATATTATATGACAGAAGCCCTTGCGAGCTTAGAAAATATGGAAATGGGAGACAGCTATGGAGAGACGGAGTATCATATTATCCAAATGAAATCAATCCGCAGGATATTTACGCGGAGAATAACAATGTGTCGCTTAAAGCGGCAGAAGATTATTTGGGTAAAATTATAGAGTACTATTATGACAGTCAAGATTCAGATTATGAAATTGACTACGTTACAGTCAATGACCGGGCAAGGAAAAACGGCAAAGACGTTGATACTTATCAAAGCGGGACGTATGAAATATATTTTTCGCAGAGAATAAACGATATTCCGATACTTGGAAGGTGGACGGATCTTTATGATATGTTTGAACAAGCTGAAAATAAAATATATCCAAATGAAAAATGGAATGCTGGTTCGACAATGCATTGGTATTTTGAAATAATGAATAGAACGTCATTTAATGGATATATGATGATGCTTGAGAAAAGAGATACGCTTTACGAAGAAAAAATAGTTTCAATGGAAAAAGCAATCGAAAGCATCGAAAAGGAAATATATGCAGGAAGAATCAGAAATGTCTATTCTTTGAAACTGGGGTATGTCTGTTACGAAAACAAAAAAGACATTTCGACAATTCTTTATCCGATGTGGATTTTTGAATGTGAATATGTAAAAAAACCAGATGAAGCGGAAAGCGAAACAGGGTCTCGTCATGCACTCGTTGGAGTTGATGCTATTACGGGAGAAGTGGTCGATAGAATGAAACCTACAAAGGAATGTAAATATAAATGAGTGAAACCAGTATTACGCCAACGAGGAGGGACGAGGATGAAAAGATTTGCGGGGATGATGGGGGTGCTGCTGCTTGCGCCGACGCTGGCATTGGCAAGCAGCGACATGGTATCCGTTTCCGAACTGCGCCCTTGATGAAACGCCCCAGCCATCCTTCACGGGTGGCTGGTTTCTTTTATGCGGGCGCAAAAAGGATGACGGCGCAGATGCGGCGAAATAACAGGATTGAGGAACGGACTTTTGATTCTTCGGCCAAACGCGCCTTCTGCGCGCGCGAAACGCCGGTTTTGAAAAATTTTTGTAAGAACGGCCAAATGAATATGAATTTTCGCGATTTTTTACGTCTTGATAGGTGAAAGGAGGATGAAAAAGGGTGACAGGCAATACCTTGGTACCGGGTAAAGCCTCCGAAACGGAACTCTGCCGAATGATGGACGAATACAGCTCGATGCTGGTCGGCATATGCGCCATCCTGCTCGACGACAGGGATTTGGCGCAGGACGTTGTACAGGAGACATTCATCCGGGTGTATAAAAAGATGGATAGCTTTCTCGGAGCGCGCCCCGAGAGCGAAAAGGCATGGCTGACGCGCATCGCTGTCAATCTTTGCAGGGATGAAAAAAGAAAAAGCTGGTTTCGCCTGAGAGAACGGGCAAAGCCCATCGACATGACGGTGATCCCCATGGAGGATGCGACGGAGGAGGCACGGGAGCTGTACGCGGCCGTGCAGGCGCTGCCGAAGAAATACCGCGAGGTCATCCTGCTGTATTACTATCAGGATTTGACCGCGCAGGAGATCGCCGCGATTTTTCATCAGGCGACAGGCTCGATTTATCACAAGCTGAGCGTGGCTCAGCAGATGCTGAAAAAGACCTTGGGAGGGGTGTGAATTTGGTGGATGAACAGAAGTTGAGAAACGCGCTGAAGGCATGCCTTCCCCAGAGCGAGTTTCCGCCCGAGCGCCGTCAGGCGGTGCTGCGGGCCATCAGAAAGGAAGAACCGATTGTGAAAAGAAAGATTTCGACCGCGCTGGTCTTCGCCATCGTGATGACGCTGATCGTCGGCGGCGCGGCGCTGGCCGCGAACCTCGGCGTTTTCGGCCAATCCGTGAACAACGACGACAACGAGCAGAGCGTCGGACGGCTGGAAAAGCTGGAGGACGTATCCGCCACCTACAACGACACACAGGCCGTGACCGCGCCCTCGCAGAGCGCGACCGAAGCGCCGAAGACCATCCGCGACGAGCTGATGGCGAGCCTGTACAACCGCCGCTTCAACCTGACGCTCAATCAGGCGTATTTCGACGGCTACAAGCTGTATTATTCCTACACGCTGACCAGCGACTGCAAGACCGGCTTCATCACCGGCGAGGGGATGCCGACCGGCTTTGACGACACGTGGCAGAGCACGGAGGCGGGCAAATACGCTACCGGCCGCATCTATATATCGGATGACGCCATCCAGCGGGAGATCGTGACGTATTTCTCCGGCCACCCCGTCGGCTACATCGCCTATGAATCCATGGGCGTGGGCGACGGCGCGGACATGGGCGGCAAGCCGCTGACCATTCTGGATAGCGGCGAGGAGCGCGTCAACGCCTACACGATTCAGGGCTTCCAGGAGGTCGAAATGCCGGACGGCTTCGAGCCGATGGATGAAATCGACATCGAGCTGACCGTGATGTACGGCATGAGCGTCTGGGCGCAGGACGAGAAGAACGTCTACCACGAATACGTGATGACCCCGGAGAACCGCGGCTTCTTCCGCCTGCCGTTCAAGGTCAAGCTGAACGGTCAGACCGAAACCTACACCGGCTCGGTGACGACCAGCGCATACAGCGCGCAGGCGACGGTTCGCGTCTCCGACGTGGATATCAGCGGCGAGGTCGTGTTCGATGCGCCGGAATGGGCGGAGGCGTTCGAGGCCGGCGCGGACGGCAAGCATGAGATGGAAATGCCGTATATCAACAGCTATACGCTCGTTGCCGACGGCGTGGAGTTGCAAAACCGCGACGGCGCGTTCGGCGTGAACAAGGACGGCAAGTTCTTCGTCTGGATTCGCTACGACCTGCCGGAGAGCATGAACAGCCTGGTGCTCGTGCCGAACGGATCGGGCATCGACTACAAGGCGAAGATCGCCGCGGGCGAAACGCCGACACACGAGAACGAGGATATCGTTCTGCTCAAGTAACCCACCCTTCCGGGGCGGCCTGAAAGGGTCGCCCCGATTTTGTAAGCTGTCCGCCCGCAAACGGGAGGACAGCGCCTTTCCGTCAAGAAGGAGCGTATGAGGATGAAACGATTGTTTGCGGCGATGGCCGCAATGATGCTTGTGCCGACGATTCCGGCTGTTTGTTGCGCAGAAAGTTATCAGAACATAGAAACGCTTCGGGAGCAGAGCCCGAAAGAAGTGGTGTTCGACTGCAAAGATCAATACGGGAGAAATATCTATATTGACGCGGACGTCATCATCCCGGAGGTCGAATGTGTCCCCATAGTGGTTGTTGAAAAACCCAAATATGAAGACTGTGAAATAGGGCGCGTGTGCGGTCAATACGCAGACGCAACGGAAGAAGACGACGCAAAACGTTTTATGTATAGCGACAACGGGTTTGATTATGATATTCAAATATTCACAATAGGAAACACAGATGTGTCGATCCTATGCGATCCAAGCGATTCAAAAGGGGCGTTTGACAATAACGAAGAAATCCCCAGCGGAAAGACGCTCTGTTCCAGCGATGTAGAAAACGATAAAACCATACAAAAAGGAATGGAGAGCATCACCAAGAATCTTCAGGCTCTTTTCCCGGATTTTGAACTCGAACTGGGTTTTTCTTGGGTGCAAATCATTGAAAACAGCCGCCCCAGATATACCTACACGCTGAGGCAGAAGATGGAGAGAATCCCCATCCTGATGGGCGCGGGAGACCCTGTGGTTGGCGTATCGGAGAAAACGATAGGGTTTAAGAAACCTGAAAGCTGGAAGCGATCAAAGACCTTTAGATGGGGAGATTTTTTCTCGTGTTGGAACGATATGGCTTATCACGACGGCGGATGGAACGTTCGAGTAGCGCCTCTCATGGAAATTGAAAAGAAATATGATGATGTTCCGCTTGCTGATATCAATCGGGTTTTTGAAGCCATACAAAATAAAATTGAGGAAGGAAATATCCGAAACATATACGCAATCAGATTCGGCTATTGCTGCTATATCGGGGAAAATGATGAAGACGTGCTTTTCCCGGTTTGGCAAATAGAATGTGATTATTATTATAACCCAAAGGAAAAAACAAAGGAATACAAAGAGGATGCGGAGGCAGCCCCGATAGCGCGGCTGATGTATCGAACGATGATCGTCAACGCGCAGACAGGTGAATTTATGAATCCCGCCAAACTGAAAGAAAAACTGCTGGACTGCCCCGAAATCATCACAT